>Ga0138256_10001251_pt1 | contig 27372 bp, 21 predicted proteins | sample KNB2016incub_MG_FD_105486 | JGI IMG/M metagenome (GOLD analysis project Ga0138256, IMG submission 105486) | Active sludge microbial communities from wastewater in Klosterneuburg, Austria - KNB2014incub_MG | ecosystem: Engineered > WWTP > Activated sludge > Unclassified | place: Austria...
GTTAGGTTTTGAGCCCGGGCTTCAGGATAAATGAAAATTAATAAAAGAACAATACCTAGAAGTCTGCCGGAAGATTGCATACAGCACATTTATAAAGGAGTCTGAAAAATAACTTTGTCCCTAAATCAATCCCGAATTTACGGAATCGATTGCAAAAGTATTAAACCGGAATATACTTTTATGGCTAAGATAAAACAGCGGCTCCCGATAGCTCAACGGAGTTTACTTCACCAAAATAGTGGCCAACACCGGATAATGATCAGAATAATTGACCCGTTTAATCTCCAGGTTGGAAATCATAATTTGTCTGGACGTCAATATATTATCAATGTGGAGGAAAGGCAGTTTACCCGCATAGGTATAGGCCAGGCCATTGCCTTTTTTGATAAAAGCATCATTCAGGTTGGAATGCAGCAGTCGGTAAACATAAGAAGCCGGAATATCATTAAAATCACCGGCCAGCACTACCGGATATGGAGATTGGTTCATATGTTTTTTTAATTCGATAGCCTGATTGACCCTTAGATGCAGTGACTTTCTGTATTTCTGCATCACCCTTTTTATTTTATGCCAGGTGCTTTTATCGGGCAGATCGCGGGTCTGCATGAGTTGTTCGGTTTGATCGGATATTTTATTGGATACCAGGTGTACGTTATATACCCGGATAGTATCCCGTTTATTATTTTGTTGCACCTGAATATCGGCCCAGGTACATCCATTGCCAGGCGCTTTGCTCAACAATTCACCCTGACGAAGTATAGGATACTTTGAAAATACAGGCCAAAAATTTGATCTGGAAGACTTGGTGTGATAATACCGGTTTTCCAGAGAGTCTTTAATCCGGAATAATGGCGAATTAGAGTGCCATTCCTGAAAGCATAGTATATCGGGCCCCAGGTCAGTATAAAACATCCATTGGGGTTTTTTATTTCCTTTCAGGCTCGAACCGATGTTGTGCGTCAGGATTTTTAAATTTCCCTGACTGGAGGGAATTGAAAAATTAATGAAAGATTTTCTGAACAGGTTAATGCAGATGATCAATACTAGTATCATCAGCCAGGCGCGATGCTTTTTAAACAGAAGGCCTAAAGCAGCTATTAAAAGACAAACGATATATAAATATGGAAAAAACAAACCCATAAAAGCTGCAGGCCAAAACTTCCTGGGGTCAATATGCGGAGACCACCAGCTCAGGAGCAATAAAACCCCGGCAAGAATTGCACTTAACGTGCCTGCTTTGCGAATCATCTTGCCCAAGTATGCCGCTTTAAATATATTTATTTCCCTGCCTGATCCAGGGTCTTTCGTTCTTCTGACGTGAGGCTGCCTATACCTTTATCTCTTATTTTATCAAGGATACGGTCTATTTCATTTTCGGTATAAGGAGTTTCATCGGGTTTACCCACACTTGCCGATGGGTGTCCGGTCCTCGTCTTGGGCTCGCTGGTTTTATCAGAAGTCACCCGCACAGTTTTGCGCATGGGGATAATCCTGGCAGGTGAACGTTTAAAATTCCAGTCCGGCAAAGAATACCCGTTACGCAGCCACCATATAAATAATACGCCTCCCAACCCACCACCCAGATGTCCGATATGCCCGCCGGTATTGCTGTTTTCGGCCAGCCCAACCAGGTCGAGCAGGACTACAACCATAGCGATATATTTCAACTTGACAGGACCCAATAACAGCAAATGCATCAAATAATCAGGCGCTATGATCGTGGCTGCCAGAATAAATCCCATGACAGCAGCTGATGCCCCATAGGCTACCACGGCGGAAGAGGGATAAGCAAAAAGCCTGGAAAAAATATAAATAGCCAGGGCACCGACAAATCCTGAAAACAGGTATAAAGGAAGAATGGCTTTGTTGCCAATAAGGTCTCCGACGATATTGCCAAACCAATACAACATCAGCATGTTCCAGATCAGGTGCCAGACCCCGACATGAAGAAACATATGGGTGACCAGGATCCAGGGGTGTTTTAATAAATAAACCGTATCGGAGTGGAAGGAAAGCATTTCCGTAAATGAAAAAAAGCTGGAATGCCCTGCGCCATAGGCAATATTAAAACCTATACGAACAAACAAAACAACAATAAAAACGATGACATTAATCAGCATGAGCTGGTTGAGCCGGGTACCCCTGCTCAACTGATATTTTACATCCTGCCAGATCGAATCAAACATCTATTTTCCGAATTTGCGCCAATACACGATAATAAGAAATCCGAATAAAGCCCCGCCCAGGTGGGCAAAGTGGGCTATTTGGGTCTGAGCTCCCTGGGCTACCATGACCAATTCCAACACAATAGCAAAGATGACCAGGTAGATAGCTTTCATGGGGATAGGGGGAAATAATAACATCAGTTGCTGATTGGGGAAATACATGCCATAAGCTACCAATATTCCGAATAAAGCCCCTGAGGCACCTACCACAGAACCGGATTGTTGCAGGTACATGGAATATTGAAAAGCATCCAATCCACTAATTTCAATATACCAAAACAAAAGATGAACCAGGATGGCGCCAATTCCACAAAAAAGATAAAAGAATAAAAATCGTTTGCTCCCCCACAGAGCTTCCAGCATCGGTCCAAAAGTGGCCAGCATAAACATGTTAAAAAATAAATGGGACAGATTGCCATGCATAAACATATGCGTTACCATCTGATAAGGCCGGAAGGAAACAGAGCCGGGGTAATAAAGAGCCAAATCCGGAAAATATTGATATAATGGGAGTCGACTGATTAAGAAAAGGATACCATTAATGATCAACAACTGTTTGACTACATCAGTCAATCTAAGCATGGTGTAAAATTAGTTGAAATTTTGTAGATAAGGCTCCCAATCCCGACGGACCGTTTCATCATATCGACCAGTTAATCTGATTATTATTTGTTAAAATAGTATCGCGACCCGGATAGGCGGTGACTTTTTAAATGCCCGTTACATATCTGGGTAGTACACGTTTTCCTAAAAACAGGGAAATTAAATTTATTAACTTTTAATAAAATAGGATATGGCTTCAAAATTTGCATTATGTATCGGCATCAATAACTATCCGGGCACCAATAGCGATCTGGCGGGCTGTGTAAATGACGCCAATGACTGGACAGCCTTGCTCACATCCCTGGGGTTTATAACCAAAAAACTCCTCGACAGACAAGCCACCAAAGCTACAATCCTGTCGGAAATGACCAATATAGTTTCACAAGCCCAAAAAGGGGATTCCATTGTATTTCAGTATTCCGGCCATGGGACTTTTATCCCTGATGAAGACGGAGATGAAGCCGATCAGACGGATGAATGCCTTTGCCCCTATGACCTCAGGACTAAGGGCGTGATCACGGATGATCAATTGTTTCAGTTATTTAACAAAAAAGCAACAGGAGTCCGTTTGGTGATGATATCAGATAGTTGTCACTCCGGCACGGTAAGCCGATTTGTTCCGACAACCTCCAGTTCATCTGCCAGGGGTCGAAAAGAAGAAAAGACCAAGGTTAAATTTTTACCTCCGGCGAGTTTTTTATCCGCCCGGGAGCTGGCTAAACTGGGAATTTCGCGGGCGGTCCGAAGTTCCTCTCCTCCTGGTCGTTATGGTGGTCTCCTGATGTCCGGTTGCCAGGACGTCGAATACAGTTATGACGCCTATTTTCAGGGCAGGCCCAATGGTGCCTTTACTTACGCTGCAATAAAAACATTTAAAAAACTAAAACCCGGAGCAAGTTATAAAGACTGGCATACAGCCATTCGAAAAGCACTCCCCACCGCCCAGTATCCACAGTCACCCAATTTATTCGGGTCAACGACCATGAAAAAATGGAAAGCCTTACAATAAGTATTAAGTTGACCTGTATTTTTTAAAAAAAATAATTGATGTATGGCTTCCCGTTTTTCCCGATTGCCTTCAATGGAAAACAATTTTTTCATAAACAATACTACCCGGCTGGCGGCTTTCGATTATATAAAAGGCCAGGAAAGGGTACAAGGGCATTTTTATACTCCTGCCAATAGCCATTTTTATTACGCTGAAGCTCAAAATAAAAAACGAATAGTCCTCCATTTTACCGCCGGCAATCTTCAAAGCGATATGAATCAGTTGACCCAGTCCAACTATCATGTATCAGTGCCCTTCGTCATTGCCCGCGATGGTAAAATATATCAGTTGTTTTACTCTAAATACTGGTCCCATCATCTGGGGCTGTCTTCGGGCAATCCAGGAAAAATTTATGATAAAGAATCCATTGGCATAGAATTGTGCAATTATGGCTGGCTCCAACCTGTAGGCCAGGAATTGGAAACTATTTATTCAAGACAGATCAATACCTCCACAGGAAATCCAAACCCGGTGGATGTCTATTGTAACCAAAGTGAAACGGAAGCCTATGTTCCACTCACCACCCCATATCGCAGTCAATCATTTTATGCTGCCTATACACCTGCTCAAATGGAAAGTTTGATTGTTTTAGTCCGTTATCTCACTGCTTTATACCTTATCCCCAGGGATTTTGTCCCGGAGGAAAAACGGTTTTTAACTTCCAAATCCAATATGGATTTTAAAGGAATAGTCAGTCATGTCAATTTTAGAAGTAATGGTAAGTGGGATATCGGCCCGGCGTTTAATTGGGCAGCCCTGATTGCGGGCTTAAACCTTCCTCAGTTTGTCCCGACCATCAACCCCATCAGATCAACCCGTAGTAGAACCCAAACTTCTGCTGAATCAGAATTTATTATTGGAAAAAACCAGGGCTCCATATATATCCCTGGAAAAAGGACCATAATAAGACCCTATGATCCCTTTGATTATGAACAATGAATGATATAAATTATTAATATTAAGGGTTGTTGGAAATAAACCTCATAAGATTATAAACTTTTCATATCAATAACAAAACGGTATCGTACATCCCCGTTGATCATTCGATCATAAGCTTCATCAATTTTTTGAATCGGAATGACTTCAATATCCGATACAATTTGATGGGCCGCACAAAAATCAAGCATTTCCTGGGTCTCCTTTGTACCACCTATCATCGATCCAATAATACTACGTCTGTTTTTAATCATCGCAAAGGGGTCGAGGGTTGGATTTTCCGGGGGAAGGCCTACGATCAGCATTTTGCCGTTAAGGGCCAAAAGATCAAGATAGGTTTTATAATCATGCCGGGCAGAAATACAATTGAGTACCACATCAAATTTGGAGTGATGTTTTTTTAATTCATCCGGGTTGCTGGATAAAATAAAGTGGTGGGCACCTAATCTTTTGGCATCAGCCTCTTTTGCAGGGGTATGGCTAAGTAAGGTGACTTCAGCGCCGAAAGCGACCGCAAATTTTACCCCCATATGACCCAATCCTCCCAGCCCGGCCACAGCCACGCGGGTCCCCCTGGTGACCCCGGCATATTTTAATGGCGAATAGGTGGTAATTCCGGCACACAACAAGGGGGCTATTGCCGGCAAATCCAGTTGATCGGAAATCGAATAAACAAACCGTTCGTCTGTTACAATATGATTGGAATAACCACCCCGGGTATACCCCGATCCATCCCGTGCCTGGGCATTGTAGGTACCAGTAGGACTTTCATCACAATATTGTTCCGTAAGGCCTTTACAACTTTCACAAACTCTGCAAGAATCAATAATTACTCCGACAGCTGCCAGGTCTCCGGGTTTAAATTTGGTCACCGATTTACCAACTTCTTTTACTACCCCTACAATTTCATGTCCGGGCACCAGTGGGAAATGGGTGTTGTCCCATTCACCGCGTGCACGATGTAAATCACTGTGACAAACCCCACAATAGTGAATTTCTACATGAACATCATGAGGACCCGGTGTCCTGCGATTAAAATCAAAAGGGCGAAGTGGTTGGTCTGGCAGATATGCGGCGTATGCTTTGGTCGGAATCATAGCGGGAAATTAAAGTTTTAAAATAATCTGATTTGACATAGGATACTAAATTAATCCGGAAGCATGATCTCTTCACCCCAGATATACTTGTTAAACCATTGCCAATTGTGCCATATAGCCGCCAGGCGTTCTTTTGGTTTTGTAATACCATGTCCAAACCCTTTGTAAACGATGAGTTTTGAAGGGACTTTGCGGTCTTGTAATCCGCGGTACAGTTCATATGCATTGGGTATCGGAACCCTTTTGTCAAATTCACCATGTTGGATAAGTGTTGGCGTTGCAGCTTTATTGATATTGTTGATCGGTGAGGTCTTCAGGTAAATTGCCGGATCACTCCAGGGTGTGGCTTGAAGGTATTGCCGGGTAAATGGAGTGATGTCTGTGTTGACATAATAAGTCATCCAATTGGAAATACCGGCTCCTACGGATATGGCTTTAAACGAATTGGTATTAGTAGTTAAAAAAGCAGAAATATATCCCCCCTGGCTCCAACCCATACATCCCATTTTCGTAGTATCCACTATTCCCATCTTTTTAACATGTTCCACCCCACTCATCACATCCCACATATCGCCGATACCCAGATTGCGCACATTTAATGCCCTGAATTTTTCGCCATATCCTGCCGACCCTCTGTAATTAACCCTTAATACCATGGCTCCTTTTTCACACCATTGCATCACTGGATATACATAAGACGGGGTGGGCTCCGGTCTGTCAACACCGGTCGGTCCGCCATGGATCAGGCAGAGCAGGGGATATTTTTTATTAGCCTGGAAATCGCGTGGTTTGATCAGGACTCCTTCTATTTCAACCCCGTCTTTGCTTTTCCATCGGATAACTTCATTGGTCGGGGTATTCCAGTTTTTAATCTGATGGGTAAACCTGGTGAGCTGTTGGTATTCACCGCCGGCCGGGAGATAGGCTACCTCACTCAATCCATCGTATTTCCTGGCAGAGATGACGTGGGCACTGCCGTCTTTACTGAAGCTGGCCCCATTGAATACATCATAAGGCATTGCTGTTCTGGTCCAGGTACGTTTTATCGGATCCATCAAGTAGAGATAGGAGGTAGTCTTTTGGTTGGCCGAAAACCAAATACCCTGGGGAGTCCAGTCAATGAAATTTTTATTTTCATCAAAGCTGGTGCCGATTTCATTGCTTTTTGCTGTGGCCAGATCATATATAAACATTCGGTTGTTTTTATAAAAATGGGACAGGGTGTCTTCCACAGCACTGGTATACACCAGCTGTTTACTATCCGGCGACCATCCTTGCACAAAATCAGAAGATGGGTTTCTTATAATGGTTTCAGAGGCCTTGGTATCGACTTTGTACAAAACGATATCGGCATGGATCCCGCTGTTAATCAGCGGATCGGGCATCCGGGTGTAAGCAATATATTGACCGTCGGGTGACCATCGATATCCCCCAACGGTAAAAGGACCTTCTGTAATAGCTACGGATTTGGGCAGGGAATAACAGGGAGTTTTGTCAGTAGAAAGTGAATCCTTATAACATGGAAATAAACCGGCCAATTCGATGGAGTCGAGGTCAAAAGGCACCATAAATAAATGATTCATCCGGTATTCTTCCCCTTCTGTACCGAAAGCGCCATATCGTTCTTTGATATTTTTATCTTTTTTAGATTCCGGGTTAGCTTTACTAAAAAGTATCTGATGGCCATCCGGGCTCCAGGAAAAACTGTTAATACCTTCGGGTTCATTGGTGATCGATATGGATTCTCCTCCTTCAACGGCCAACAGGTGGATTTGATTTTTGTTGCCCCGGTCGGCCAAAAAACCTATCCATTTATTATCGGGACTCCATTGGGCGCCAGAACTACTACCCTTTTGGGTCCTCGTCAACTGAAAAGGGGCCTGACCATTTTTAGATAACCAATATTCGGAATCGTAACTGTTTTCTTTCCAATCCGTACTGGTGGTACTGAATAAAACAGATTGACCATCTGGTGAAATGGAAACTGAGCCACTTTGTTTAAGGCTGATCCATTGCTCAAAAGAAATGGAAGCTTGTTGGGCCAGGGAATAGAAAGGAAGGCTTAATAAAAGCCAGAGGATTGATTTCATGTTATAATAATAGATAAAATATTTTAAGATATGGTTTCCGGAAGCCCTGTTGCAGTTTGTTTTTTTATTAAATGGAAAAACAATTCAGTCCCTTGTCTGCTGACAAAGGAATTGTAACATGGCTCGAGTTTATGAATGTCAAATTTATCTTTAAACAGGGTGATATATTCCTGTAAGCTGCCACCGAAAGGTGGGCCGGGTAATTCAAATTCCCTATCAAACAATACACCGGCAAGGTGACCTCCGGGGGCCAGCAGTTCATACATTTTATCTGCATAGGATTCTCTTAAACTTGGGTCACAGGCACAAAAGAAGGTTTGTTCTAAAATTAAATCATACACTCCCTGATGGCTAAAAAAATTACCTTCAACTACTTTTACATTTTCATTACCGGCAAATTGAATACGCAGTTGACGGATCAGACTGGGAGCCAGATCCAAAATGCAGATAGACTGGAATTGTTGGTTTACGAGGTATTTGGCTTCATGAGAATACCCGCCTCCGGGAATAAGGATACGCGCAGTTTTGTCTTCCCATTGGTTTATAAAAGCCTCAAGGGGAGGTGACACCTGGCCGAGGTCCCACCGGGTTATTTGATTGTTATACAGTTCATCCCAAAAATCAGGATTTGTTGATTGTATGGATTGATCTGGTACTATTTTATCCATCCTTTTAAGATATTTTTCCTTGAGCAAACAAATGTACGTGTTGCCGGCTTTAATTCTGTCATTCAGCGTACATTGGATCGCAGTAGTATCAACAAGGAAATAACTCAATGGAATCCGCAGGCTCACTGAATAAGGTGATTTTAAAAACTGTTAAGCTCAACGGTTTATTTCTGCTTATCCTGTTACCGCTGGTTGGTTTTTCCCAGGTAGATAAAAAAGCCACTAAAGAAACCAAACTACTTTACCGGAATTTGTTTGACCTCAGCAAAACAGGAGTGATGTTTGGGCACCAGGATGCTCTGGCTTATGGCTTAAATTCCGACCTTACCCGTTGGGTTGGTGGTTCCAATAAATCGGATATCAAGTCTCTGACCGGAGAACATCCGGGGGTGGTAGGCCATGACCTGGGCCACCTGGAACTGGATAAAGCCCAAAACCTCGATGAAGTTCCTTTTCATGCGATGCGGCAATCGATCCAGGCGGTATATGCTTATGGTGGAGTTAATACATTGAGTTGGCATCCCAACAATCCTCTCGATTTATCTAAAACTACCTGGGATAAGATGGACTTTACCATACGCAGAATACTGGAGGATAAAAAAAACCTGAAATCTTATAAACTGACCTTAACGAAACTGGCGGATTTTTTTAAAAGCCTCAGGGGAGCTGATGGCGAATTGATCCCGGTAATTTTCCGTCCTTATCACGAACACACCGGTAGCTGGTTTTGGTGGGGTGCGGACCATTGTACCCCTGAAGAGTATAAAACCTTTTGGCAAATGACCGTAAAGTACCTGGTTCGGAAAAGGAAAGTTCATAACCTTTTGTTTGCCTATTCCACCGACAATTTCAGAAGTGAACAACATTATCTGGAACGATATCCCGGTGATGACTATATTGACTTATTGGGATTTGATACGTATCATCGGAATGCACCGCAATCCGATTCAGCCTTCATAGCCAATTCAAAACGTATGGTGGCTACGATAAAAAAATTGGGACAAGAAAAAAATAAACTTTTCGCAATTACAGAAACAGGCCTGGAAAAAGTTACGGAAAACGATTGGTGGACCCGTATTTTATATTCAATCATTAAGGACACCGGAATGAGTTATGTGCTGGTTTGGCGCAACGGCAGGCCGGATCATTTTTATGCTCCTTTTGAAGGGCAAAGCAGCAGCGCGGATTTTAAAACTTTTTTTGATTATCCTGCTACACTCTTTGAAAAGGAGGTAATTAATTTGTATAAACCCTGATGAATACGAATACAGTTAATTTAACTAGGGATCGGGAATGTAGAATGATTTAAAAAAAGTGTATGAATTATAGTGAACGGCTGGCAGCATTAAAAGCCGAAAAAGAAAAATTACTTACCCGGTCAAATGATAAAATTATTCCGGGTAACGGAATATTTCATAAGTATGTTTATCCTGTTGTAACGGCAGAACATGCACCACTTAACTGGGAATATGATCTGAATCCGGAGACCAATCCTTACCTGATGAAACGATTTCCAATCAATGCAACCTTTAATGCCGGAGCTATGAAATGGAAAAACAACTATATCCTCGTCGTTCGGGTAGAAGGAGCAGACCGGAAATCGTTTTTTGCCATCGCTGAAAGCCCAAACGGAATCAGTGATTTCAGGTTTTGGGACCATCCGATCACAATGCCGGAAACCGAGGATCCGGATGTCAATGTATATGATATGAGACTTACAGCGCATGAAGACGGATGGATCTATGGTATATTTTGTTCGGAGCGAAAAGACCCGGAAGCCAAACACGGCGATGAATCGTCCGCTATTGCCCAGGCCGGTATTGCAAGGACCAAAGACCTGGTCTCCTGGGAAAGGTTACCCGACCTGGTATCTCCTTCACCTCAGCAACGCAATGTCGTTTTACATCCGGAATGGGTCGACAGTCAATATTTATTGTATACCCGCCCACAGGATGGTTTTATTGAAGCCGGGACCGGAGGAGGAATAGGTTTTGGGTATAGTTCTTCTATGAGTCCGGCAATAGTGAACCAGGAATTTATACTGGATGAAAAAAAATACCATACAGTCTACGAAGTAAAAAACGGCCAGGGCCCTGCCCCTATAAAAACAAGGGAAGGGTGGTTACACCTGGCACACGGGGTGCGCAATACGGCTGCAGGTTTGCGTTATGTATTGTATTTATTTCTAACCGACCTTCAGGAACCTACCCGTATCCTGCACAAGCCGGCAGGTTATTTCCTGGCACCTGAAGGACATGAACGTATTGGCGATGTGAGCAATGTGGCATTCTCTAATGGATGGATTGCGGATGACGATGGAAAGGTTTTTATTTATTATGGATCGTCTGATACCCGCATGCAGGTCGCTACAAGTACCATCGATCAATTGCTGGATTATGTATTGAATACCAGCCCGGATGGATACCGTTCCGCTGCTTCGGTAAAAACATTGAACGCTATCATAGATCGCAACCTTGCCCTTCAGCAATAAAAACTGATGGAATACACCCTTCATCAGTTAAAAGAAGAAATTGAACAGGAAGTTCACCGCATTTTAAACTGGTGGCGCACTTATGCTCCCGATATGATTTATGGCGGATTTGCCGGGGAAATTAACCAGTCAAACCAACACATTCCCGGAGCCCATAAAGGAAGTGTCCTGAACGCCCGCATCCTGTGGACTTTTTCTGCTGCCTATGGAGAATTTAAAAACGAGAAAGACAAACTACTGGCTGTGCGGGCTTATGAATATATCGCGCAAAAATTTTATGATACAACGTATTCGGGAGTTTTTTGGTCATTAAATTCAGACGGTACAATTCAAAATGACCGGAAACAAATTTATGCCATTGCTTTTACTATTTATGGGTTGTCGGAATATTATAAAATTTCTCGGGAGGCCACAGCACTGCAACTGGCTATAGATTTGTTTTATTCCATAGAACGATACAGTTATGATCCTGAGGCTGGGGGATATTTTGAAGCGTTTACCAGGGATTGGAAATTATTGGATGATTTGAGGCTTAGTGACAAAGACCGCAATGACCCCAAAACCATGAATACCCATCTCCATATCATTGAGGCGTATGCCAACTTATATGCGATATGGAAAGATCCTCAATTGTTAAAGGCATTAACCGGTTTATTGGATATATTCGAAAACCATATTGTCAATAAAAATTCCGGTCATCTGGATCTGTTTTTTGACCGCCACTGGCAGTCTACCTCGCAACGTATTTCCTATGGACATGATATAGAAGCTGCATGGCTCCTCCATCATTGTGCTGTTGAGGCCGGGGATCCTCCACTAACAGAATCCTGGAAAAACCATTCGCTCAGGATTACTTCAGCTGCCGCCGAAGGTATCCAGTCCGATGGCAGTTTTATTCATGAATTTGATGCCCTTACAGGTCACCTGGACCAACACCGGGAATGGTGGGTGAGCGCTGAAGGTATGATCGGCTTTTTACATGCTTATCAACACAGCCGGAAGGAGGAATATCTGGATAAAGTATTCCGGTTATGGAAATTTACCAAAAACCATTTGATCGACCATAATCAGGGTGAATGGAAATGGGGGGTCCTGGATGATTATACTGATATGAACAATTATAAAATGGGTTTTTGGAAATGTCCTTATCACAATGTGAGGGCATGTTTGGAAGTCAGGAGGCGAATTGTGGAATTGAATTGTTGATCTGGTAGCTACCGGATTATTGAATTGTTATCTTTGCGCCCCTTATTGGGGTACTTCCCTAAAACAAACAGGTATTATAATCGACAATCGTTTCTTAAAAAATGCGAGTATTAAAATTTGGAGGATCGAGCGTAGGTAAACCGGACCGGATTTTATCCGTCATCGGAATCTTAATCGACTATACCGAAAAAAAAATCCCTTACACGGTGGTTTTTTCAGCTTTCAGTGGCGTCACTGATTCTTTGATCAAAATGGCTCATGCTGCTGCCAAAGGCGATGAGAGTTATATCGGACTTTGGTCAATTTTTCACGACCGGCATTTACAAGCTATCGAAGAGTTAATTCAGGATTCCACACATAAAGCCCTGATTATCCAGGATTTTATGGAAATGTCCCATACCCTTAAAAATCTGTTACAAGGTACGTATTTAGTGATGGAAGCTTCGCCAAGGACGATGGATTATGTCCTGAGTTTTGGAGAAAGAGCATCTTGTATGATTATCACCCAGGCCATGAATCAACGAGGCCTCCCGGCGGAATATATAGATGCCAGAGACATCATTAAGACGGATAAAAATTTTGGCGCTGCCCGGGTAGACTATGCCTTGACTTACAATTTGATTAAAAAGAAATTCAGGTCCTCTAAAAAAATAAAAGTGGTAACCGGATTCATAGCCAGTGCCAAAGGAGGATTGACCACGACTTTGGGCAGGGGTGGTTCTGATTATACCGCCTCTTTACTTGGTGCAGGTCTGAAGGCGGACTGTATTGAGATCTGGACGGATGTGGACGGGGTTTTGACCGCAGATCCCAGAATGGTAGATAAAGCATTTACCATTCCAAGATTATCCTATATAGAGGCGATGGAAATGTCCCATTTTGGGGCTAAAGTGATCTACCCGCCAACCATTAAACCGGCCATGGACCTGGGGATACCCATTGCCATTAAAAACACCTTCAACCCGGGTTTTCCAGGGTCGCTTATCACCAAAGAAAAAGTAAAACACCCCCATCCGGTGACCGGTATTTCTTCTATCAATAAGGTCTCTTTATTGACTTTACAAGGGAGTGGATTATTTGGAGTACCGGGAGTGGCTGCTAAAGTATTTGAAGCATTGGCAGATCTGCAGATCAATGTCATGTTGATCACCCAGGGATCATCAGAATCTTCTATCAGCTTTGCGGTCAGACCGGAAGATGGGTTAGCAGCCAAACAAGGGGTTGATGAGGCATTCGTCCATGAGATTGAAGCCTTAACAGTCGAGCCGGTAATCATAGAAACTGATCTTTCCGTCGTTGCGCTGATTGGAGAAAATATGCGATATACGCCGGGTATTGCCGGCCGCATGTTCAGGTCATTAGGTAAAAACGGAGTGAATGTAGTGGCCATTGCGCAAGGCTCTTCCGAACTCAATATATCTGCAGTTATCAATAAAGCGGATGAGGCCAAAGCCCTTAATGCTTTGCACGAAGGGTTGTTTTTATCTGAATCCAAGGTGCTGCATTTGTTCATTGTTGGCAGCGGGTTGATCGGTGGTACCCTGATCAAACAGATCAAAGCTCAATCCGCCTATCTGTTAAAATCAAAACATCTTGAGATCAAAATCGTAGGCCTGGCCAACAGCCGCAAAATGATCTTTAATGAAAAAGGTCTTAAACCGGAAACCTGGCAGGAAGAACTGATGAATCAGGGCAAACCAATGAAGTTGGCCCGGTTTATTGAGCAAATGAAAAGCCTGAACCTGTCCAATTCCATCTTTATCGACAATACCGCTTCAGAAGCAGTGGCCTCTCATTATGACAAAATCCTGGATAGCAGTATCAGTATAAGCACCCCCAATAAAGTTGCGGCCTCCAGCAAATATGCTAAATACAAAAAGCTGAAAGAAATAGCCGACAAAAGAGGGGTTCAATTTCAATATGAAACGAATGTTGGAGCCGGATTGCCGGTATTATCGACCTTAAAAAACCTGATGATATCCGGAGATTGTATCCTTAAAATCGAAGGCGTATTATCCGGTTCACTTTCTTATATCTTTAATAAATTCACAACCGGAATCCGTTTTTCTGACCTGGTAAAAGAAGCCAAGGCCAAGGGATTTACTGAGCCCGATCCACGGGACGATCTATCGCTCAAAGACATTAGTCGCAAAATCTGTATCCTCGCCAGAGAAGCAGGGTATGCTGTGGAATTGGAAGACGTCATCCTCGAAAAAATCTTATCGGATCAGGCATTAAAAGCCAGGTCGGTGGAAGATTTTATCAAGGTATTGGAAAAGGATGACGACCGGTATACCAGACTCATTCAGGACGCGGAGGCCAATCAATGTAAGATCAGGGTGATTGCCAAAGTTGAGGCACTGTCTGGAGATCAATCAAAATGCAAAGTATCCGTCGGACTTCAACAGGTAAGTCCGGATAATCCTTTTTATCAACTGGCGGGGAGTGACAATATGTTTGTATTCACTACGGATCGATATCTCGAAAGGCCATTGGTCGTCAGAGGTCCTGGGGCTGGAGCAGAGGTGACCGCAGCGGGTGTATTTGCTGAAATTATAACTATAGGAGATTATTTGTCAGGATATGGCTATTGAAAAAATAAAAGCATTTGCCCCGGCGACGGTGTCCAATATCTGTGTTGGATTTGACGTGATGGGATTGGCGATTGAAGCGCCGGGTGACGAAGTATTGGCAAGCCGGCATCACACTCCCGGAGCTCATATACTTTCCTGCAACCATGAAAAAATTCCTTTGGATGCCGGGCTCAATACAGCATCTGTGGCGGTACAAGCCTTGTTAGATAAACTCGGAGACCCTCAAATGGGAATAGGCCTGGATATCATCAAAAAGATGCCGGTAGGTACGGGCATGGGATCCAGTGCTGCCAGTGCCGCCGCCGCTCTTGTCGCCGCGAATGCTTTGTTGGGCGAACCGTTTAGAAAAATTGAATTATTAGATTTTGCTGTAATCGGTGAGCGGGCTGCGGATGGGGCGACCCATGCGGACAATGTAGCGCCCTCTTTATTGGGAGGATTAATGATTATACGTTCATTAGATCCAACGGATGTGATCCAACTGCCGATACCCAGCGACCTCTATGTAGGTTTATTGTTTCCCCATATCACCATCCTCACCAAAGAAGCCAGGGGTATATTGAAGACGGAGGTACCCATGAAATTATTTAATCAACAAGTAGCTAATATGGGTAGTTTGATTTCCGCCTTATACCGCGAAGACTGGGAAATGATGGGACGCAGCCTGGTCGATATGGTCATCGAGCCCCAAAGAGCCTGTTTAATTCCATTTCTCAGCCAGGTCAAAAAGGCGGCTTATGAAGCAGGTGCGCTTACCTGCAGTATATCAGGCGCGGGGCCGGCTATATTTACCTTTGCAAAAGGCAAAACCCAAATTGAAAATATAGGCAGAGCCATGGTTGACGTAATGAATGAATTAAATATTCCCCATGATCTTCATATTTCCAAAATAAATCAAAAAGGAAGTATTGTGCTGGAAGGCAAATAATAAAATAAAAACGAAGTCATGGTCATGAGCTGCCCCCGGGAATAGCAGCATTGAAAAAAGACCTAATAACCGGGGGACTATGATATGACGAATTTCAAAAACTATTTAACCTCCAAAGGCGGTCTCACGGAAGAGCAGTTTTTGACCCTGACACAGGGAGTCGTTTTGCAACAATTTGAAAAAGGTCAATACATTTTGCACCCGGGCGAAATATGTAAATATGCTTTTTTTATTGAGCAGGGATTAATGCGTTCCTTCAGCATCGGAGAAAATGGCAAAGAACACATCATACAATTTGCTCCTGAAAACTGGATCATCAGTGACCGGAGCAGCGCGTTTTTTAATGAACCCTCTGAATTTTTTATCGAAGCAGTTGAAGACACTACGGCGGTTTTATGGGATACCAATTTTATCCAACATGCCTCAAACCTCAGTGTAAGCTTTAGAAATTTTAATGACCGGGCACTTCAAAATCATATCCGACATATGCAGCAAAGAATCAATTTGCTGTTGGGCGCTTCCGCGGAACAACGTTATCTCGATTTTATATCATTGTATCCCGACCTCACTTTGCGTGTCCCGCAATGGATGATTGCCTCCTATCTTGGGATCACTCCCGAAAGCCTGAGCCGGGTGCGAAAAGAACTGGCTAAGCGGAATTTTAAATAAAGCGATTCAAACCATTTTATTTTCCAGTGGATAAATCCTTGTAACTAATCAACCGGATCCCGTTTTGCCGAATAAAAGATTTGACTTGTTCACTCGTAAACATATCCGTTACACCCTGGCGGTCTTTGGCGACCTGTTCATATCCTATATGATGAATTGCCTGGAGCTCGGGATCATCCAGGCCGGGGTGATCTACAAATAAATAAGTCTGCCCTGGTTCCAGCACTTTGAGACCATTGATAAAACTTTGGATTTTTTCTTTACCGGTATTCCGGGGGCCGTCGTAGCGCATGTATTTTACTCCCTTCTCCTCCAGATCAATATCCAGTTTATATTCTTTCGCCAGCCGTTTAGTCATGGCTTTCACTTCTTCTCCTACTTGTGTACATCCCATATGCGAGGATAAATGGCTGATGCGAGGTATTTTTTTAATAGCCATTTCTATTTGTGCTCTGAATTCTTTTTCAATTTCCTCCAGCTTCCATTTGTTTTCGCGGATGGATTGGCCCGGATAATTTTTATTGGGAAAAACCATAGGATAAAAATATCCATCCTGATCCTGTATGCTCGGACAAGAAGTCATAGGTCGCCATTTGACATTATCCCATTCGCTCGTAATAGCCAGGTGGATGCCCACATCTATCCCGGGATTTTGTTCCAGCATCTTTACCGCTTCCGGAAACCACGGGGATGGAACAATGACTTCAATGGAAGTCTGTATCCCTTCTTTAGACGATTTGATCAAAGCAAGGTTGCCGGAATGAGAAAATCCCATATCATCTCCGCGAACGATTAACGAGGCAGGCGATTTTACAGTTTGAGCTATACCCGTTAGTTTAAAATTTCTGTTTTTATCAAAGCTGTTTTGAACGTCGACAGAAATTTTATCGGAACTAAACAGGCATACCCAGGTTTCGGTATGCGGGCTTTCAATATACCGCAAACTCAATTCGAGGGTAGTATCCCCTTTCCAACGGTAACTACCGGCAACTTTAGTGGCCGGTAATCCATTAAAATGCCCTTTGGCCCCCAGCACCAGATTGGGACCCAGTTTATTGGTTTCACCACCGGCCCACCTTCCATTGCCAAAAGAAAAATTAAATGTATCGGCATCAATTTTTAGATGAACCCTGCACACGTCCTCTTTGATTTGAAACTGGAGGCTATTTATAAATTGAGCATTAGGAGAAAATGAATAGGTTTTGGTGGCAAGCCCTTTAGCCCTTATAGGGGTCACGCCACGTATGGTCAATGGTAATTTCTGAGCATTTAATTTTTGTTGAAAAGCAGTGTGGTTTGTTTTAATCCAGGGCAATTTGTCCGATTTAAAAGCAGGCAATAAATGTTTCCATACCAGGTTGAGCTCATCCTGCATATTGGGAGTTTCACTGGTGATAGCAATGACGGCATCCTGTTCGGGCAGGATGAGAATATATTGGCCAAAGGCCCCGTCTCCACGGTATGAATTGTTGCGGCTTCGCCACATCTGATAACCATACCCCTGCCCCCAGTCATTAGAATCCCGTTGAGCCGGGGTCATTTCCGGATTCTGGATAATCTGTGCGGAGGAGGCATCTTCGATCCAGCTGGCCGGAAGGATTTGTCGTCCATTCCAAAGGCCTTTTTGCAAAAACAATTGTCCAAATTTGGCCATGTCTTCTGTTTTTATCCTCAAGCCCCAACCGCCAACGTTGATGCCCTTGGGATCAACCTCCCAATCAGCACCAACAATGCCGAGCGGCTCAAACAACCTGGGCTGAAGGTAGTCTATCACCTTCTGGCCTGTAACCTTTTGAATGATAGCCGAAAGCATATAGGTTGCGAGTGAATTATATAAAAACCGGCTTCCGGGTTTAAATGTAATAGGGATTGCCAAAAAGCCTTTGACCCAGTTGTCTTCTCTTGAGGCCACCCCAAAAGTCGGATCTATGGCCTGCCCGACAGACATGGTCAATAAATGTTTGATGCTCAATTCTTCTAAAAAAGGACTGATGGTATCGGGCTTGTCTCCGGGGAAGAAGGAAATCACTTTATCATCGACGCTCAATTTTTTTTCAGCCACAGCAAAACCTATAGCGGTAGCCGTAAAGCTTTTGCTGCAGGAATACATGGTATGGCGAAGATCTGCGCGATAGGGTGTCCACCAGGATTCGGCGATCACTTTACCATGGCGCAAAATCATCAAACTATGCATTTCGTTTTTGGTTTTATTGACCGCATCTATAAACTGGCTGATACCTGCCGAGGCGACCCCTTCAACTTCCGGAATGCTCCGCGGCAAGGATACCTGGGCAAGGGTGACCAGTTGAAGGAATACTAGAAGAAGCGTGGTCGAAATTTTTGTACGAGTCATTATCTAAAGTTTTAGAATCTCCAAATATGCGAAAAAAGATCAATGGAATACAGCGAAGTGTGTCAAACCGGATGATGGAGTAAAAATTTGATTCATGATTTGTGTTAAACCAGGCCAGGTATTTTTCTGTTTGTTGCTAATTCTCAGATCCTGAGCAGAGGTCAGGCTCCGACAACATTATTGGCAGTACTGTTCTTTTCCGGATAATCCAAATCATCCGGTTCCAAAGTGACACCCAATTGTGCTTCTTTTTTTATCCGATTATATGTGAATGGTGCAAACATCAATCCCATAAATGATTTAGGATAATTGGGCAAGTCGCCTATACCAATGTCATCGCCCGGTTGTTGTCCCTTGGGCAGATAAAAAGTACCGAAGAGCAAATCCCAAAAAATCACATCACCTCCATAATTGGAATTGCCCTCAACTAATTTTTTGGAATGGTGATACCGGTGGTTTTTCGGAGTGGAGAAGATATAATCAAAAGGACCCAGGATCAAGTCCATATTGGTGTGTTGAAAACGGCCAATCGTGCGACCCAACAAGCCGGTCACAAATACAATTTCTACCGGTGCTTTCACAAATGCTAACGGAATAGCCCACAGAAAGTTTGAGATCAGCCCTTCCAGGGGGTGTGACCGGGTGCCATTAAACCAATACAATCTTTCAGATGAATGGTGTACGGCATGCCATCTCCACATAAACTCATTTTCATGCATCCAGCGGTGATACCAATACCGGAAAAAATCATTGATGGACAAGAGGAGCAATACCTGCACTACAGGATTCCATTGGGATGGCCAAAGACCTATACCGATCTCAGGGGAAATCTTTTGAACCACCAATGAAATCGTAGCCAGCTGAAGGGGTTTGTTGATGTAATCACCCCAAACTTTATTTCCGAAAAAAAGTAATACATCTACCGGCAGTTCCTCGTCATTTTGCCATTTTTTACTGAAAGGTAAAAGACGCTCCAATGGGGCAAAGATGATACCCATGATCAAAAACATGATGATAGTGCCTCCAAAGGTGCGGGTGGTGTACCCTCCATCTACCAATTTAAAACCTACCCAGATCGTCAGGCACATAAAAACCGGGTAAATGCTGATCTGCAAGATCTTTTTAAGCCTGGTACCTTCAATGGCCTGGGCCAGGGGGTCTATTTGTTTTAAGAGCAAGCGGAAAGGCTCCAGGATATACCGGTGGCCAATGAGTTCAAGTGGCCTGAAAAACCGGTCCAATATATTTTCCAATCGGGTCAACATCCTTCAAAAGATAAAAATATAGAATAAGCAGTACTCATACTCGTCACAATGGCGGAATCGGCATTATTTTTTTATCTGACTGATCCACGGACAAGGAATTAACAAGGGCCCTACCCATACCTTCCCATTGAACAGACATTTGGTCTCCATGTTGTAATGAAATACCAGCGCCAAAACTGAAAGCACTGGTACCCATAAAATGAATATGAACATCCCATGGTAAACGATGATTATCGTATTTGAAGTGATGATATTCCAGGTTTTCCAGACTATGTGACATATGATCTTCCCCGGTATACAGCGTTTGTTCCCAAAGGATTTGATCACGGCGGGAAACAGATGCCTTGCCGGCTATTGATTTAAATGCGTCTGTAATCACCAATTCGGGACCAATAGAACAATTGCGGATTTTGGAGGGGGCCAGATAGAGATAATTTTTTTTCTCCATGACATGGTCTGAAAATTCATTAGCGGTTGCAAAACCTACCCGGTGGGGTGCACCCTCACTATCATTAATATATATTCCGGCAATTTCAGGTTCTTCCCCACCATCAAGACCGTAATTGGGTATACTAAGAGGATCGCCGTGCGCTTTAAGCTGGGACCCGTTTCCTTTATAAAACCATTCCGGTTGAATACCGATTTTACCGGCTTCCGGTTTGCCCCCTTCCACACCCCATTGGTACATAATCATACTGTCGGTCAGTTTGGAGTTTTCCGCAGCCTCGTGCATAGCTTGTCTGTTTTTCGCGCTGGCGGTATGGGTGAGGCCGGTACCGGTAATCATACAATATCTTGGATCGGCAGGATGGTCAAAAGCCGGTAATATTTTCCACTCGCCGGTTCCAATATAAATCGGAGGATAGGATAATTTCTCAGATGATAGGTTTTGTTTAACCAGTTCACTCAGGCTGACCTTTTGTTCTATAGCTCTTTTGGCCAATTGAAAAGCAGAATCAAATTGACTGATTAATACCAGGTCATTGTTTTGGACTTGTGCAAGGCGTCGTCCAAAATGGGGATGTACTAATTGAATAAGATGCATATAGATTTAATATTACTTATTTTATTTTTAATTCTCCGGAGAAAGAGTAATTTTTTTTAAAAAAGTACATACTGATTTCAGAATAAAAATTGGTGCCTTAGGATGGCCTTTAACGTACTTTAAGCATTACCTTCGCCAAAGTTGATATCCTGAAAGCAAACCTCATTAACTAACTTGGTCCATTGTCTAAATTAATCAAATACTTTAGTCCTTATTTCATTGCTGCTTCGGTTCTGGTTTGTCTCAACCTGGTATTTTTTTCGCCTGAACTAAATGGAAAAATCATCCATCAACCGGATATGATTAAAAATGCAGGTATATCACGCGAAGCCAGGATGCATTATGAAAAAACAGGGCAACCAACGTATTGGACCAACTCTTTGTTTGGGGGCATGCCTACCTATCTTTTTTATGCCCCTCCGCTTAAAACCGGGTTGTTCGATTACCTGGTCAAAATGTTTGGACTCAATTTTAAGGGTTCATTGAAATATTACCTGACCTTATCCCTGGGTGCTTTTCTGGGATTGTGTTTTTTAGGCATAGGGCCCTGGCTTGCATTGATCGGAGCATATGCTATTGCTTTTGCAACCAATCATATTGGCCTGGTGAGTGCGGGCCACCTTACTAAAATTGGCACTTTGGGGTTCATACCCATGATGCTGATTGGTGGTTATTTGATTTTTAATAAAAACCGCAAACCAGGTTTCCTGTTATTTACATTTGGTTTGTCCGGATGTATCCGAATGAATCACATTCAAATGACGTATTATGCCGGCATGTTATTGCTGATTTTTGTGATCGCGGAAACAATATCTAAAATCAGAGAAAAAAATTTAAGATCACTGGCCATGCCGGGACTGATGTTGGTATCCGGAGGGATGATTTCCTTTATGGTAAATTATAGCACTTTATTGGGGCTTCGTTCTTTTGCTCAGGATACCATTCGAGGAAAATACTTATTGAGTGCGCCCAAAAAAGCACATTCCGATTCTTTGCCTGACCATTCTAAAGCAGGGCTCAACTGGGAATATGCCACACAATGGAGTGCAGGTCCTTTAGACTGGCTCACCTTCCTGATTCCCGGAGCCGTGGGAGGTTCAAGCAATGAAAAATGGTCCAAAACTTCCGCTATGGCAGATGCTTTCAGAAAGAGCGGTGTAAAGGTAGATACGGACTTTAAACTGCCTTTGTATTGGGGTGCTTTGCCATTTACCAGTGGACCAGATTATTTAGGAGTGATGATTGTTTTGGCCTTTATTATTGGATTACTATTGATTAAGGGCAAATTAAAATGGATTGTTTTGTGCAGTGTTATTTTTATTATGCTTCAATCATTGGGCTATCACTTTAGTTTTTTAAATAAATTCCTGTTTGATTACTTTCCCTATTACAATAAATTCAGAGCACCAAATTCCATTTTAAATATTTTATCCATTATAGTACCACTTTTCGGGATATACAGTATTTCCATTTTTATGCGGCAGCAATGGACGCGAGCAACAATACAGGATTTGTTGAAAAAATCAGCATTGCCGCTGGGTATTTTATTGATTTTGATTATTGTGGCGGGTCCGTGGTTATTTAATATGACTACTGAATGGGGGGATCCGGACTGGAAGAGCAATAACAATTTGTACCAGGCACTCCTTGAGACCCGCAAAAATTATCTGAGATCAGAGGCCCTTCGTGCCCTGGTCATTTTGATGATCGGGACAACATTGTTTTATTATTTTGCTTTAAAAAAAATAAAACAAAATGATTTCCTTCTGGTATTGGGGCTTTTGATTGGTCTTGACCTATGGACTGTAGGCAAAAGATATCTGAGTGCAGAAGATTTTCAGGTAGAAACATATGATCAGTCCAATTACCGACCCCGTTCCGTTGATTTAGAGATATTAAAAGATACAACAATATCTTACAGGGTGTTGGATTTAAGTATAAATACCTTCAGCAGCACCAATGCCTCTTATTTTCATAAAGCAGTCGGTGGGGAGAATCCGGCTAAACTTAGACGGTATCAGGATATGATTGAATATTATTTGAGTAAAAATCATATGCCTTCTTTGAATATGCTGAACACCAAGTATATCATTGAAGCTAATGGGTCTTTACAAACCAATCCAACTGCTTTGGGCAACGCCTGGTATGTCTCCAACGTGCTAAAAGTCAATTCAGCAGACGAGGAAATAGCATCCATTAATAGTATAAATCCGGCTGAAACTTCTATTTTCCTTCCATCTGACTTTAATGATGTCCATCTCTCTGCATCTTATCCGGCCGAAGGAAATATTAAACTGACTTATTACCAGCCCGATGAACTTAAATATGAGGCCTCCGCGAAGAGCGAGCAATTGGCAGTCTTTTCTGAGATCTGGTATGGCCCGGACAAAGGTTGGTATGCTACAATAGATGATAAACCTGCCGATCATTTCAGAGTAAATTATATACTTAGAGCAATATTGATCCCTCCAGGAGATCACGACATAAAATTTAAGTTTAACCCCAAAACGATAGTGGTTCAAAGCAATGTTTCATTTTATGCCGGATCCGTATTTGGATTGTGGGTAATAATTTCAATAGGCGTCGCCATCAGAAATTTCATCCGGAATCCTCGTGCAGAGAATCAGCAGGGACCATTAGAAAATAAGGATTCATCAGGGCCTTCCAAAATCAATTCTCGATCATGAATCTTGCAGTGAAGGGAAAAAACAAACCCTGGCTAAGTATTATTACTGTCTGTCTGAATGACAGTAAAAACCTGTCGCGTACACTCCGGCACTTACGCGATCAAAAGTTTCCTTTTATTCAATTGATTGTTATAGACGGAGACTCCAAAGATGATACCATATCGGTGATCCATGCCTACCAGGATATCATTACAGACTGGGTCAGCGAAAAAGATTCCGGATTGTACGAAGCGATGAATAAAGGTATTGACCTGGCCCTTGGAGAATACCTGGTTTTCCTCAATGCCGGGGATATTTTTCACGACAGCCAGGTCATATCCCGGATTCATGCTATTCAGAATGGAGAGGATATCCTATACGGAAATGCTGTATTTGTTGACCAGGAGGGACGGTTTAAGAGCGAGCGGCATAAAAAAATACCGGTGCATTTGCATTGGAGTAGTTTTAGAGACGGTATGGTGGTTTGTCACCAGGCATTGATCATAAGGAGGGAGATCGCATTGTATTACAATACGAAATTTAAAATTACAGCGGATCTGGATTGGGCGATACGGACTTCAAAACAAGCTAAGACTGTTGTAAATCTGGATTTTATTGTCTGTGATTTTCAGCGTGGGGGGATTTCGGATAAAAAGAGGTTCGAGGCGTTAATTGAAAGGGGAGTCATATTAATTAAACACTTTGGTATTTGGCGGACACTTTGGAGTCATATGAATATCCCGGTAACGTACTTACAGTGGAAAATAAGTTGTTTTTTCAGGCCCTTTACCTACAAGGATACCATTTTGCCACATAGTGAAACAGCCAATACAAAAAGGACCAGTGGCCAGCAAGCGTTGAACATACAAAGTACTTCATAACCAGAATTAGCTCATGGATGTCGCTGTCCTTTTTATTGTGTTTAACCGTCCGTTTCATACGCAGAGAGTATTCAAAAAAATCAAAGAAGCAGCGCCCAAACGATTGTTTATTGCCGCCGATGGTCCCAGAAGAGATTATCCGGCGGATGAAACTTCTTGTAACCAGGTAAGAAAAATAGTTTCCGATATTCAATGGCCCTGTGAAGTCCTGTATTTGTTCAGACAGGAAAATTTGGGTTGCAAGCTTGCTTTGAGTGACGCTATTACCTGGTTTTTTAAGCATGTCGAACAGGGGATCATTCTTGAGGACGATTGTCTTCCCGTGAGCAGCTTTTTTTACTTCTGTTCTGATATGTTGGAAAGGTATAAAAACGATCCCCATATATTTCAAATCACGGGCAATAATTTTCAGCAAGGAATTAGCAGGGGAGCAGGGTCGTACTATTTTTCCAAATATGCCCATATCTGGGGTTGGGCAACATGGAAACGGGCCTGGGATTATTATGATCTGGAGTTAAGTAACTGGCCGTTGTTTCGAATGAGGAAAGAATATCAAGCCTTTTTTGCCAGTGAAGCAGAAAAAAAATACTGGACTAAGAAACTGGACCATTATTACAATAACCCGGAAAAAGCAGATTATTGGTCATTGCAATGGCAATTCGCTTGCTGGCAACAGGGGGGGGCAATCGTGACACCACAAAAAAACCTGGTAACCAATATTGGCTTTGGCAGCGGCACTCATACTTTTATCATTTTGGATCATTTAATTATACCTTCAATTGAATTTTGGCCACCCTATTCCGAACCAGCTGATTCTGATATATGTACTGATGCAGATGCGTATACTTTTAAACACCGCTTCAAATATAAAGGCACCTTTGTCAGTAAAGTGAAATATCATATTTACAGGATCCTGAAAAATTGGCGAAAATGAAATTAAAATCTTTTTTTCCGGAAAAATGGTATCGAAAGATTGTCAAGCCGTATCAGATACATATTTTACAAAGTAAGGGGGTTTCAATATATTCCCAAGAAGGAGAAGAATTAATAATTGAAAAGCTGGTAGGTTGTAAAAAGAACGGATTCTATATCGATATAGGTGCCCATCACCCATATCGGTTTTCGAATACCTGCTATTTTTATAAAAAAGGATGGTCGGGAATTAATATTGAACCCAATCCCGAATTATTTAATAGTTTTCTTAAACACCGCAAACGTGACTACAACCTGAATATCGGAATATCCTCACAACCCCGGCTGATGCAATATTATTTATTCGAAGAACCGGCCTATAATACTTTTAGTGCCGAGCGATTACATTACTTAGAAAAAATCAATCAAAAATTAATACGCACAGAACATATTTCAACCCTGACACTTGATCAGGCATTACAAGATATTTCCATACCCGATGTTATTGATTTTATGAATATTGATACTGAAGGGATGGAAGTGGAAATTGTTCAGTCCATTAATTGGACCAGGATCAGGCCTTCGGTTTTGGTATTAGAGTCTAAGGTAGATACCCTGCATAATGTGCTGAATTCTGAACTAACACTATATCTTAAAACACAGTCTTATGTACCTGTAGCCAGGTTATTTAATATCGTTATTTATAAACCAGAAATATAAAAATAAAAAAGCCCTCCGGAACCCGGAAGGCTTGATATTGTTGATCTCCAAACAGTCAGAATTTATTCAACCATCACCATTTTCTTACTCGCATTAAAGAATTCCGATTCAAAACGGTAATACAAGACTCCGGTAGCACCTATCTCTTTGCGGTCAAACCATACCTCATGATATCCTTTGGTCCAGTCCCGTTCCACTGATTTGATTGTACGGCCGGTGGCATCATATACTTTCAGAGTACCCTTTCCTTGATTTGCCAGGTTGATACCAATGACGGTGCGTTGATCAAATGGATTGGGATAGTTTTGATAGAGTGCGCTTTTGGCTACGATCTCATTGCCGTTTTGAACAAATCGGAGACCTAAATTTCCAAGCTCGCCTCTGTTCCCGAGGCTACGCTCGGGATCTCGGCCTGAAGGCCCTCGACCTTGATAAGACTCTGCGATTGTATGCTGTGAACCTATCCTCAATACCTCACTCAATCTTCCATTTTCCTGTGCTTTGAATACGAGGGTAAATAAGACTTGTTGGTCATCGATATCTAATCCAGATTTGGCATTGGTATTCCAACTCATAGTAATCTTTCCATCTTTTGCATATCGCATACCCATGTTCTGATCTGTCATACTTAAACTACCTGCAATTAGCTGACTGCTGATCGCTGATAGCTGATCGCCCACGTTTACAGTTCCCTGCCATCCGCTAATCCCCCGGAAATTGGGTGAGCGGAATTCCACCCTTACCACATCACCACGTTTGAATACCTGGTCATTGACTTCGAACAATAAACCAGTTTCGTTGCCACGGACTTCGATACCCATCAGGCTATGCGGTGCGGCCGTTGCATTCACGTCTCCCACTTTGAGGCCGATGAAATCTTCGGATTTGTAATCGGTGGTCACTTCTTTCATTTCCAATACCTCTGATGCATTCCATGGATTCTGAATATCATTGAAAGTAGTGGATTTAGGTATA
>Ga0138256_10001252_pt1 | contig 27364 bp, 30 predicted proteins | sample KNB2016incub_MG_FD_105486 | JGI IMG/M metagenome (GOLD analysis project Ga0138256, IMG submission 105486) | Active sludge microbial communities from wastewater in Klosterneuburg, Austria - KNB2014incub_MG | ecosystem: Engineered > WWTP > Activated sludge > Unclassified | place: Austria...
CCGATGTTTTTTCGGGGTCCCGACGCCTGTCCTGAGCCTGTCGAAGGGAAGCAATCTCCCGGTATGGGGAGACTGCTTCGGCAAAACCAAGAGCGCCTCGCAGCGACATGTTCCGAGGCTGAGGAGTTACGAAATCGCAGATTTCTTTTAAATTAGCGGCAGTCAGCGTTTTCACCTGCTTTTGCGAACGGCGCAGGGGTCTGTGTCCAAAAAAAGAAAAAAGGGTCTTCCGTAATTAACGGGAAAGAGCCTCGCCACGAAGGACACAAAGTACAGAAAGGGGAAAAAAGCCTACATTTCTTGGGTTTTTCCTTTGTGACCGTCGTGTCATTTCGACACGGTGAGCGAAAGACGAACCGTCAATGCAAGCCTTTGTGTTTGAAAAGGGTTTCCCGTTAAAAACGGTAGAGCCTTATAAAATCACTCGCTCGCCAACACATGCCTGGCGATTACCAGCCGTTGAATCTCACTCGTGCCTTCGCCAATAGTCATCAAACGCGCGTCGCGGTATATTCGCTCAACGGGGTATTCGCTCGAATAGCCATATCCGCCATGGATCTGAATCGCATTGCGGCACACGCGTTCCGCCATTTCGGTGGCGAACATCTTTGCCATGGCGGCTTCCTTGTTGTAGTTGCGTCCCTGCTCCTTGAGCCAGGCGGCTTTATACAGCATTGTCCGCGCGAGTTCAATCTCTGTCGCCGCGTCCGCCAGCATCCATTGGATGGCTTGCTGATCGGCGATCGGTTTGCCGAATGCTTTGCGCTCGCGCGCATAATTCACCGCGCGCTCGAATGCGGCTTGCGCCAGCCCAATTGAAATCGCGCCGATCCCGATCCGCCCGCCATCAAGGATGGATAACGTTTGTTGCAATCCCTTGCCTTCCTCGCCGACGAGATTCCCGAGCGGCACGCGCGCATCCTCGTACGTCACGGCATGGGTGGGGGAGCCGTGCAAGCCCATCTTCTTTTCGGCGGGACCGATTCGGAGTCCCGGCGTGTTGGTCGGCACGAGAATCTGACTCAACGAACGCGAGCCGCCTTTCGCATCCGTGCGGACGAGCGTGATGATGTACTCCGCGATGGACGCATTCGTGCACCACATCTTTGCGCCGTTGATGACCCACTCGTTCCCCTCTTTGACCGCCTTCGTGACCACGCCCCCCTGCAGATCGGAGCCTGCGCCGGGTTCGGTGAGCGACAACGCGGCGAGTTTATTTTTTCCGCTGGATACAAGCGACAACCATTTTGATTTGAGGGATTCGCTCCCGAATAAAACAAGCGGAGTTGTGCCGAGACCATTATGCGCCGCAATCGCCAGTGCGGTTGATCCACACCCCCAGCCGAGTTCCTCCAGCGCGATCGCCGCGCTGATCGCGTCCACGCCTGAGCCGCCATACGCTTCAGGGATGTTGAGCCCCAGCAGCCCCAACGGACCCATCTTGCGCGTCGCCTCCCAGTTGAATTCACTGGTCGCGTCCACTTCATGTGCTTTGGGTTGCACTTCCTTCGCCACAAATTCATGGACTGTTTTTCGCCATATTTTTTGTTCTTCGTTCAGGTCAAAATTCATTCCGTCTCCGAGTTTTCGAAATAGGTTTCCATCAGTTTTTGGGCAGTGTCCAAATCCTCTTTTACGACAAAAATCTCCACGCGCCCAAAGATATCCAAATTCGTGGGGATGAGTTGCCCGATCGCCTCCTGCGCGAGGTGCGAGTCGATCCCGTTTAAGGCAAGGTAGCCTTTGATGATATCCGCCTGCCAGCGTCCTTGAATTTCAGTGAGCAATACCAGGTTTGATTCGGTCATCGTATTCTCCATGCGCTGATTGGATGACTTTTTGATATGTCATTCTGAGCCGCGCTTTTGTTCTTTGCGGCGAAGAATCTTCTACCACCGCAAGAGACCCTTCGCTGGCGCTCACATCGTCCCGCCACCTGCGCCCACCGCGGGCGCGGTGTGTCCTTCGGGAGGGTGACAAATTGTAAAGCAATTTGAGTTAACATGAATAATTTAAACGATGCCAGCTCATTACTTCCACGCAAGAATAAATAATACCGTCCACAAGATGGAAACGATCAACTGGCGGATTCCGATGTGGGTTGGTTTCCATCCCACCGCGGGGAAGAATATTCCCCACATGGTTTCGCTCCACTGCAAGAGGTAGGGGAGGAAGAGAAGGCTGGGGAGAAAGCCGAGCGCTCCCAACGTCAGAGTGGAAGCGAGGTTGAAGGATGTGTACAGAGCGGCGCGGAATCCCATCTTCCGCGACTCCTGGCGCGTGGGCATCGCTTTCAAAGCGCGTTGGTCGAGTCGCATATAGGCGTGGAGAATGCTTGCCGCGGATTGGAACCAGATGAGGATCCATAGCCACCAGCCTGTTGGGTCATATTGCCCGACGCCGATCCAATAGGCGGCAGGCGCGGTGAGCGACAACACGCCTGTGGCGATGATCTCGACGCCGACTTGTTTTCTTTCTTCGCGTTTGCGCACCAGCCATAAATGCCAGCCGAAAACGAACGCGCCCGGAAGCGCAAGATACAGGATGAAATAAAAACCTTCGAGGATGAGGGCAATGACGGATAAGAGCGCGATGCCCGAATAGACGGCGAGCCAGAACCGCGCAATGGGGAGTTCATTGTTGGGGCGACGAGCCGCGAGAATCTTGACCAGCACGGTCATCGGTTGGCGGAGCATGAATGCCGCCATTGCGGCGAGGATCAGGTTGAATGAGCCGTAATTAAAGTGTTTGCCTGCAAAGATGCCGATGAGTAACGGGCTGAGGATGAAGACCCACGAGCCGTGGTCTTGCGGAACTGCGATGTGTTTTTTGAAGATACTTAATTTCATGGTTCCAATTATATACGGTTATGAATATGCTAGAATCGTCGGAAATATCCAGTGAGTGGCGACTATGGTCTGTGAAGCCACAGAGCGCGCAGAGAATTTGAGATTTTCTCTCTATGGTCTCAGTGATCTCTGTGGCGAAGAGAATTTTTACACATACGTTTCGCCACTCCCAATAGCCAGACAAGACTCAGGAGAAAAGCAGATATGGCAAACAAGAAGAAGATCGATGAGCGCGAAAAAGTGTTGCAGGCAAAACAATCGGAGCAGATCGTTCAACGAGTCGGTCTTGCAATCGTCGTTCTGGTGGTCATTGGGTTGGTTTTTGTTTTTATTCGAAACCGCCAAACCCCGTCAGCGGAGCGCGTCACGGTCACGCAATATGCCGCGCCGCCCGAGATGACCATTGACCCGTCTGCGAAATATTTTGCCGTGTTCAAGATGCAAAATGGCGGCGAGTTTGTGGCTGAACTCTTTGCCGACAAAACGCCCGTGACCGTGAATAATTTTGTGTTCCTCGCCCGGAACGGTTTTTACAACGGTTTGACGTTCCATCGCGTGATCGATGGCTTCATGGCGCAGGGCGGCGATCCATTTGGCGATGGGACGGGCGATCCCGGCTACTCCTTCGAGGATGAATTCCGCAATGATCTCGTCTTCGACAAGGCGGGCTTGCTCGCCATGGCGAATTCTGGTCCGAACACGAACGGCAGTCAGTTTTTTATTACGTTTGGTCCCGCCGAGTGGCTGAACGGCTTGCATACCATTTTCGGTCGAGTGATCGAGGGCATGGATGTGGTGAACGCCATCACTCGCACGGAGCCCGGCTCCGGCATTCCTGCCGACGTGATCGAGTCTGTAACGATCACGGAAGAATAAGCCGGAGTCGCAAGCGGGCATTGAAACGTCCTCACGAGTTGATCTTCGTGAGGACGTTGTGTTTCCATGTCTACGTGTCTACGTGTCTACCTGTTTACCTGTTTACCTGTTTACGCGCTACTTGTCTACTTCTCACGCGTACATACCCCAATCCAACGCGGAGGGGTCTTCCATCATTGAGAAGTCCCACATGTCCATGCCCATTTCGATGGTGACGGGCATATTCAATCCTTCTTGCGCTTTTGCCTTGGTCATTTCGATCATGGCGGGACCGTACGGGCAGAACGGGGTGGTGAGGATCATCTTCACGTGACCAACGCCGTTTTCAACCGAAATGTCGCGCACCAACCCCAGTTGAATGATGTGCATCCCGATCTCGGGGTCTATTACCTCAGAAAGACTCGCGCGCGCCGGCTGAACCAGTTCGGGATTCGTCTGATGTATCGTCCATTGGATTTCGTTGATGGTTTCTTCGGTCATTTTTCCTCGTGATAGTAGACCTCACAGGTCTTCAAGACCTGTGAGGTCTTTGGAGTTAATTTTTACTTCCAGTATTCACCACATACGTGCAATGCGCGCTTCCGTCCAAAACGCATTGTACCTTTTGGGCGGGCAGGGCAAGCATTTTGGAGATGAGGGTTTGATCGACCACGCACACTTCCGGATGGGAAACGCCAATCTGGTAATACGGGCACAAAATTTCGTGGATCTGGTATTCCTTGCCCTTCTTTTCCCATTCCACGGTAAAGCCTTCCTGGGCAAGCGTCTCTTTGAGGAAATCGAGCCGGTCTTCCATGCTCATGCCTTTCATCTGCTCCGAATAGTTGCTTGCCATTCCTTCTGCCACCTGGCTGAATAACTTTGCGACCATGGGCGCCGGCATGGTCTCTTTCATCTGCGTTAGCAATTTCGTTGTTAGGCGCAGGTATTTGGTGGGGAAGCGCTCCATCCCATCCTGGGTGAGCGAATACATCAGGCGCGGACGCCCCACACCGTGGCGTTCCTCTTCAGATGTGATGAGCCCTTCCTTCTCCAAATTCGACAGGTGATGGCGCACCGAAATGGCATTGATGCCCACCGCCTCCGCGATCTCATTGATCGTGATCTTCGGCTTGCGGAGAAGTATTTGGAGTATCTTGTCTTTCGTGCTTTTCATGGTTGGCAGTATAACCGTCTGCCTTTGTATTGTCAATATACTAGAAAAATATCATAAATATTGACTTTTCCTCCCAGCCCTGCTATAATGCCGCCGACCTAAACTATAAGCGCCAGCAATGGCTTAATTCTGCCAGGAGTAAATCACGCATGTCGCAACTCGAGATCAAAGATCTGCACGTTCGCATTGAAGACAAGGAAATTCTCAAAGGATTGTCGCTCAACATCAACGAGGGTGAGATCCACGCCATTATGGGACCGAACGGAACGGGGAAGTCCACGCTGGCATACACATTGATGGGGCACCCCAATTACATCGTCACACAAGGCGAAGTCATTTTCAAAGGACAAAACGTGCTGGAACTCGAACCCGATGAGCGTTCGCGCCTCGGAATCTTCCTCGCGTTCCAATACCCGGTCGCCATCCCCGGCGTGACCGTCGCCAACTTTTTGCGAACAGCCATCAACTCCCGCCGCCGCGCGGAGAATCCCGAAGACAAGGGCATGCCGATCCCTGAGTTCCGTAAGTTGTTGAAAGAAAAAATGTCCATGCTGAAGATGGATCAGACCTTTGCTGGTCGCTACCTCAATGACGGCTTTTCAGGCGGAGAAAAGAAACGCGCCGAGATTTTGCAGATGGCAACCTTGAAGCCCGAGATCGCTATTTTGGATGAAACCGATTCAGGTCTGGACATTGACGCCTTGCGCGTCGTGGCAGAGGGAGTCAACGCCTTGAGCGGCCCCGAACTCGGCGTGCTGGTCATCACACACTATCAACGCCTGCTAAATTACATCAAGCCGCACTTCGTCCACATCATGCTCGATGGACGCATTGTCGAATCGGGTGGTCCCGAACTTGCCCTGCACCTCGAAGAGCAAGGTTACGACTGGGTGCGCGAGAAACACGAAGAAATTGCCGCGTAGAGATTAGCTGACTAGAGATTAGAGACTGGAGATTAGTCTCCAATCTCCAGTCTCTGAATTTGGAGATACCATGAGTGAAGATGCACAAATCCTAGAAGATATTGGACAATACAAATACGGCTTCCACGACCGCGACGACAATTACGTGTTCAAATCGGAACGCGGACTTTCTCGCGCAGTGGTAGAAAATATTTCGCGCATGAAGCAAGAGCCGCAGTGGATGCTCGACTTCCGCCTCAAGGCGCTCGCTCATTATCAAACACGACCCATGCCGAATTGGGGACCGTCGCTGAAAGAACTCGACTTCGACAATATCTATTACTATGTCAAGCCGACGGAGAAAAGCGAAAAATCATGGGATGATGTCCCTGATGACATCAAGAAGACGTTCGATAAGCTGGGTATCCCCGAAGCGGAACGGAAATTCTTGGCAGGCGTCGGCGCGCAATACGAGTCCGAGATGGTCTATCACTCGATTCAAGAGCATCTCGAAAAACAGGGCGTGATCTTCCTTTCGATTGAAGACGGCTTGAAACAATACCCCGATCTATTCCGTGAATATTTCGGAACAGTGATTCCCATCGAGGATAACAAATTTGCCGCGTTGAACAGCGCGGTCTGGTCAGGCGGATCGTTTGTGTATGTGCCGAAAGGCGTCAAAGTGGATTTGCCGTTGCAGGCATATTTCCGCTTGAACACGGCGAACGTCGGACAGTTCGAACGCACGCTCATCATTGTGGATGAAGGCGCGTCGGTGCATTACGTGGAAGGTTGTTTCATCGAAGGCGCGCGCGTGCGCACTCGCAACGGTGAAAAACCGATTGAAGATGTTCAAATTGGCGATGAGGTGTTGACCCACCAAGGCCGCTGGCGCAACGTCTATCACACGCAAAAGCGCCCCTATCATGGCGCGGTCTATAACATTCGCTTTTATGGCGATAGCGGGCGTGAATTAAACGTGACCGCCGAGCATCCTTTGCTGGTGGTTCGCCGTGAACGGGATGGAATGCGTAACAAGGAATTCCAATTGTCGTGGTCGCGGGCTGATAGCGTTAAGGAAGGCGATTATCTAGTCGTGCCTGTGCCTCAGCCTGTGATGGAACCCGCCCTTGCTCATTCAGTGACCGTGCCGTTGGGGCGCGGTCGTCATGCCCCCGTTGACCGTGAAGTGAATCTGCCTTACGAGGCTGATCTCTTCCGCCTGCTTGGTTACTTTTTTGCTGAAGGTCATGTTGATAATGAACATTATCTTTCATTATCTTTCCATGTTGATGAGACGGACTATATTGCCGATGCCAAAGAACTCATCGAACGTTTCTTCGGCAAAGCGCCGATTGAGAACAAGCCCCGTCAAAATGGACAGACCCTCGTGCTTTCATCCACGGAAATTGCGCGCACATTTGCCCGTGAATTCGGCTCGAATGTGTACGAAAAACAAATTCCTGAATGGGTCTCCAGCGCCGACCCCGAATTGCTTGCAGAACTAGTCAAAGGCATGTGGCGCGGGGACGGAAGTTATGACCCGAAGAAAAACATGTTTCGTTACAACACAGTCTCTGCGGAATTGGCGTATGCCTTCCGTGATACGTGCTTGCGTTTGGGCGTTGCCGCTTCGGTGAATATTCAGGAACGCCTCCAACCTCGCAAAGACATGTATACCGTCGTAATCGCGTCGCCGTTCAATGCTCGTTTTGGCGAGATTGTCGGCATGGATGCGCCTAATGGTAACGACAGCGGTTCGCCATTTGCGCTCGACGAAAACTTCATGTACCTGCCCATCAAGCAGATAACTGTGGATGAGCAGGAAACAGAAGTCTATAACTTCTCCGTCGAAGAGGATGAATCGTATGTTGCCGAAGGCGTTGTCTCGCACAACTGCACCGCGCCTCAATACACCACCGACTCATTCCACTCCGGCGTGATCGAGATCATCGTCAAGAAGGGCGCTCGCTCGCGTTATTCGACCGTGCAAAACTGGTCAACGAATGTGTACAATCTCGTCACACAGCGCGCGAAAGTGTTTGCCAACGCTTCACACGAATGGGTGGATGCGAACATCGGCTCGAAAGTCACGATGAAATATCCATCCTGTTATTTGATGGAGCCGGGCGCGCGCGGCGAAATGCTTTCGATGGCGTTCGCGGGAACAGGTCAGACGCAGGACGCCGGTTCGAAGATGTTTCACTTCGCGCCGAATACCTCCAGCAAGATCACTTCCAAATCCATCAGCAAGGGCGGCGGACGCGCTTCCTATCGCGGCATGGTGAAAGTGTATAGAGGCGCGAAGGGCGTCAAATCCAATGTGGTCTGCGACGCGCTTCTGCTCGACCCGAAGTCCCGCTCTGACACCTACCCCTACATTGAGATTGACGAAGACGATGTGACCATCGGTCACGAAGCCTCGGTCAGCAAAGTGGGCGAGGAGCAACTCTTCTATCTTATGTCGCGCGGGCTTAGCGAAGAAGAAGCCACCACCATGGTCGTCTCCGGTTTCATCGAGCCGCTCATCAAAGAACTGCCGATGGAATACGCCGTCGAAATGAATCGCCTCATCGCGTTGCAGATGGAAGGAAGTATCGGGTAACGCAAATTGACAATTTGCGCTACAGGAAAATATTATGCAGGAAAAACCAAAAGTAGTTATTTCAAAAACCAGACGAGTCGACTCTGCCGCGAAAGATTTTGCATTCGCCGAATCTGACATTCGCGCGGGACAAGGGGCAGTCGCTTCTTACCGGACCTCAGCCTGGTCCGCTTTCAAAAAGAATCCTCTCCCCGATACGACTCAAGAGGCGTGGCGCCGCACAGACATTCACACGCTTCCCGCGGATAAGTTCGTCCTTCCGAAAGACGGCGCGTTCAACGATTTGCCTCCCGTCCGCGAAGACTTGCTTCGTCCGTTAGTCGCCGATCAACACGGCGGACAGATTATCCTCCTGCCCGGCGGCTCAACAATCGAATTGGATGAAAAGATTGCGAAGAAGGGGGTCGTCTTCACCGATTTGAAAACTGCCGAAGAAAAATATCCCGAATTGCTCGCGAAGATGATGGGCAAGACTGTCAACGTGGAGGAAGGGAAATTTTCCGCGTTGACTGGAGCGTTCGCGCAAAACGGAGTTGTGTTGTACGTCCCCAAAGGCGTGACCGTTGACGAACCGCTTCACTCCGTGTTGTGGGGACCCGGCGCCGATTTGGCGCATGTTTCGCACATCCTCGTGCTGGTGGATGAAGGCGCGTCTGTGACCTATGTCCACGAGGCGGCGTCGCCCGACGAAACTGGATCAAATTCCCTGCACGCGGGAATCGTCGAAATCCAGGTGATGCAAGGTGCGGCGTTGAAATTCGTCGAACTGCAATCATGGGGACGTCACGTGTGGAATTTCAGTCACGAACGCGCGCGCGTCGAACGCGGCGGCAATCTCGATTGGATCTTCGGCGCGATCGGTTCGCGTCTTACAAAAAATTTCTCTGAACTTGATCTGGCTGGCGAAGGCGCGCAGGGACGCATGTCGGGTTTTTATTTTACCGACGGCAACCAGCATCTCGATCACGATACGCAACAGAATCATCTTGCGCCGCACACGACCAGCGACTTGCTGTTCAAGGGCGCGCTCAAAGGCAAGAGCCGCTCGGTGTGGCAGGGCATGATCTACGTGGCGCCCGGCGCGCAAAAGACGGACGGTTATCAGGCGAATCGCAATCTCGTGTTGAGCGAGGGCGCGCGCGCCGACTCGATCCCCGGCTTGGAAATCCTTGCAGACGATGTGCGCTGCACGCACGGCGCGACCGTTGGCAAGTTGGAAGCCGAGCCGTTGTTCTATTTGAAGAGCCGCGGCATCCCGCAAAACGAGGCGGAGAAAATTGTAGTCGAGGGATTCTTCGACCCGATCTTTCAGCGTATCCCGTTCGAGGGCGTTCGCGAGCGATTTCAGCAATATATTGCCGACAAAATGGCGTAAGGATACAAGAAAACTCATGACACAGTTGAAAACAAAAAACGCTGCAAAGCCGAAGGTGAAAAAGAAACCGCTTGCTGAGGAAAAGCCCGTGGCGGCGTCCGCAAAACCAAAATCGATTGTTTTATCCCGCTCAAAGGAATTATCCGCGAAGCCGAAGTCGTCAAATTCGACGAAAGTGCGCGTGGTGAATAAGATCGCTTCTACAGGCGCCGTAACGCGCGAAGGACGCCGACTTTCGAAGGGACTTCGCCTGCCGCAATACAATTACATGAAGCCTCCCGGCTTGGGGCATAATTTTCAAGTAGGCGACCGGGTGGAAGTGTTTTGCGATCACGAAAAGAATCGCGAGCGCATTCGCGGCTGGATCCAGGGCGTGGTTGTCCAAGTGGACAACAAACTCGTCGCGGTGCAGTTCCGCTCGAATGTATACCTCACCGATGGCTGGATGGTTCCAGACCGCATCCTGTGGTATCCGCTGACGTCCGAACATATGCGAGCAGTGCCGGGCAAGAAATCGGCGAAGCACGAGGAAAAAGCGATCCCTGATTATTAGGCGGGTAGACAGGTAAACAAGTAGACACGTAAACATGTTTACCTGTGTGCCTGTATGCGTATTTACTTTCCGATGTCTCTCAACGTAAACGAAATTCGCAAGGATTTTCCAATCCTCCAACGCAAGACGCATGACAACGTCCCGCTGGTGTATTTGGATTCAACAGCCACATCGCAAAAACCGATTCAAGTTATCGAGGCGATGAACGATTATTATCGCCATTCGAACGCGAACATCCATCGCGGCGTGCATACGCTTGCCGAAGAAGCGACCGCGATGTACGAAGACGCGCGCGAGAAGATCGCCGCGTTCATCAATGCGCCGTCGGCAAAGCAGATCATTTACACGCGCAACACAACCGAGTCAATCAATCTTGTGGCGCACACGTGGGCGCGGGCAAATCTTAAGGCGGGCGATTTGGTCGTCCTCACCGAGATGGAACATCACTCCAATCTCGTGCCGTGGCTGATGCTGCAAACGGAACGCGGCATCGAATTGGATTTCATTCCTGTGACGGAAGACGGCTTGCTGGATTTAGACTCGTACAAAACGCTTCTTTCGCGGACCCCGAAACTGGTCGCCTTTACACACATGTCCAACGTGTTGGGAACGATCAACCCCGCGGCAGACCTCATCCGCATGGCGCATGAGGTTGGCGCGATCACCGTCGTGGACGCGGCGCAATCCGTTCCACACCTCAAAGTGGACGCGCAAGCCCTCGACGCGGACTTCCTCGCCTTTTCTGCTCACAAAATGTGCGGACCGACCGGCATCGGCGCGTTGTATGGAAAAACCGAGTTGCTCGAAAAAATGCCTCCATTCCTCGGCGGAGGCGACATGATTAAGGAAGTGAAATTACGTTCGTTCAAAGCAAACACACTGCCGCATAAATTTGAAGCAGGAACTCCTGCCATCGCAGAAGCCGTCGGTTTCGGCGCGGCAGTGGATTATCTGACGAAAGTCGGCATGGACAACATCGCCGCGCATGAACATGAGATCACCGAATACGCGCTTGAACGGCTGGAAGAAATCCCCGGTGTGAAGTTGTTCGGTCCCTCGGCGGATAAAAAAGGAGGTGTCGCCGCTTTCACCTTTGACGGCGTCCACCCGCACGACGTGGCGCAGATTCTAGACCGCGACGGGATCGCCGTCCGCGCGGGACATCACTGCGCCCAACCGCTACATGAGAAGTTTGGAATCCCCGCCACCAGCCGCGCCTCGTTCTATTTGTACAACACAAAAGAGGAAGTGGATTTGCTGGTGAACGGGCTTTACAAGGTGAAGGAATTGTTTGGATAAAACCATTTACCCGTCATTGCGAGGAGGGCTTTGCCCGACGAAGCAATGACGGGTGGAGTAATCATGGACGACCTCTATCGCGAAGTCATTATCGAACACTACAAGAACCCCTCCTATCGCGGACACCTCGACCCGCACGATGTTCAGTTTGCGGACAACAATCCGCTGTGCGGCGACCACATCGAGATCACGCTTCAAACGGACGCGGACGGAACGGTCAAAGACGCGCGCTTTGATGGGCACGGGTGCGCCATCTCGCAAGCGTCCGCCGACCTGTTGATTGAATCCATCATTGGCAAGCCGCTCGAAGTAGTGAAACATCTCAACAAGCAATCCATTCTCGATATGCTTGGCATCGAACTGGGACCCGTCCGCTTGAAATGCGCGTTGCTGTCGCTCAAGGTGCTGAAAGCGGGAGTGTATGGTCTCGGCGAAGCGAGTGATGAGTTGGTGGAGTGAGGAAGTAAACAGGTAGACAGGTAGACAAGGAAACAAGGAAACAAGTAGACAAGTAGATAAGTAGACAAGTAGACAAGGAAACAAGTAGACAAGTAGATAAGGAAACAAGGAAACAAGTAGACAAGGAAACAAGTTTTACATGTTCGCCTGTGTACTTGTATACAGACACAATGCTCAACTATACAACCTTTGACGAATCTAAAATTGAATTTTATGAAATCGTGCCTGCCAGCGAATTGCCGAGCGGGGAGCGATTATTTATCGAGATCGAAGGCAACTCGCTGGTGATCTTTAACATTGCGGGGCAATTTTTTGCCATTGCCGACATCTGCTCACACGACGGCGGCCCGCTAGGGGAGGGCGACTTGGAGGGATTCAACGTTATCTGTCCGCGCCATGGCGCCGAGTTCGATGTGCGGACGGGGAAGGTCGTGCAATTGCCCGCCGTGGAGGATATCCCTGCGTATCCAGTTCAGGTGCGCGATGGTATGATCTTTGTGGGCGTCCCCAAAGAATGACGAGCGCAACCATCCCTGCTTAAATGCGAAGACTTTTTTCCTTCAATTGAAACAGCTATGAAAAAGATTTTGATCGTGGAAGATGTGCCTGATAATGCGGAGCTTGCTCGAAAGATACTTGCCTCGCGCGGATACGAAGTCCTTCAAGCAGAGAATGCCGAATCAGGCTTTCAATCTGCCCTAGACCATCGCCCCGATCTTATACTGCTTGATCTTGGCTTGCCAGATCATGATGGCTTAACTCTTGCCAGTTGGCTTCGCGCGAGCGATGGATTTGAAAATCTTCGCATCGTTGCTTACACAGCCTGGCCTCCCGATACTGCTCGGGAGATGTCCACAAGCTACGGCTGTGATGGATTCGTCGCAAAGCCGATCATCAGCGTGGTAGAGTTTCTTGCCCAGATCGAGCCGCTTCTTGCCTAGCCGGTAGCAGTTTCCTCCATCCAAACATGACCCAACAGCCTCAAGCCGTCATCGAATTGATTCCCGCGAGTCAATTCTCCATTGGTGAGTTGACTTCCATTTACAACCAAACCCGCGTGGATTACATGGTCCCGATGCCGATGAATGCGGAGCGTTTGGCAGAGTATATCGAAACCTACGACGTTGACCTGGAACGCTCATTGGTGGCCATGGATGGCAGTGGAATGCGCGGAGTTGCCATGCTTGGCGTTCGCGCAGATCGCGCATGGGTCACTCGTTTGGGAGTGATTCCCGGCACGCGTAAAGGCGGTGTCGGAACGGCGCTAGTACGCGGACTGTTGGAGCAGTCTGGATTGCTGGGTATTGATTTCAATATGCTGGAAGTCATCAAGAACAATACTCCCGCGCATCAGTTGTTTTTCAAACTGGGTTTTTACGAAGTGGGGGAACTACTCATCCTTCGTCGCGCTCCGCTTGTTCCACCCATAGAGCCGATGATTGCAGATGCCCGTCGCTTAGAGCGATACGAAGCGTTGGATTTGATTGGCGATGACCGTGGCGCGCAACCGTGGACAAATCAATCCGAGACGCTTCATCATGTGACAGATATATCGGGACTGCGCCTCACTCTTGGAGATGGCAGTACGGGCTGGCTCGTGTATCAACGTCAGAAGTTTTTGCTTTCCCGCTTCATTTATAAAACGGACACCGGCGACCCTGCTGTGATGGCGTATGCCTTCCTTTCGCATTTGCATCATCAATATCCACGCCTTGATACGCGTCTGGAAAATATCCATGTGAGCGATCCGCATTTGCCCGGCTTTCGCAAAATGGGATATATAGAATCGTTTCGCCGCATCGAAATGTGGCGGGGCGAGCCTCCTGCGTCCTTGGTTCACTCCAAATAAAAAAGACCCTCGCTGAGAGTCCTTTTTAGCTACCATTCGCCTGCGTACTGAATATGAAAAGGCTTTGCGATTCTCTGGATTCTCGCCCGCCTCAATTCAATCAACTGGCGGATGTGCAAATTATCATGCGCGACCCATGAAGCAAACATGTCGCCCGCGCGCATCATTCTCCATTTGGTTTTAAATTTTATGTTCCAGTCTGCTCTTTCCAGCCCTCTCAGCCAACCGAGCGACTTTTTTCGCTCGCGAAAGAATTTCGCTTTCATCGTTTTGAAATCCCGCTCGTTGTATTTCCGCAATTTGACCCATGCCTGCGGCGCGATGGGATGCCACTCATCTTTGTCTTGACGATGCGCGCTTGCTTTGAGCGAAGTCGAAATGATGAAATCCAAATGCTCGCGGAAATCCTCCCGCTCCTCATCGTAGAGATGACAAGTCACCTCCAGTATTGACCACGAACTTTTGCTCGGCTTCACCTGCGCCTCTTCCTGACTTACGCCTGTCAGCAATGCCCGAATCATTTCTGTGCTGTGGATGAGTTCGTTGTAAAGAATTTTGAATTCCATCGCAATCTCCAATCCTTCGACTTCGTTCAGGACAAGTCTCTAGTCTCCAGTCTCCAATTCTCTAATGCCCCAATTCTCTCTTTTCCTCACCCCTCAAAACTCCCAACGATACGAAGAATATCAAACCCCTCCGCAAACGGACGTTCCGCCAGCGCGCCGTGGCGAACCATGATGGAGCGCGTCAATTCGCTGTTGAAATAATATCGGTCGCGGTATGTTTCGTATTTGGATAACGCTTCGATCTTCTTGTTGACATCTTCTTCCGTGACTTCGACGAGGAAGTGTGGGAAGAATCCGTATGAGGAGCGGACAACATCAAATCCCAAAACGGTAATTCCGCGAAACGCGCGCAATGCCTCATCGGTCATCGTGTTGTGGTCTTGATGCACATCCTGTTTGGAGTGTGTAAAGATGAGGTCGGGCTTGAAATCCTTGCGGAGTTTGAGAAAGTATTCGAGTATCTCCTGCCGCGCATCGGGGAAGACGCGCGTGGTGAAGGGACCGAGAATGACCTTCTCTTTTGAAACGCCCAATACAGCCATCGCTTCGTGATGTTCGCTCTTCACATTTTGCAGATCGGGATTTTTTTGATTGTCTGACAGCGTGACGCAGAGAACATCGGTCTTGGAAGCGATGTTGTGAAGCAAGGCTCCGCATCCCAACTCGATATCATCAGGATGCGCGCCGAGGAAAATGACTCGTTTGCCGAAGAAGTTCATGAATGATTGACCATAGACCATAGACGATGGACGATGGATCAATCATTGTCGATGGTCCATCGTCCATTGTCAGAATTATTTCGTTGCGAGTATCCCACCCACAACCTTCGTCATCAACAATTTGCCATCGCGTTCAAACCAGCGCGTAGCCACATCGGTGATCTTGCCGATCAGCGCTTCGTACTCATCCTTGCCATTGAACATGGAAGTCCACAACTTGCGGTCTTCGCTCAACGAAGCGCGGACGTAGTCAATGAACGGCGCGACTTCGGGGAAGGTGAGGTGATTCTCGAACTTGTGGAGTTCGGTCTTGGCGAAGATTCGATTAATCGTGTTGAAGATGTCGCCTTTGAAGCGACTCGACCCAGGCATCGGCGGGATGGTCGCGTTCGTGGCTTCTTTGATGATCTCGTAGAACATCTGCTTATTTTCAGGCAGTGGACCCGAGACGAAAAGCCGTCCGCCTGATTTAAGCGCCCGATGAGCCTCGCCAAATGTAAAGTCGAGGTTTGAAGCGTAGTAGATGGCAAAGGCGGAAGTGCAGAGGTCGAATGTCGCATCTGCGAAGTCGAATCGTTTGTTGAAATCCAAAAAGACGAAATCAATCTTCGAGCCGCGTTCTTTGTTTTTCGCGCGGGCTTTGTCCAGCAGTTCTTCCGAGAAATCGCCGCCCGTGATTTTCGCGCCGCCTTTAGTATAATCGTCGAACAGGAAAGAAAGTTTGCCCGCGCCGCAGCCGACATCGAGAATGTCCATGCCCGCCTGAGGCTGGAGCAGTTTGTTCGTCCACACGTCAATGTTGGCAGAGCCGTATGTTTCGTGGATGTCAATGCGGGTGAGCAGGTCTTTCGATGTTTCTTGATAATTGATTTCCATTGGGTTCTCCTATAAGTCCGTTGGTCGAGTAGTCCCGCGTTATGTTCGCGGGACGTATCGAGACCAACAGGTTTGCAAAATAATTCTTGTTATCTGTGGTCTCGATACGGTCTCGGCTATCGCCTCGACCCACTCGACCACCGAAGTAGAAAAATTATACCAAAAATAAACTAAAATTCAGCTGCTGAATTTTGACTCGACGGCAAACCATCCACGAATAAAACCACGAATACTTCGACAGGCTCAGTACAAGTTTCTCGAATGTCGGCGCGTCAATTCGTTTACGTGTGCCCGTCAGGGTATTCGTGTGTATTCGTGGACGGTTTTCACTCCTGCGTCGGCGCAAGGCGGGTACAATCGCTATATACGGAGAATGACATGCGAAGCAAATCCACATTCCTATTTCTTGCGACGATCCTTTTATCATCCTGTGCCGCGCCGACGCCGCAAGCGACGCTCGCGTCTCAGACTTCGGAAGTCTCCGAAACTTCGGAAGTCTTGACCCCAACATCAACCCAAACTCCCGCCTCAACGCCGACCAGCACCGTTACGCCTGAAAAGCGGAGCGGCGATTTGACCCAAGAGCAATACTGGCTCAACCCCGACGGCACAGTAAAGCCTGGCGAAGTGATCCCCGCGGGGTGCCTGCAGTCTGAGGGCAAGGATCATTGTATCCTCAACCCCGAGGCGTCGCCCGCGGTCTATGAGGGACTCTTGAAAATGATCTTTAATGTGACGGCGAGCTTTGGCGGCAACCCTGGTGGATACTGGGACAAGACAGGCGAGTGGGCAGAGAGAGAGGCGGATCTAGCGATAGCCGCGGACAAGTTTGTCCAGGCTTGTCGGGCGGGGCAGACTTTTGATGATCTGACTAATCTGGTGCGATGGGGTGGTAAACGGCCGAGCGAGGGAGGTGGTTCCTCGATGGGGCTGGTGTATGCCGAGTCGTTTGGCAGAACAATAGATTGCCGCAATATCCAAGTAGTGATCCTGACGCCCGAGGAGATGCGGGTAGGGTGGGAGAGGGATAAGCTACAAGGATTTTGGTTGACGGGTGGAGACATATGGTATGCCAAGTTCGAGGCAATCCCGATGGACGACGGCAGTGGCAACTCGATGATCCAGTTTGTGATCGGACGATTGGAGAATAAATCGGACATAATATCCTTTAATAAACTAGAACCTGGAGTAACCCCAGAATCGTTTTTTGCCAATCTTGGCATATATAGATTGATTACGGCGATGAACCCCGAGAATGGAACTTTGTCGATAAGATCAGAAACGCATTCTGTCAAAAAGAAAACTATTTCGCTTTGGGGGCAAAGCGCGAATACTGACCCCAAGATAATAGAGGCCAAGGGAGAAGAGGCGTTTACGGCTTACTTTAATGAGTACTGGAGCGGGGGACTAGTCGAGGGAGAGTAGAGGCAGTTGGAAAACGGCGCGCAATGTGTATATAGTGGAGGGGTGAGCAAAATCTTGGCGGTGTTGGGATTGTTGGGGGTAGCGGCGGGGTTGTGGTTGTACCTCTTTTCTACCCAAATACACTACCGCGCGGCAGACGAAGTATTTAAGCTCAAGATGGGAGCGGGCAAGTGGGTCTACTATAGTGGGCTGATGGCGGCTATGGCTCGGGGCAGAGGCGGGGGTGAGGTCACGGTCGTCATCAAAAATGGGATCGAGAATACGGGCAAGTGCATCACGGTCGCGCGCGGGACGGGACCCCTCTACTGCTTGCGCGTGGCGGGTGAGGAGATCACGCTCCTAGTGGACCAGAGAGTATGGGACAAGGTGGGACAGGACAAAGCCAGGCTGGGGGCGAACCTGCTCCTGGGGGAGGCGCTCTATAGCCGAGTAGGCGGGGACAAGGAGCGATACTGGAGGCTATACAACAGGTGGCAGTCGCAGATGTGGAGAGTGGAGCAGAGATGAGATACCTACTCCTTGCCACCTTGGCGATCTTTTTGATGCTCTCGCTCCCGCCAAGGGTGACGGCGCAAACTTGTGGTGGGGCGACATGGTGCGGACAACTTGATGAGCAGAGTAACACTTGCAACTGCGCGAACCAACTGCTGTCGCGCCATGACTGCCAGCCTGTGGCTGGGGCGTGCGGGGAATACGATTGTGAGGATCAGCCTGGCGTGTGCTGGTGCAGTGCAACCTGTGGCTGGACTGGGGGTGGGGGAGGAGGCGGCGGGTCGTCGTGCCCGGGGGAGTGCAGGCAGGGGACTACTTGAAAAGTAAGAAGTGTTTTGCTGCCATGATAAAATCCCCGCATTGGAGTCATCATGGCGAGCAAAATACAAACAGTCAAAGGCACACGCGAGTTTTACCCCGAGCAGATGTTCGCGCGCAACTTTATTTATGAAAAGGTGCGCGTGGCATCGCAGATGTTCGGCTATCAGGAATACGACGGACCCTTCATCGAGCCGCTTGAATTGTACGCGGCGAAATCGGGCGAGGAACTTGTCAAGAAGCAATCGTTCACGTTCGAGGATCGCGGCGGCGAATCTGTTGCCCTGCGCCCCGAGCTCACGCCGTCGTTGGCGCGCATGATCGCGGCGAAACAGGGCGAGTTGAATTTTCCCGCGCGCTGGTGGTCGTTCGGTCCGTTTTGGAGATACGAGTCGCCACAGCGCGGACGCACGCGCGAATTTTTTCAGTGGAACATTGACATGCTCGGCGTAGACTCTCCCGAAGCGGATGCGGAGCTCATCGCGGCGGGGGCGGCGTTCCTGCGCTCGGTCGGACTCAGTCCCAGCCTGGCTCAAATTAGTGTGAATAATCGGCGCCTGATGGATTCGCAATTCGACGCGCTCGACATCCCAGCCGAAAAGCGCGTGGACGTGTCGAATCTCGTTGACCGCCGCGCCAAAATGGAATCCGCCAAGTGGGACGCATACGCGCTTGAGATTGGATTGAATCAAAAACAACTCGACGGCTTGAAAAGTTTACTTGGCAATTTTGACTTGTGGAAACAAAGCGATGAGTTGACTCGCACGTTCGCCGCGCTCGAAGCCTTGGGCGTGAAAGAATATGTGAAGTTCGATCCAAACATCATGCGCGGATTGTTGTATTACACAGGCACAGTCTTCGAAGCGTTCGACACCAGCGGCTCGGTGAGGCGCGCCATCTTCGGCGGAGGTCGCTACGATAATTTGCTCGCAGATGTCGGCGGACAACCTTTGTCGGGCGTGGGCTTTGCAATGGGCGACGTGGTGGTTGGAATCATCTTGCAAGAGGCGGGACTCATCCCTGAGTTTCAACCGAGTCCCGCGCAGGTGATGGTCACGGTGTTCGATGAGAAGTTGTTGACAAAATCATATTCACTTGCGGCAGAGTTGCGGAGCGCGGGACTCAACGTGATGGTCTATCCAGAACCTGCGAAGTTGCCGAAACAATTCAAATTTGCCGATAGGATGAAGATGAAGGTCGCGCTGGTGATCGGTCCCGACGAGGTGGAGAAAGGCTTGGTCGTGGTTAAAAACTTGACGACGGGCGAGCAGGCTCAGGTCAGGAAAGAAGCGGTTCTTGAATCCGTGAAAGGAATTTTGAAGGATGCCTGAGATTCGTCCCGTCACAAAAGAAAATTGGCAATCATTGATAAAGTTAAAAGTACGCGACGACCAGAAAAATTTTGTCGCGTCGAATCTGTATTCGATTGCCCAATCCCACTTCGGCGATGAATTCGAAGGACATTGGGATTTGTTCGCTTATGGAATTTACGAAGACGATACGCCAGTCGGCTTCTTGATGTATGGTTTGAATTTCGCGCATCCGTCACAACAGGCATACATTCAGCGCTTGATGGTGGACGAAAAATTTCAAGGCAAGGGCTATGGGCGATTTGGAATGCAGAAGATGCTCGAAATTTTTCGCGCCGAGGAACGCGTCAAAGAAGTGAGCATCAGTTACGAGCCAGAGAATGATGTTGCGCGAAAGCTGTATGCGAGTTTGGATTTTGTCGAAACGGGGCGAATCATCGAAGACGAAGTGGAAGCAGTGTTGAAATTGAAATAAACTTCGCGCATCACAAATTAGGACGCTGATTCACGCAGAAAACGCTGATCTTTGCTTTTATCAGCGAAAATCAGCGTTTATCTGCGTCCCAAATTAAATTTGGGGTATATCATTTTTTGTTATCTTCCGTCGTCTTGATCTTTCACGCCGTACCCGGGACCCTCTTTGAAGAAATCGTAATGCGGTTTGATGTCCGGCGTAAAGTCGATGACTTCGCCTGCTTCAAGTTGGCGGGCAGTCTCGAGAAGGATGGGTTTGCCGTGATGGTTCGTCCCTTCGAAAAGACCCGTGAGCCCGACCTGACTAATATATTCGCCGCCTTTCGCGGTGTAGGCGGTCGGCGTTTCGTCTTCGGGGAAGATGGCGAGGTAGGGGCATTCGGGGACGCACGCGCCACAATCGATACAGGTATCGGGGTCGATGTAGATCCAGGGCCATTTATCCAACGGGAAGCCCGGCAACATGCACTCGACGGGGCAAACGTCAATGCAACCGCGGTCTCGAACGCACAAACTGGTAATGATGTGGGTCATGAAACTCTCCTTGTGAGAAGTTATTTGTGAAGTTGCCTGATTATATCTGGCTTCGCGTTCTCTGCAAGATGAAAATTGTTAGGCTCTCTGGGAATTGCCGTGATTGTTACGCCAGCAGTTGCACTGCCGCCGGAACTGGCGGTTCATCACGGCAACTCGTAAAGACCCAATTGTTACGCAGTGACCAAATAGGTAGAACGTTCCTTTTTGTCACAGAGATCAGTGAGTTCTCTGACCCCGCATGATTTGCCAGGCAAATCACGTTCGGGGCAGGTGGAAAAATCTCAAAATCTCTGTGCGCTCTGTGGCTAAGCCTGCAGAGTCAATTTTTTACTTTGCGGCAAACTTCGCGGCCACCGCATCCCAGTTGACCACGTTCCACCACGCGCTGACGTAATCGGCGCGGCGGCTCTGATAGTTCAGATAATACGCGTGCTCCCACACGTCAATGCCGAGGATCGGAGTCGCGCCATCCGAAAGCGGATTATCTTGATTCGCCGTCGAGACCACTGCCAGCCCGTTTCCTTTTTTGACGAGCCATGCCCAGCCCGAGCCGAAGCGCGTGGCGGCGGATTTGGCGAACTCTTCTTTGAACGAGTCAAACGACCCGAAGGCTGATTCGACCGCTGTAGCCAACTCGCCGCTTGGGGCGCCGCCGGCTTTCGGTCCCATCACTTCCCAGAATAAGTTGTGGTTGAACGTCCCGCCGCCGTGATTGCGGACAACTCCGCGCACAGATTCGGGGATCGCGTTCAGGTCGCTCAACATCGCGACGAGCGATTTGCCCGCGAGTTCGGGCGTTTTATCCACCGCGCCGTTCAAGTTGGTGATGTAAGCCTGATGATGTTTCGTGTGGTGGATCTCCATCGTGCGCGCGTCAATGTGAGGTTCGAGCGCGTCGTATGCATACGCCAGTTTTGGAAGTTCGAATGCCATGATTGTCTCCTTGTTGGAATTTTTTGTAGTGACGACTCTACGAAGTGCGCTGTGCGTCAGTCGTCAAACAACGACTGAAGTCGTCACTACCGATTATTTACTGCAAAGAAATTGTAGCCCTCGCAAGGGAGCGTGTCAAGAAAGATATTCAATTCTCTTTTTCAACTCGCCTGAAAACCAGTTCTCGACGCAGTTGTACTGCGTCGAGGCAGGCTCAGTGCGCTCTGATCTTTCGTTCTCTTTCCCAACTCGCCGGTCTCTGTTATCCTTGCCCCATGAGCAAAAGCCGACTCGAAGCCTTCAGCGATGGCGTGATCGCCATCATCATTACGATCATGGTCTTGGAATTGAAAGTTCCGCATGAGCCGACGTTTGCCGCGTTGAGCGAACTGGCTCCTGTGTTTTTTAGTTATGTGTTGAGTTTTATTTACGTCGGCATTTATTGGAATAATCATCATCATCTGTGGCAGGCGGGCAAGCAGGTAAATGGACGCATCCTGTGGGCAAACCTGCATCTCCTCTTTTGGTTGTCGTTGTTTCCGTTTGCAACCGCATGGAGCGGCGAGACAAGTTTTGCGGAATTGCCGATGGCGGCGTACGGTTTTGTGCTTTGGATGGCGGCGCTGGCATATTTCATTCTTGTCCGCGCGATGATTTCGCATCACGGAAAAGATTCCGCGCTTGCCGCCGCGATTGGCAGAGACTCCAAAGGTATCATTTCACTGGTTGGATACACAATCGCAATCATTGTTGCGTTCTATAATCCGATCATTTCATTGGGTTTATATGCGGCGGTCGCCATGCACTGGTTCATCCCCGATCGTCGAATTGAAAAGACGATAGGTCGTTAATAGAATGACTCTCACGTTGACCGATAACGATCGCGCGATGTTGCGTGGCGACCATGGACCCGCGACCAAAATGGCAATGTCTATCATCGCGCGCATGGCGGAAGTGTCAGGCGCGAAAGAATTGCTCGACATCACCGGCGCGCACATTGACAGCACGGTGTACATCGGCGACGCAGGGCTGGAGTTTGCCGAACGGCTCGCCAGCCTCGGCGCGAAAGTTGCTGTGCCGACCACTCTCAACGTGAGCGGACTCGACGAGCATCATTGGCAGGAGTGGGCGGTCACGCCGGAGTGGGCGAGGCAGGCTCAACGTCAGATGGAGGCGTATCGAAGTATGGGGACGATCCCCACTTGGACGTGCGCTCCGTATCAGACAGAAGAGTCGCGCCCGAAGTTCCGTCAACAAATTGCGTGGGGCGAATCCAACGCGATTGTTTTTGCGAACTCAGTGATCGGCGCGCGGACGGAACGCTATCCCGATTTGTTTGACATTTGTTGCGCCATCACCGGGCGCGCGCCCGCGATTGGATTGCATCTCACAGAAAATCGCGCGGGCGAGGTGTTGTTGCGATTGAAAGATATTCCCGAAGCGTTGCAACAAAGCGATGATTTTTATCCCGTGCTTGGACATTTCATCGGCAAGATCGCGCGGGATCGAATCCCGGTCATTGACGGGCTGGCTGTTTCGCCAGCGGAAGATCAACTCAAAGCGTTGGGCGCCGCGTCGGCGTCGTCGGGCGGAGTGGCGTTGTTCCATGTCGTCGGTGTGACCCCCGAAGCGCCGACGTTGGAATCAGCGTTTCAAAATAAGCCTCCGCGTGAAGTGATTGATGTGACGATGAGTCTGTTACGCGAAGCGCGCGCCGAATTGACTCACACCGACAGCGACGAGTTGGATATGGTCGTGCTGGGCAGTCCGCATTTCTCGCTGGCGGAATTCAAACGACTCGCGCCGCTGGTAGTGGGAAAACAAAAACATCCGCGCGTGAAATTTTTAGTGACATCGAGTCGCGCGATGACGCAACTGGCACAGAAAGCGGGCTACCTCGACTCGCTTCAATCCTTCGGCTCGCAATTGACCGTGGACACATGTATTTTGACAACGCCGATGCTGCCGCCGGAAATAAAACGACTGATGACCAATTCGGCGAAGTTTGCGTATTACACGCCGGGCTTGCTCGGAAGAAAAATCGCGTTTGGCAGTTTGAAAGATTGCGTTCAGTCTGCTATCGAAGGCAGAATCGTTCGGGATGATTCGTTGTGGATAAATTGATAATTTCAGGCAAACCGATCATCGCAGGCTCAGCAAAGGGGATTGCCCTCGTCAGCAGTGAGCCGCTTTCCTTTTGGGGCGGCTACGATTGGAAGACGGGCGAGATCATTGACCGTCGGCATCCGCTTTCGGGTGAAATTGCAAAGGGAAAAATTCTTGCCATCCCGTTCACGCGCGGGTCGTCCACAACGACAGCCGTTTTGTTGGAGTCGATTCGCGCACAGACCGCGCCCGCCGCGATCATCACAACTGCCAATGATTTTTTCTTCGCGCTTGCGTCCGTGGTAGCGGATGAAATGTATTCCAAGCCGATTCCGCTGGTGGCGATTTCATCCGATGATTTTGTGCGGTTGAAGACGGGTGATGAGGTTGAGATTGACAGTCAAGGCACGATTCTTGTACGTTGCTAAATCTGCCGCAGAGACACAGAGTCGCTGAGAGACTGTTTCTTAAGTCTGTGTCATCTTCTTTTTGTACACGGATTTCACGGACATCACGGAGAAAACCATTTTTTAAATGCTCTTTTCCGTGAATTTCAGTGTAATCCGTGCCGTCCGTGTCAAAAAAAGTAATTAAGAAACACTCTCTATGATTAATTAAAATTCTCCGTGTCTCCGCGACTCTGTGGCAAAAAGGATTTACTCATGCTCGACTTCAACTCTGCCCTGAAATTCACCCCTCCCTCCGACTGGCTCAAGATATCCGCCATTGACGCGCACACCGGCGGCGAGCCGTTCCGCGTGATCGTGGATGGATTCCCTGAATTGAAAGGTGACACCATCCTTGAAAAGCGGCGATACGCGAAAGAGAACTTCGATCACCTCCGCACCGCGCTGATGTGGGAGCCGCGCGGTCACGCGGACATGTACGGATGTATTCTCACGCCGCCCGTCACACAAGGCGCGGATTTTGGAATCCTGTTCATCCACAACGAGGGATTCAGCACCATGTGCGGACACGGGATCATCGGGATTACAACCGTCGTGTTGGAAACAGGGATGCTGCCAATGATTTCGCCTGTCACGCAGATAAAGATTGATAGTCCCGCTGGCTTGATTACCGCGTTCGCTCACATCGAAAATAACCATGTGAAGAATGTTTCCTTCCGCAATGTGCCGTCATTTGTTGCGGAGTTGGATGCAGTGGTTGATGTGCCGAGTCTGGGAAAGGTTCGTTACGATCTCGCGTTCGGCGGCGCGTTCTATGCGTATGTCAACGCAAAGGATGTTGGCGTTACATGCACGGCGGAAGATTATCGTCCGCTGATCGAAAAAGGGATGGCAATAAAACGCGCGGTGATGAAAAGCCGAAAAATCGTCCATCCATTTGAAAACGATTTGGGATTTTTGTACGGCACAATTTTTGTGGATGAACCGCAAGACCCCGCATCGCACAGCCGCAACGTGTGCATCTTCGCCGATGGGGAGGTGGATCGCAGTCCCACAGGCACAGGCGTGAGCGGACGACTCGCTATCCATCACGCGCGCGGCGAAATCAAATTGAATGAAGAGATCGTTATCGAGAGTATCATTGGAAGTAAATTTACTGGCAAGGTTGTCGAAGAGGCGGCGTTCGGTCCCCATGCCGCGATCATCCCCGAGGTCCGGGGTGAGGCGCATCTCGTTGGCAGGAACGAATTGTGGATTAATCCGAACGATCCGCTGAAAGATGGGTTTATCTTGCGATGAAACGTCCCGCTATTATGCTCAGCCGCCGTCCTCAGCAGCGTAATCCTGTTTAGACATGGACGCCACGGATTTCACGGATTTTCACGGAAAAGGGTTTAAAAAATTGTCTTTTTCCGTGTGTTCCGTGAAATCCGTGTACAAAAGAAAGAGGCTTCAGACTTAAGAAACACTCTCTGTGAGAATTATGAAACTCCCTCCACATATTTATCTCGACGAACGAAACATTCCATACGAGGCGCGCAGTTTTTCTCCCGAAACCGAAAAGGGCGCGGCGAACGTGGCTCACGCGCTCGGTTTCTCCGAACGGCAGGCGGTGAAGACGTTGATCTTTCAAGCGGATACGGGCGAGCGCGTTCTTGTGATGCTCGGCGGCGACCAGAACGCGATCTCAGGAAATTTGAAAAAGGCGATTGGCTCGCGCAATATTCAGATGGCTGCGCCTGACGCGGTGAAAGAGACGACGGGCTACGTCATCGGTTCGATTCCCGCTTTCGGCTGGCAACCCAGCGGATTCCGCTCCTTCCTCGAAGCGACTCTGCTCGACGAACCCATCCTCGGCACAGGCGCGGGTCAGTGGGGCGAGGAGATCATGATCACGCCGCAGAATCTGGTGAAGGCGAGCAATGCGATCGTGGTCAATTTGACGGAGAGGGAGAAACCAGTATTCTTGTGAGTTGTTCGAGGTTATACTTGAATCAATATCGAAGCGGAGTTGGGCGGTACGGCGAAGTACGTGGGCTGGGGATGCGTTGCGGGCGTAATCTCTAAACCTGACATGTCTCAGTCGCGCCACGCCTTTCCAGAACTCGTGCGCGGACAATTTTCATTGATTGCCAAAGACTCGCGGAGACATGTCAGGTTTTCAATTGTGGTTAATTTGACAGAGAGGGAGAAACCAGTATTTTTGTGAGTTGTTCGAGGGTATACTTGAATCAATCTTGATTCTGTTGTTACCAAATACCGTCTGATCCTTAGTTGGGTTCCGCCTTCTAAATAAGCTATGATTATCAAGGCAATCACAGTACTTTTTATAACAGTAATTATGTTGGGAGGTTGCTCAAATATGACAGATGAAAAACAAACCCCAATAAAGTTGACTGCTATTCCGTTGCCGAGATCAACAGCTTTTTCCACTCAAATCGCATCTCCAACTCCTGAACAATTTAATTTTTTCATGCTTTCTCCAGATGGAGCAAAGAAAATTCAGTCAAATGATTGGCTAACATTTGACATCATCGATATTAAGAACAGTAAAACCTTATGGTCTTTCTCTTACAATAGAGCGAAATTTGGAAAAGGAATAGGCTATTTACCTGAGGCGGGATATGTTCCATTTTATTGGTCACAGAATGGTGAATATATATATGTTTACGCTCATCAAGGCAGGGATGGTGGTGTTAAGTATTGGGGCGACGCTTTTGGGGCTGAAGAAGGCGTAGCAAGATTTAATACGGATACAGGTATCATGGAAGAAGTTCTGCCTGAAAGAGACGGTGGCGGATATACTTTTTCGATCTCGCCTGATGAAAATAGTATGGTTTACACAGACCAACGCGAAACGCCCATAGTGTTAAGGCGGAAAGATTTATTCACTAACGTTGAAATAACGCTATTGACTTTCGACAACATAGTATTAGATGTTGGAGATTTTGTTTGGTTTCCAAACATGAGTAAGCTGATTTTTCAAACTATGGGACCAAACATAAATGATATTTTATTACTTGATTTAGCCAGTTTCGATGCAGAAATAATCGTTCGTGAATTCAAAGAACCAATAAACTTCGTAAAATGGGAAACTCAGAGTACGTTGCTATACAAGAATTGGAAAGGTGAGACTTGGCTGTTAGATTTAGATACAAGAACAATAAATCCAATTGGGGTAGCGACTCCCAATCCGTAAAACTGCCTAACAACGCATCCTAAGAAATAGGTCAATCGTATTCGCAAAATAATCTGCTAGCTAGTTAACCGTAAAATAG
>Ga0138256_10001253_pt1 | contig 27359 bp, 21 predicted proteins | sample KNB2016incub_MG_FD_105486 | JGI IMG/M metagenome (GOLD analysis project Ga0138256, IMG submission 105486) | Active sludge microbial communities from wastewater in Klosterneuburg, Austria - KNB2014incub_MG | ecosystem: Engineered > WWTP > Activated sludge > Unclassified | place: Austria...
ACACAGGAAGTCTTTTACATGCTGTGCTCCTAAATTCCGGTATTCATATTTTTTGGAATTAAACATAACATCAGACCAAAAATCTAAACTGTCTGTAGGCAACCATGATTCTGATTGACAAAACACATAGGATGGAATGAATAATCCTATAAAACTAAGGTGAAACAAAAGCCTTTTTAACATGTTTTTTAAACGAATGAGACTTGATCCTTATTGTGGTTGTTTTAAATTCATCATGCTGAGATAGTCAGGCTTATCGGATGCATACTTGTGTTTGAATTCACTCAATATTTTTCCTTTTGAAATGAAAAACACTCCGGGCATTTGGAAGCCATCTCCAAGTTGATGCCCCCATCCATGTCCCTTGATCAAACTTGCCTCAATCCCACGTACCCATGATCGAAATCCAAACAATTGATTAAAAGTTCCCTTTATCAATCCAAAATGCTTATAATAAGTACAATCAAGGTCAGAAATTCTTAGTAAATGTTCAATTTTGTAACGCCTAAAATAATTCACAGCAATTTCTTCAGAAGACATATGAACCAATATAATGGCTGTACTTTCATGATCCAAATCTTTATCCAAAATGGAAATTTCCTGCATGGCTTCTCTACAAAAAGAACAACCAAAATGGCGTAAAAAAACCAACAATACATTCTTTTGATTGGATATTTCCATTAAGGAATACCCTTCGTTGGTTTTCATATCCTTTAACACCTCAAGAACTCTTAACATGCTAAATAAACAAGAATGGACTCTTATAGTTTAAAGCTGGAAATGTACATTATTACAATTAATATCTAAGAACATGAAATCATTAAGTGATTGCAAGTTTAGGTTTTAGAAATTAAAAACTGATAAGTTCTTAAAGGCTAAATTATTGTTTTGGTAATGCATCATATACATGCATGGTACTCAATACCTCATCAGCAGATTGTTTTAGCAATTGGTTCTCCTGATCATTTAATTTCAATTCGTAAATATTCTCTATTCCATTGCGTCCCAACTTAACCGGAACTCCAACAAAAACATCTTTTAAACCGTATTCACCATTTAATTTGACACAACATGGAAAAATTCGTTTTTCATCTTTAAGTATGGCTTCAACCATTTGAGCAGCAGCAGCACCGGGGGCATACCATGCTGAAGTACCCATAAGTTTAACCAACTCTCCCCCACCATATTTAGTTCTTTCGATAATTTGGTGCAATGTTTCAGCATCCATAAGTTCTGTAACCGGAATTCCAGATACTGTTGTGAATCTTGGCAATGGAACCATGGAATCACCATGTCCACCCATCAATATGGCCTGAATATCTTTAGGAGAAACATCTAATGCTTCTGCTAAAAATGCCCTATATCTGGCTGTATCCAAAACACCAGCCATCCCGATCACTCGTGATGCATTCAATCCACTGACTTTATATGTGGCATAGGTCATTACGTCTAAAGGATTGGAAACCACAATGATGATTGGGTTTTCTGAATATTTCATAATCGAAGCAGTAACTGAATTAACAATACCTGCGTTCGTACTAATGAGATCGTCTCGAGTCATTCCGGGTTTTCTAGGGAGACCGGCAGTAATAACTACAACATCAGAATTTGCAGTGAACTTATAATCATCCGTACCCATTAACCGGGTGGAATAATGATCTACAGGTGCTTGTTGCCAAGTATCTAGGGCCTTTCCCTGTGACATTTCGGCCTTGATATCTACAAGAACTATTTCTTTAATAAAATCTTTATGTGCCAATACATTAGCGACAGTAGCACCCACATTTCCGGCACCTATAACAGTAACTTTATTCATTTTCAGACGTTGTATTTAGTGAGGGGATCAATTATTTCGCAAAACTAATCATTTGAAATGAAATTAATATCCTAATTTTGGACCAATTTTTAAACAAATTAAAAAAATCAATCATGAGTAAAGGTGGCTTTTCACTATTAATGTTGTTCTTTATCAGTCATTTAGCCTATTCTCAAACATTTAAAGGTTTCTGCGGCACTTCATTAGAAGATCAAGCTGAGATTAAGGCCAGAATGTTAGAAAACAGAGCAAACTTAGGGCATATCTTTGCTTCAAGATCCGGAGCCCCTACCTATGTGCCCATTACCTATCATTTAGTAGCAAAAGACGATGGAACAGGACGTCTTAAGGTAACCAAGGTATTCGAGAATTTGTGTAAAATAAATGATGTTTATAAAGATCAGAATATCATATTCTATCTTAAAAACATCAATTTCATAAACAATACTTTTCTATATGATGACCCTTCAAGTGCTTTTGGGGAATCATACGCTAAGCAATTCAACAGCAAAAACAGAAATGCTATAAATCTGTTTTGTGCAAAAATTGCAAATGGTGGAAATACTGATGTTTTAGCTTTTTATACACCAGGTAGCGATTATTTAGTTACTGGTATTGAACGTGGTCAATTAAATGATGGTTATGTTCTGGGTCATGAAATCGGACATTTTTTTAGTTTAAATCATACTTTTTATGGCTGGGAAGGAACCACATATAATTGTAATGTTCCTACACCAAAGAGCGTTTTTTACAACAATCAAAATATTCTTGTAGAATACGTAGACAGAGCTAAGTTGCTTAATGGAAATCAAATATGCAAGTTAGCTGCTGATGGATTTTGTGATACTCCAGCAGATTATAATTTGGGATTCGGATTCAATGGATGCAATTATAATTTATGCGCAAAAGATCCGGATGATGTACCGCTTGATCCTGATGAGAAAAATATCATGAGTTATTTTTTAAATTGTCATCAATACTTTTCACAGGAACAAAAAAATGCTATTGCACAAGATCTTTTGTCATCTAAACGTGGTTTTCTTAGAATACCTGTGTATAACCCATTACCTGATGTCGCATCTAATCCAATTATTGTAGAACCTACGAATGGTACTTTTACGAATTATTATGATAAAGTTTTGATGAAATGGCAAGCAGTTCCTAATGCTACACATTATGTAATTGAATATGGTGAAACCGTCATTTCAGTTAATCCTAAATATTTAATTACTACTCGAACTGATACAACCCTTACATTTTCACCAAATAAAAAATATGCATGGAGGGTGTTTGCATATAATTCCAATAGTTTTTGCAATGCATTAGCTACGCCTATGACTTTTACCTCTGGGAAATTCAATGTGGCTACCAATGACTTGAATCCCGATGTCATTTCAAGTCACGTTTATGCGACTGGATTAAACCAATTCAATTTAATCATTAATTCTAATCATAATAGTGAAGGTGGATTTAAAGTTTTTAATGCAGAAGGAAAATTGATTTCAAATCAAATACTGAGCATTAATGCCGGAGAAAATAATTTAACAAATACAGTCCCTAATCAAGGGGTATATTTTTACCAACTCATACTTGGAGGATATACTAAATCGGGCAAAATCATAATAGACTAAAGCTTAAGTTAATCATCTAAATGAAATCAATAAAATTAATCTTATTAGGATTATGTCCTGTTGTATTGTCCGCACAAAACCCAGAGTCTTTTTGTGGTACAAGTTTTGGAAGTCAATCCACTTTGATTCAATCCAGGAAAATATCTGTGGATCAACATAAAGAGTTTTCTCAATTGCCCATTTATGTTCCACTCCAGGTTCATATTGTTCAAGACGACAATGGATCTGCAGGATATAGTTATCTTAATCTCATGGAATCCATCTGTACGCTAAATGAAGATTTTGAACCCTCAGGATTACAATTTTATTTAGAAAATCCAGTCAATTATATCAACAAAACAGCCTGGAATACCCACCTCACCTATAATCCGGGTGAAGAAATGATGATCCAAAGCAATGTACCCAATATGGTCAATTGTTATATAGTTTCAAACCCAGCGGGAAATTGTGGTTATTTTACTTATCGTGGTGATGGAGTTGCTTTAAGCAAGGGTTGTCTAGGCAAAAAATCTCATACATGGGCTCATGAATTAGGGCACTATTTTTCTCTTGGACATACTTTCTTTGGATGGGAAGGTATCGTTTATAATAGTAGTAAACCTACTGAGGAATATCAATCCCAGGTTAGAACAGAAATTGAAAATGTAGTGCGTGATCAATGTCATAATCAAGCCGATCATTTCTGTGACACCTATCCCGATTATATCAGTAACCGATGGTCATGTGATGGTAATAAAAAAAGCACTCTGGTTCAAATTGATAAAAATGGAATTTCTTTTACTTCTGATGGAACCTTGTTTATGTCATATGCCTCAGACGCATGCATGAATAGATTCTCAACTGAACAAATGGCAGACATGAATAATTTCTATTCATTTAATAGAAGTTATCTGAAAAGAAATCAAATAGAGTTCAAAGCCATTTCTAATATTGATTATTCCTCATTCAAACCATTGGATTCAAGCACCATTTATTACAAAAACCCAACATTCACTTGGGATCCGGTCCCTGGAGCTGATGGATATATATTTCAATTATCGAGAAATGATATTTTCACAGCAGTATTAAAAACGGTGTATCTAAAAACGCCTTTCTATCAAACTGATTCTTTAGTGCTTGGCAAAAATCATTACTGGAGAATTAAACCTTTAAATGCCTTTAATTTCTGTACACCATTTTCGAAATACCATACTGTAGTTGGATCATTACTGAGTTCGAATCAACAAGCAGAAATTAATACCAACATTAAAATTTATCCAAGCCCGGTCCAAAGTGGACAAAAACTTTATGTTGAAAACAAAAATACAGATCGTATCATTTCAATAGCCATTCAAGATCTTACTGGAAAAACCATAATGTTGTTTAATCCTATCATTACACAAGATCACATAAGTATTGATCTGCCGCAACTAAAAGCAGGACTTTATTATTTGATAATGAAATCAAATACTGGAAATCAATCTACAAAATTTATAGTTACCAATCCATAATAATGAATCTACACGAATATCAAGGAAAAGAAGTACTTAAGCAATTTGGAATTCCTATTCAAAAAGGAATATTAGCCAACACAGTTGAAGAAGCAGTAGCTGCATTTGATGTCTTACAAAAAGAAACCAATACAGAATTTGTTGTCGTTAAAGCACAAATACATGCAGGAGGCCGTGGAAAAGGCGGTGGTGTCAAACTAGCTAAAAATAAAGAAGACGTTAGGACTTACGCATCTGCAATTCTAGGCATGATGTTGAAAACACCGCAGACTCCGGGAGGCATGAATGGAGAAGGAAAACTGGTGCGCAAGGTACTTATTGCAGAGGATTCATATGCTCCGGATTTCAATGCATGCAAAGAATATTATTTCTCCATATTAACAGATCGAGCTTCACAAAAGAATGTCATTATATATTCTACCCAAGGTGGTATGGATATTGAAAAAGTCGCAGAAGAAACACCACATCTCGTTCATAAAGAGTATGTTGATCCGGCACTTGGATTTCAAGATTTCCAGGGAAGGAAAATTGCTTTTGCTTTAAATCTTTCCGGCAAGGCATTCAAAGAAATGTGTTTGTTTATTAAAAATTTATATAAAGCATTTCAACAATCAGATGCGACCTTAATAGAAATTAATCCTTGTCTTCATACTGCCGATGATCGAATTATTGCTGTAGATTGTAAATTTGCAATAGATGAAAATGCAGCTTTCAGGCAGTCTGACCTTGAAGCCATGGTCGATGAGTTAGAAGAAGATCCAACAGACCTTGAAGCGAAAAAATATAATTTAAATTTTGTAAATTTAGATGGTAATGTGGGCTGCATGGTCAATGGAGCAGGTTTGGCGATGGCAACCATGGATATCATTAAATTGTCAGGAGGAAACCCTGCTAATTTCCTAGATGTAGGAGGAACAGCAGATGCCACACGTGTGGAACAAGCTTTTAGAATTATACTTAAAGATCCAAATGTAAAAGCAATATTGGTAAATATTTTTGGAGGCATTGTACGTTGTGATCGCGTGGCGCAAGGGATTGTTGATGCTTACCATAATTTAGGTAATATTAATGTACCTATAATTGTTCGTTTACAAGGAACAAATGCTGAATTGGCTAAAAAAATTATTGATGAATCTGGACTAAAAGTTCACTCCGCCATTTTACTTCAGGAAGCAGCTGATTTGGTTAAAGAAATTCTTAAATCATAATTGGAAACCATATCACTTAGTCGGTTAAATGAATTTGTAAGACGTGTTATTGCTTTAAACTTTGATGATCCTGTATGGATAGTCGCAGAACTATTACAAATCAAAGAAAGCAAAGGACATTATTATATTGAACTCGCAGAAAAATCAGATCAAGGCGACATTATTGCCCAGTCTTCCGCTGTCATTTGGAAACCCAATTACGGGCTTATAAAAAAATCATTAAGTGCCGATATATTCACTATTTTAAAGGAAGGAAATCAAATCAAAGTCCAAGTTCTCGTGGATTATCACCCTCGTTTTGGATTAAAACTCAATATTCAGAAAGTAGATGAAAGTTATACCTTAGGTAAAATATTACAACAAAAAATACAAACCATAGATCGATTAAAAAAAGAAAATCTTTGGCAAATCAACAGAACATTAGAATTACCGATCATCATTCAAAATCTTGCTGTAATTACAAGTATGACTGCAGCCGGAAAAATAGATTTCGAAAATCAATTGATGTCGAATCCTTTTGGGTATCAATTTAAGTTAAGCTATTATCCTGCTGCGTTGCAAGGCCTTCAAACTGAAACTGAAGTTAGTCAAGCTATCATTAACATTAATGAACAAGAAGTCGCTCCATTTGATGGCATAGTCATCGTAAGAGGAGGTGGTTCCAAATTGGATCTAATGGATTTTGACACCTATCAGATATCAAAACAAATTGGACTTTCTGCATTGCCAGTATTGATAGGTGTTGGGCACCATATTGATGAGTCTGTAGCAGATATGAATGCCTTCGCCTCATTGAAAACCCCAACCGCAGTAGCTGAATATATTATTAATCACAATCGAATCGCTGAAGAAAATGTTATTAAGACCATGGAAAGTATTCGATTCTATGGTTCTCAAATCATTTCTACCTATGCGATCGAATTGCGCCACATCAAAGAATCATTAAACACAAGTTTTATCAATATTAAATATACTGAACAACAAAAAATAATACGATATAAAAATAAACTCTATAATCTAGTACAACAATTGATTCAAAATAAATTCACCACTTTGTTGCAATTGGATCATAAAATTAAGATTAACGATCCATCTATATTTTATCAAAAGGGATATTCACTTTTATTTCAACATGAAAAACCGATTACATCTATTCATGAATTAGATTTATCGGATCCTATGATTACTAAGTTAAAAGACGGATCTGTCCTCAGTCAACCAATAAAAATATGGCAAAATCAAAAATCAAACTAAATTATCAAGAAGCCTTTGACATGTTAAATGCCATAGCGGAACGACTTGAAAAGGGTGAAATTGCTATTGAAGAAATATCATCTGAAATTATTAAAGCGAAAGAGTTAATGTTATATTGTGAAACGATACTTAGAGATATTGAAAAAGAAATATCACTAGATAATAAATAGTTATCTTCTTTAATTTCGTTTTCTTTGAAATAATTTACTCAATAACATATAAACATCGGTAAAAATATTCCGATCTCTTTGAGCAGACCAGGTCAACATTAGACAAGGTGGAATCATAACAATACAAGGTATCCAGGCAGCTATATTAGGATCTATACTTAAGCTTTCAGACAATCGTTTACAAAAAGTATTCAACAAAATATAACAGACGAATACAAATATACATAAAATGAGAGGATATCCATATCCACCCTTTCGCACTATCGCACCCAGCGGTGCACCTATGAAAATAAAAATAAAACAAATCAAACCAAAAGAATACTTAATGTATAATTCATAAGAAAATTTTGCCTTTTTCTTAAGTAATGATTTTTGATTCTCCGTGAATCCACCTTTTCGGTCGATCTGATTTTTCAATGTATTTTTAGCCTTAACCGCGATGGTGGATATTTGATTAGAATCTAGATGTTCGAAATTTTGAATCAAAGAATCCAATTGGTCTCTTTTTGTAAAACTCTCTTCCAAACTATTTCTAAATTTTTCAAAATTCAAATTTCTTTTTTGTGTACTGCTCTGTGATTTATCATCAATAGAACTTGGAGTAAGTTGCTCTACCTTTCTCCAGGTACTCACATGGTCAAAAACAGGACTAATTGTTTTGGAAATTTCTCTATCAATCGTATCAATCTCAACACGCAATTGCTTGGAATTCTGCATCCGTTGATTATTCTTGAATAAATCCTCATCTGTACGTTCCAAATTAAATTCTTCAAGGCCAAAGACTTTAGTCAAATGATCGAAACGGGTCCGAATGAATGGAAAGGAAGTCTTGTTATTGGATGGTCTATCAGGTGTTTGGTAAATTTCACCATCATAAAGTTCCATGACTAAAAATTTATTTCCAGTTGTAACGTACATGATTCCTGTCTTGGCTACAATTGTCGCTTTAGAGCCATTACCAGCAGAACTATTGTGATCATCAATTAAAATATTGGTAATTGACTTACCATCACTACCCTTCTTCTCAATCCTGATGACGTATCCATAAAAATCATCGTTGAATACACCTTCCTCAAGGCTTAAAGTAGGTTTCTGTCTTTTAAGATCGTGAAGTCTACTTAAAAATTTTAGATTGGATTTAGGAATAACGAAATCAGAACAAACCCATGAACTTAAAGCAATCAGCCCTGCAAAAAGCATTAATGGAATCATAATCCGTATCAATGAAATTCCTGACGATTTCATACTGGACAATTCATGGCGTTCTCCCAAATTTCCAAACAAAAAAACTCCAGCCAGTAACACACCGATAGGAAGCGCCATAGGTATTAATGATACAGATAAATAACCCAGAAATTCAAAAATAACCAATATACCAGCCCCCTTTCCAATGATATCGTCAATATAGAGCCATAAGGTCTGCATGACTAGGACAAATAAAGCAATAAAAAAAGAAGCTAAGAAAGGTCCAACATAACCTTTAATTAACATTCTATCCAACTGCTTAATCCGAATCATACTGGTCGCAAAATTAGTTTTTTTTAAGGTAAAATAATGCTATAAATAAGTCTTTAATGTCAAATGATGCATAAGAATGGTTCCTTAGTAGATGAATTGCCAAAAATATTTCAGAATAAAAAATTGTTCAGATAAAATAAATCCCAATTCAACAATGATTCATAAGATCTATAAACTTAACAAACAGTTTACAAAATAATAATTATTAGATTTCAAAGAAATTCTTTAATATCTTTGTACTTTGAAAATATTTGAATGTTAACTATTGGAATACATCATACCTTACAGGTACTTCGAAAAACAACAGTTGGTTTGTACCTTGGAAACGGAATTGACGAAGTATTATTGCCTAATAAATACGTTCCGAATTCCATAGAATTAGGCGCATCAATACGCGTATTTGTATATTTGGATTCAAGTGAACGTGTCATTGCTACTACTTTAGAACCTTTAATTAAATTAAATACGTTCGCATTGCTCAAAGTAGCTCAAACCAATGATATTGGAGCCTTTTTATACTGGGGATTGGAAAAACACTTATTTGTTCCCTTTAATGAACAAGCTACTAAAATGATTGAAGGGCAAGATTATGTAGTCTATTGCTATTTAGATGAACTCACTGATCGACTAATCGCGTCAAGTAAAATTAATAAATTTACATCCAATCAGGAATTGACTGTTAAAAAATTTGATGAAGTGGATCTTCTGGTCACTCATATTTCTGATATTGGCGTGAATGTTATTATTAATCAATGTCACAGGGGATTAATATATCATGATGAACTCTTTCAACCCTTACACATTGGTGAACAGTTGAAAGGCACTATAAAATTAATTCGTCCAGATCATAAAATTGACGTTTCCTTACAACCTATAGGTTATAAAAACATTGAGCCAAATGCAAAATTCTTACTTGAATGTCTAAATCAACAGAATGGTTTTATCGGATTACATGACAATAGTCCTGCCGAAGAAATACATGCAGCACTTAATATGAGTAAAAAGAATTTTAAAAAAGCAGTAGGCTCATTATTCAAACAAAAAGTTATATTACTTAAAGAAAATGGAATACAATTAATTACTAAAGAGACCATTAATTAAAACCAAAAATAAAATTTTGTTTTAAATAATAAATTAAATAAATATCAACTTCAGTTCAAAAGAAATTATTGAATTAGCGACAAAGCCCATTGTCATATAAATCGCTTATATTCATTGTTACAATTTCAAATAAGAAAACCAATAAAATATTTTTATAACATATATGAACACGTTTGAAGAATTAAATTTAAATCAGTCTTTAAGAAAAGCTTTAAACGACTTGGGCTATACGGTTCCAACAAGCATTCAATCTAAGGCTTTTTCAGTAGTGATGTCAGGAAGTGATGTAATAGGAATCGCACAAACAGGTACCGGTAAAACCCTAGCCTATTTATTACCTTGTCTTCGACTTTGGAATTTCACAAAGGATATACATCCTCAAATACTTATTATTGTACCTACCAGAGAACTGGTCGCACAAGTAGAACAAGAAATACAAAAATTAAGTACTTATATGACCATAAGAATCTGTGGAGTCTACGGAGGTACTAATATTAAAAATCAAGCTAAAATAATTCAGGAAGGTATTGACATTATTGTTGGAACACCAGGCAGATTATTGGATTTAGTATTAAATGGCCATTTGAAATTAAAATCTATAAAAAGATTAATCATAGATGAAGTGGATGAAATGTTGGATTTAGGTTTTCGACCACAGCTGATTCGGGTATTTGATTTATTACCTAAAAAACGACAAAATCTTATGTTCTCGGCTACACTAACCTATGATGTAGAACAATTAATACTTACCTACTTTTCGAACACTATAAAAATTGAAGCAGCTCCTTCCGGTACTCCTCTAGAAAAAATCATTTTACGAGGATACAAGGTGCCTAATTTCAATACAAAAATAAATGTACTAGAGTATTTATTGAAAAAAGAAGAATTTAAGAAAACACTCATTTTTACAAGAACAAAAGCTTTGGCAGACCAGGTTTTTGAAAAATTAAATCTTTTGTTTCCTAATCAAATTGGCATTATCCATTCTAATAAAGAACAAAATTATCGTTTTAAATCAGTAGAAGATTTTAAACAAGGAATTACGACTGCATTAATTGCTACTGACATCATTGCCCGTGGTATTGATATAGAAGGGGTTTCGCACGTTATCAACTTTGATATACCCGATTTACCTGAACTCTATATCCACAGAATTGGTCGTACAGGAAGGGCTGACAAAGATGGTATAGCCATCAGTTTTATTACAGAAAAAGATGAACCATTACACGACGAAATTGAAACATTTATTCAAAAAGCAGTAAGCATAATTCCGCTACCTGAAGATATCAATATTTCAGATATTCTAACAGATGATGAGCTACCAAATACCGGCACTCGAGAAATACAAATTAAAAGACCCAAAATAGATTTAACTTCATCAGCATTCCATGAAAAATCTGATAAAAACAAAAAAACAAATCACAAAATCAGAAGGAACGAAAAAATGATGAAAAAATATGGTAAACCCATAACTCGAGGTCAAAAGAAAAAGAAATCCTCATGATAAATCAAGAACAAACGATCATTAATCAAACTATAAACTGGATCAAACAGGTGGTTATTGGTTGCAATTTTTGTCCTTTTGCTGCCAAGGCATTGAGTATAAAAAATAATATACGATTCAATGTAGTATTTGCGAATAATAATGTTTCAATAGATCAACTTATTTTATCTGAACTTAAATACCTCAGTGAATATGAAGATATTGAAACGAGTTTTACATTATTCCCGGATTCTTATGAATCATTTGAAGACTTTTTAGATTTAGTAGAAGAATCTGAAATCATTTTAGAAGAGGAAGGATATGAAGGCATTATACAAATAGCAAGCTTTCATCCACAATATTGCTTTGAAGGCTCTCATGACGAAGATCCTGCGAATTATACCAATAGATCAATATATCCAATGTTACATTTCTTACGTGAAGAAAGTATTGAAAAAATACGAATTCATTATGATGACCTGGAATCCATACCTCAAAGAAACATCCAATATGCCCAAGAAAAAGGTTTGAATTATATGTCATTGCTTCGAGCATCTTGTATACAACAATCATAAGTACAGGAATTGATTTATGAAAAAATCAATTGCCATTATTGGAGGAGGTGCAGCAGGATTAATGTTGGCATCATCCCTAGATGAATCTCAGTTTGATATTACTATTTATGAGCAAAATAATACATTAGGAAGAAAATTTTTAGTAGCAGGTGATGGAGGACTCAATTTGACCCATTCAGAACCGCTAACATCCTTTCTTACAAAATATCATCCTAAGGGTTTTATGGATCAATGCATCTCTGCTTTTCCAAATTCTTCATTAGTACAATGGCTCCAAGATCTTGGCATAGAAACATTTATTGGAAGCAGTGCAAGGATTTTTCCTCAAAGGGGAATAAAACCTATACAGGTACTCATGACCATCATAGAGCATATCAAATCAAAAAATATATCCATACAATGTAATCACACTTGGATGGGTTGGAATGAAGACATGCAATTAGTTTTTCAAACGAAAGAGCAAAAAGTAAATCTTACATTTGATATCATTATCTTTAGCTTAGGTGGCGCAAGTTGGAAGAAAACAGGCTCCAATGGGTTGTGGTCAAAACGATTTGAAGAAAAAAACATTAAAATAATTCCATTTCAAGCTTCAAATTGCGCATTTGGAATTCATTGGCCTGCTGATTTTTTAAAAACAGCTGAAGGTCAATCACTCAAAAATATTGCAATTCAATGTGAACAAAAATCCCTAAAGGGTGAACTAATGATTACCCAGTTTGGATTAGAAGGCGGCGCTATTTATGCCTTAAGTCATGAAATTCGAAATCAATTAAATACCAATGGTGAAGCTAAAATATATATTGACCTGAAACCCCAATTACCTGTTGATCAGATTGATTGGACTTTAAAACATAGGGGGAATCAGTCCATCCAAAAAATATTGAGCACAAAAATAAAATGTAGTTCTGAAAGCATTGCGCTATTAAAAAATACTTTATCTAAAGAAGAATTCATTAATCCAACCATGCTCGCACATGGTATTAAACATTTACCCTTGACTATATATGCTTTAGCTCCAATAGATGAAGCCATTTCTACAGTGGGTGGTGTTGCATTGAATGAAGTCAATTCATATTTTGAATTGAAAAAATTAAGTCACCATTATGTTATAGGAGAAATGTTAGATTGGGATGCACCGACAGGAGGATACTTATTACAGGCATCTTTTAGTATGGGATATTTCTTAGCTCAACATTTAAATTCGGAAAAGAAAAACTAAATCATCCTTATTTCAAAACATAAAACTATAGTATACTTTCCAAATCAGCAGGACTATACGTTACGGATTTTAGAACTTTGCCGTCTTCCTTTCGGTACACCAGAAATTGATCTTCTTTCATTTTGATTTCAGAATTCATTTGCTTTTCGTCAAAATATTTCTTCTGAGTGGCTTCGGCAATCTGCATCGTTGCGCATGCTTTACTCATATTTGACCGTTGCACTTCATCAAATAATTGTTTAAATTTATGAGCTAAACCAAATTCAAGAATGGCACCAGATAACACATATTGTAAATCACAAAAAGCATCCGCTGCTTCTACAATATCATTATTTTCTATTGCTTCCTTCAACTCATCTAATTCTTCTGAAAGTAAGGCAATTCTCAATTTACATCGCTCTATATCCGGAATACCAGGTGTATCCAAAATGGGCATATCAAATAATTGGTGAAATTGAGCCACATCACTTAATGCTTCAGGTTCTTCAAATTTAATTTTCATTGTTGTGTGTTTAAAAAATGTTTCTTACATTTCAATATGACTAAAAAAATAAATGTCTCGACATGGGTTATCCTTTAACCGAATCACATAATTTAGGTTTGTTTCTTTTTAAAAAAAGAAAAATGAGTCTGACCGTAATTACGTACATCTATTAAGTAAATATGATTTTTAAAATCGTGACTGGGGTCATGTTCTAAAACGAATAAGCCATCCTCTTCCAATATATTTGATTCAAACACCACATCAGGGATCCCGTCTAACTGAACTAAACCATACGGCGGACCAGCAAAAATATAATCAAACTTCAGGTGACAAGTTTTGACAAACATCAAATAATCTGAATGAATAATTTTGAGTGAAGTTGATATTCCAAATTCAATAGCTTTTTGATGTACAAATAATGTCGCAGGTTTAAATTTATCTACATAGGTAACATCGGTGCAACCTCTAGAAATAAACTCATAGGAATGAGCACCAGTTCCACCAAATAAATCCAGCATACGCACGGATTCAAAATCCAATTTGTTTTGTAAAATATTGAATAATGCTGTACGAGACATATCTGTTGTAGGCCTAGTTGGCCAATTGTTTGCAGGAGGATAAAAAGTTCTTCCTCGTAATGTTCCACCAGATATTCTCATTGAATTAGAACTTAAGACTCAATTAAGGATTTAAAAATTAGACTTTTATCAATTTCCAAATGTCTAAAGTAAACTGAAAATAAATCGTATATTTTTGATTCAGTATCAATTTCACCCATGAACACGATACGTCCCACCTCTCTATCTATATTTAAATGTAAATATAATTGAGTTATATAATAGAGTAGTTCTTCAGCTTGATCAAATTCAAAAATATTGAAAAACAAATAATCATTCAGACGTTTTGTCATTACTACGGCATGATTGTGCAATAATAAAATAAACGTACATGTTTGATCATTACAAATGACATGTGAGGTCAATTCATTAATAAATGATGCAGCGTGGTGGCCTTGTTTAAAAAAATTAACAAATGCTTTATTTATAACATAGGAAACTTGATAATTAGATTGATCTTTAAAGTCATGAATAACCTGCTCATTGGGGTAAATCGGAAAATATTGCTCTATACGATCGTCTGTATGGTTTTTAGGAAATAAAACAAACTTCCTTGAGATGGAAAGGTACTTTGAGGACTTTATCGAATCCATATTTTGAACTGAATCTAAGGGTTCAATCTTCACATGGCCATCCTGATTTAATAAATGTACTTCCCTTTGATTTATAAGTCCTAACATGAAATGATTATCATTTATATCTAATAATACTTCTAATAAAGCTATTTTTGTGCAAGTTTAAGTCTTTTTTTCATAATCATGGCAGATATTTTACTAGGGATCGAATCTTCATGTGATGACACTTCAATGTCTGTAATCAAAGATGGAATGATCCTTTCAAATGTGACTTTTAGTCAATCCATCCATGCCAAATATGGCGGAGTGGTGCCGGAATGGGCCTCCAGGATGCATATGGAAGCCATCATCCCATTGACTAAGGAAACTTTGGAAAAATCAGGATGCCAGCTCCATGATCTCAAAGGTATTGCTGTAACGAAAGGCCCGGGTCTGATTGGTTCTCTTATTGTAGGTATTAGTTATGCTAAAAGTTTGGCTTTAAGTTTGAATATACCGCTGATTGAAGTCAATCATCTTGAAGCACATGTGCTCTCGTTATTAATTGAAGAGCCAAAACCTACCTTTCCATTTCTTTGTCTAACCGTCTCTGGGGGCCATACCCAATTGGTCTATGTATCAGGTTATAACCAGATGGAATTAATTGGCCAATCCTTGGATGATGCAGCCGGAGAAGCCTTCGATAAAACGGGTAAATTGTTGGGTTTATCCTACCCTTCAGGTCCGGTTATAGATCGCCTTGCTCAATCCGGCAATCCGGTTTTTACCTTTCCGATTTCAAAAATGAAAGATTTCAATTATAGTTTTTCAGGTTTAAAAACTTCAGTGCTTTATTTTTTACAGAAACAATTGAAAGAAGATCCATCATTTATTGAAAACAATCTTAACGATATATGTGCATCCATACAGCATACAATCATTGAAATTTTAGCCTTTAAACTGATCGAAGCTGCAAATCATTACAAGACAAAAAACATTGGTGTTGCAGGTGGTGTATCTGCTAATTCCGGTCTTAGAAATAAATTAAAAGAATTAGCATTAAAATATCATTGGAATACATTTGTTCCATCGCTACAATATTGTACTGATAATGCAGCTATGATAGCACTTGCAGGTTATTATAAATATCTAGATAAGAAATTCGCACCTGATGACTTTGGACCCTTAGCTCGATTTCCAATTAGCGAAGTTCCACAATCGTAATCCCATCACCACCCTGGTCACTTGAAGGGTGAAATAATTTTTTTACATAATTTTGGCCCCGCAAAGTCCTTGCCACTGTTTCTTTAAGTATCCCACTCCCCTTTCCATGAAGAATATTTACTGCATTTACGTTTGCCAATAAAGCTTTATCAATAAAGGATTCCAATGATAATTGTGCTTCCTGAATTTTCATACCGCGCATATCTAACGTTGCATTAAAAGGCTCATTGGAACGAATTGTATTGGTTGTTATTGCCTGTGCTTTTTGAATATCAATGACTGATTTGAGTTTAATAATTTCTTTAAGTTTCAGCTTAAAAGTCATGTGTTCAGTTATTACTGTTATTTTGTCTTTTTCAATAGCAACAACTTTTCCAATCATTCCATTTAGAATTAACTTTACTGCATCACCAATCACTATAGGCGTGTCTTTTTTACTCTGTTCGTGAAATTGAATTTCTTGATTCAATTGATAAAACTCTTCAATATTCTTTTTGTACTCCGCCTTTTCTTTCTCTACTTTATCACGCAATTTTATTTCGTCTTGTTCCTTCCTGAGTTCTTTAGAATATCGATCCAGTTCCTTCAACTTCAAAGCAGCGTGCTGAATTGAAGATTGTTTTTCCTCCAGACGTAATTTAAGTTTTTTTACATCCAGTTGTCGTTGCATATCCTGATAGGATTTGATCAATTTATCAAGACCTATTTTTTTAGTATTGTATTCTGCAATTTCTTTTTGTAACACACTGGATTCCTGATCTAGTTTGGCCAACAATTGTTCGAAGCTTACGGTTTGATTTCCCACTCTTTGTTTAGCATAGGCTATAATATGAGCAGGTAAATTATTTTTTTCAGCAATTTCAAAAGCATATGAACTTCCTGGCCTACCTACTTGCAGTTGGTAGGTTGGACTTAGATTTTTTTCATCAAAAATCATTGCCCCATTGACCAATCCACTATGTTTGTGTGCAAAGGTTTTTAAGTTGGTATAATGCGTATTAATAACTCCAAAAACATGTTTCTTATTGAGTGCAAATAATAAAGATTCTGCGATGGCACCGCCCATATGTGGTTCCGTTCCACTACCGAATTCATCAATTAAAACAAGTGAATCCCTTGAAGCATGCGCTTCAAAATCCCTCATATTGGCAAGCTTAGCACTATAGGTACTTAAAGCATCATCCATGGATTGATGATCGCCTATATCAGCACATATTACTTTAAATAAATTAAACACTGAACCTTTGGCGACCGGAACTAAAAATCCGGATTGAACCATTAATTGCAACAATCCAAGAGACTTCAAAATTACAGACTTTCCACCTGCATTAGGTCCGGAAAGTATGAGTATTCTATTTTTTTCATTGAGATACAATGAAAAGGGTACTAACTTTTTATTTAATTCTTTCAATTTCAAAAACAACAATGGATGTTTTCCATCTTTTATGGACATCTGATATTCTTGTGATAATTCTGGTTTTAATCCATCAATGGACATTGAAAATTTCACCTTAGCCAACCAGCTATCCCAATTCACTAAATTAACATAATCCATGCCTAAATCTTCTGCATAGGGATGCATTAATTTACAAAGGTCGGAAAGAATTTTTTGGATTTCTTTACGTTCTTCTGACTCTAAATCAAAGATGTCATTATTTAATTCAACCAACTCCTGGGGTTCCAAAAATACTGTTTTACCGGATTCAGATTCATCATGTATAATACCTTTAATCTGTCGTCTATATTCTGATAACACACGCAAAACAAGCCGCCCATTTCTAACACTTTCCTCCCCTTCTGCCAAATATCCCAATTGCCTATATTGGGTTACATGTTTTTTGAACGTTTTATAAATTTCATTTTGCTTACTTTTTAGTTGTTGCCTAATGGACAGCAATGCTGGTGAAGCATGATCATGAATTTTTCCTTCACGATCAATAATTTTATACAACTTATCCAAAATAAAATTCAGATCATGAAACTTAAGCAACTCTTCCTGCAATATATGATATCCATCTTGTAATGGGGTCTTTAATATCTCACGAATATTTCTAATATTTTGCAATAAGCTTTTAATTCGCAACATAGCATCTATGTCAAGAATATAATTCTCTATTCCGAGCAATTTAACATCAGCAATAATCGATTCAAACCCCAACAATTGTATTGGTGATTGCTTCAATAATAATCTCAATTGATCAGCACGATTCAACCAATAATTGATTTCATCAAATTGGGTACTTATCTCAGTATTTAAGATATTATTTTGCCCATCAACCGAGACAGCATATTGAGCAGCAAATTGAATGACTTCGTTATAATCTAAATCATCCAAAATCGTAGATGGCAAAATCTTACAAAGCCCTACTTCTTGTTTATAATTTTTTATTTTTTCTGTTGTCACGCTGATTTTTAATACCGTTTTTAAAATCACCCAAAGAATCAAACTCCTTCCTATAGGTAATACCTGAACCAACTTTATGTTTAACTCCTTCAATGGAATCAACACCCTTATAATAAACTCTTAATTTCAAGCCCGGAATAGGAGTATTCCATTCGATTACCGTTTCCGGATTAAAATAATTTGATTTTAATGTTGTTGGCGCTGAATTATAATTACCGCCTAAGGTCACGGCCAATTTATCATCCCATAATCTACTTTGAAAATTAACCGCAACATCATTACCTGTGGATTGAGTTAAGCTTGTGGCATCAGCTTGATCATAAAGTACATTAACATCAATACCACTAATAAAATCAACACCTTCAAAAGCTTCTGACAGTAGACTCGAAACAAACACAGAAAGTTGATTGGACAAAAACTCACTCATAGTGTTTATAGTTGTTTTACCAATAGAACCAACTCCCACATCCTTGGCACCTATAAAAGTTCTTAGCGCTACGAGTGCGGCCACCTGTTGGTTAAGTTCATCAGGATTTTGCTCTAGTTCACGCACTTTATTTTCGCTTAAATTTTTTAACGTTCCAGTTAATTCCGGAAATCCTAAACGAAAATTAATGTCTGGTTTTAACAACGAACCCGTTAAAATCATTGTTAAATCTACTTTAGTCCTTCTTCTGGCTTCTTCTCTTTGGGCATCTGTAGTTAAATACTCCTGAAGCAGTATTAATGGACTAACATTCAGACCTTCATAACTTGCTTCCAAATTAATATCAGCATCTAAAGGATCTCCTGACCAAAGAATCGTTCCCCCGCGTTTCAGTTTAAACGGTTTGTTTACAAAATTAAATAATGTAAACAGGTATTGACCCTGGACGACTTCATAATTACCTTTTATCGTAAACGTATTGTCTCTGAGAGCAGCTATTTGTAAATTGCCACGCCCATTACTGCGCAAAATATCACCAGTTAATTCATCAAAAACTATAGAGATTTCTGCATCTTCCGTAATCTCGATATTCATTTTCACGCTTAAGCCTTTAATGGATTGATTAACTTTAGTAGCAATGAATTCGTTTGCATTTTTGTGTTTAAATCGAACGAATTTGGTATCTCCGGCATCCTGATCATAGCGCATGGGAATGACCAACTTGCTACCTTTCTTTGATTTGCCAATGATATTCATATCCATACTCCAAGTAGGCCCTTTGAAGGTGCTTACAAAATCCAATATCCCATATCCATAATAATAAATATTGTCTCCTTTTCTGGTGTTCAATATTAATGCCTGACTAGCGGCAATATTAACATCCATAAAAAATCGCTTAAAATTCTCATGGCGTATGGTACCATTTACAGCAATTGGATTTTTTAATTCATCATAGATTGTTGTATTTCTAAATACAAATTCGTCCCCTTTAAAAATTACTTCTTCCTTATCAAAAGTGTATTCCGTATTTAAATAATTAATTTTAGTAGATCCTCTTTGAGCTTCCAATACTCCATTACTAGTCAAAATTCTATCCTTAAAGTCAAGCGACATATTTCCTTGCAAAGTCCCTTTTGTTTTACTTATACTGGTCATGAAATTTTCTAAAAATGAAATCGGAAAACCTGAAGTTTTAAAATCAAAATGGAAGTCAAATTTAGGCAATGAGTAATTCGAGACCAACGGAAGATTCAATGTGCCCTGCCCAGTTAAATAACACTCTTTATAATTGTTTTCAATCGTAATTTCAAGTGGTTTATAAGGGTCCTTTAATTCAAATGCTAAATTAATTCTGCCATAATTGTTTGTATTAATCCGATAATTAGAAATTGAAATTTGTCCGGTAATATCTCTCAAGGTTTTTAAACTGGGAACAATAATTTCTGAATTAAAGAAGCCTTCCATTCGTACACTTTTATTGTATATGAACGTATTAAGAAATGAAAGATTAAAGTTTTCAGCTATCAATTTAATACCTGATTGATTAATATCTTCTACTCGGATAGATCTAATGGTATCACTTACTTCGAAATTTGTAATTTTAAAACTTTTTTCGAAAAGATCTAGTTTTGCTTCCGGATTCACAAACCATTGCAAACCCTGAATCAAAAGCGCATTTCGATCCATATATACCAATTTGTGGTCACTAAAAAAATCAATGATAAATCCAAGATCATATGAAGGCTTGATTCCTGTGGAGTCCATCGCAAATAATGTCGTGGATAATTTATTATTTTCAATTTTTGGTGAAATGGTAATCGCAGCAAATATTTTATTCTGTTTAAAGTAAATAGATTCAAAATTAAATTGACTATTCAAAATACTTTTCTTAGAGACAAGATTAATATTACCATTAACAAACTTGATATCATTTATAATTAATTCCGGTAAATCTCCTTTGATGTTTTGTACATTATTAATTCCATCATGAGACAATTCAAGGTTAACGGTATTTAATTTTATGGGAATATCAAAAAAAAGAAAAATTCTATTGATTGACTTTCCCTGAACACTGAGATTAAAATCAGCTATAGAATGATCTTCCTCAAAAGGGATTTTTATTGTCGATAACACATCATGATAATTGTGATCAAAATGTGTCATGATTACATTAAATAAACTCTTTAATTTATAATCTCCTAATAAATCCATATGAATAGGATCTGAATCAATTACTAAATGAGATTTCGCATCTTTTCTGTTTTGATTTATACTAAGAGACCCTAAATTCAAGATACGGTTCTTAGCATAATCATAGATCATGGCTTTTTCTAATTTGATTTCTCCTCTGACTTTATCTAACTCCAAACTCTTAAAGTCAGAAGAAATATCTGCAGAAACTATATAAGACTCTTGAGTCAAATTTAATGCCTTAAGATCTGCTTTGTTGATTTTCATATCAAAAACAAAACTTGGATTATCTTTTAAATTACTCAATTTACCATTAAACACTAAATCCAAATTGGTATCCTTTATTTTGACTTCACCATCTAACAAATTTTGATTGACCTTTCCATTAAAACTTGCGTTTCGATAAATATAATGTCTAAAACTTATGGATTGAAAATTAGCTTCCAAGTCTGCACTCAATTTATCTATAGTTAATCCTGTACCATTTCTAATTTGGGCTTTTAAACTAACTTCCTTCAAGTCCTTGATATTTAATAAAGAACCTAGCGCAAAATGTTCTAAACTTATAGACCCACTGAAAGTTGCTTTTTCTTTGCCAGGTCTTAGATTAAGCCTTAAGTCAGATCTGACATTTCCAAGTTCCGTTTCAAATAAACCATATGATACAAAATCTTCAAAGTAACCATCAAATGCACCAACGAATTGAAACTTACCAATCTTATTATACAAATCGGGCATTTTTAATCCAGGGATAATGGTAGATAAAAAAGGCAAGGAGGATTTTAATTTATTAATTCTTATATTTAATAATTCGTTTCCCTTCTTAGTCAAATTTCTGGAACTAATATCACCTTTAAATTCAAATTCTGATCCAATGTTAGCTGTAAAATCAACGAATTTAAGACCATTTATTTTTCCTAAAACCCGACCTGAATAATTTAAAGATTCGTTCCTGTTGGTAATAAAAAATTTATTATTATACAAGGCTCTGGAAAAATACTGAATATCTAGAATAGCAATACGCGCATCATGTGCATAATGATCAATATAAATTTTATCATTGAATGATTTGAAATCTGTATATTTGGAATAACTTAAATATAAGCTATCCCGAATCCAAGAATGATCTGTCTTTAATTCAAATTGTTCAATACTTGCTTTTTTATCATTAACATTGAATTGACCAACACTAAAGGATTGAATATTAAACTGGTTATTAATTTTAGCATTAAAGGTTTTTAATTGTCCTTCAAAATTTAGATCATTAAACAAAAAAGATTCCAATTTTGTGTTTATATGATTAACAAAAAAGTGATTAAAATCAACATAGGGCATTGAAGTATCCAAATCTTCATTGGTCAGGCTTTTATTCAAATAAAAGGAACTTTCCTCAACTTCTGCATGATGACAATATACGATGAATGGATTAGAACAATAGTAAGAGGTATCTTGAGGGATTGAAATAATTTTTTTTAGTGCTGTTGGTTGAACTGCATAATGTTTAATCTCCACAACTGCATTGTTCGTTTTAACATTGTTCAATTCCAAATAATTCGCATTGAGGTCTAATTTATTAACCTCAATTTGGCCCATTGAAACATAATAATGTTCCTTAATTCCGGATCCTTGTCTATCCCTGTAGTGGTGGAATGATTTCAACAGGACCGATTGCAAACTAAATTTAAATGGATTAGATGCACTTGATGATTTAGTTTTAGAGATATGTTTGATAAACCAGTTCAAACTATTATATTCTTCACCTTGATAAGATATTATTTTAAATACGCCTTGATCTAAAATGACATCGCTGATAGACAATTCATTTTTAAATAATGAGCTAAGATCCTTTTTAAAATTTACATTAACCTTGGCAGCATATAATAAAGTATCATGATGATGATCATAAATAATTAAATTCGAAATAACACCACCATGAAATAAATCAATTTCAACCTGCCCCAATTCGAATTTATTTTGAATTTTTGTACTTAGATAGACCAATAGTTGATTTTTTGACCAATCCTGAATTCTTGAGGAGCTCAACAAAAAAAAACCGACTATAAAGATTAAGCTTAAAATAAATAATATCAACCCCATACCTCGCAGAAGACCTTTGAATCTTCTGAGTATTTGTTGTTGATACTTTTTTCCTTGTTTTTCAAGCATACTTTAGATAACTAAATAATTCTTCTTTTGATTGGCTATTCAGTGGCTATTAACTTAAATTTATCACTTTATGTTTAGTATATGCCTTAAAGATGGAAACAGCTTGTTTTGCTGCTTGAACATCATGCACCCTTAATATCTGTGCACCCTCCATTAATGCAAGCATATGTGCAGCGGTAGTCCCATTTAATGCATCTCCTGGGTCATTATTTATCTGTTTATATATCATAGATTTTCTAGATATTCCAACCAAAATTGGACAATCAAGTATGCTCAACAAGTGAAGGTTTGCCAATAATTCGAAGTTTTGATCTAATGATTTGCTAAACCCAAATCCCGGATCTACAATAATTTGATAAACACCATGGTCTTTAAATTTCTTAATCTGATTCACAAAAAAGCGCATGATTTCAGAACTCAAGTTAGTGTAGTTTAAATGCTCTGGTTGATTCATCGTTTTTGGTATTCCCCTCATATGCATCATAATATATGGAACTTGATATTTATTTATGATCTTTGGAATGGCAGGATCAAATTGTCCCCCTGAAATATCATTAATCATATGTGCACCATTCAAAATAGCTTGTTCAGCAATTTCAGAACGCATGGTGTCAATGGATAGGATCAAGTTTGGGAATGCAGCTTTAATTTGTTTTATTGCTGGCAATAATAACGACAGTTCTGTTTGTGCATCCGGAATGTTAGATCCAGGTTTGGATGACATGGCACCTAAATCAATTAAATCTACCCCTTCCTCAATGTAAGTATTGACTCGTTCCAATAATTGGTCTAACTGTACAATGCTGGAGTTGTAAAATGAATTGGGACTTAGGTTAATAATTCCCATGACAGCCGGATAATCCAATGACCAAATGGTGGAATTAGAATTAAATAAGCTCTTATTCATGACTGATTTATGCGCCTTTTATGATCATATCCGATAGCAAAGTTAGTAAAATTAAAAAACATTGGCATAGCTATTAAAATTATTAAAATATTGATTATCTTAAATTTATAAATTATATAATATGTATACTTATAATATATTGTTTTACTGATATTTACAAAATTATTCGCCATAAAATTTGGTATTGTAAATATTTATTGTACCTTCGCATTCGATTTAGTTACCCATTATTATCCAGCAAGCGAGATCTACATGGCGAAAAAACAATTATTGTTCAAACTAATACAGGTTTTCGCCCTATCATGTCTTCTTATCTTTAATGGATTGTTGCTTAAATACATCCTTAATCAGGATTTTTTCACCCTAAGCAAGAATAAAACCCAAGCAGAAAGCACTGAATGCCTGACTTCAAAGGAAAATTTCATGGGTTTTGATTTAAATCATTTTGAAATCAGCAAATCAAAAATCAAAACAGGTCAGCTTTTACCCGAAATTCTATCGGATTACGGGGTAGCTTCCAGTAAAATTAACCAGATCATTGAAAATCTAAATGGGATATTAGATGTAAAATCAATTAAAGCAGGCAATTCTTATGCCATGATTCACTCTAATGTCTGTGTTAGACCAGATTATTTTGTTTATGAGATCAATCAGTATAAATCTCTGGTATGTGACTTAAGTCTGGTGAATTGTCCCATTGTTATCGAAAAAGAGCGCGAATTCAGACGTGAACTGGTCGGAGGAACCATCAAGTCATCTTTGTGGAATGCTTTAGAAGAACAAGGCGTTTCTCTTGGAATTATTGACCAAATGGAAGATGCACTAGCCACTTCAATGGATTTCCATCAAATTCAATTGGGTAATTCATTCAAACTTATATTTAATCGGGTTTGGATAGAAGGAGAACCGACTAATGAAGGTGACTTAATAGCTGCTTATTTTAATACAGATAGACATGAGCATTTTGCTTTTAAATACGAGGTCAATAATAAAAAGGACTATTATGATCTAAACGGTCGTCCATTACGTCGATCTTTCCTCCAAGCACCTTTAAGATTTAGCAGAATAAGCTCGCCGTTTAATACGAAAAGATTTCATCCTGTATTAAAATATTCCAGACCTCATTTTGGAACTGATTATGCAGCACCGACAGGTACTCCTATTATGTCTGTTGGTGAAGGAGTAGTGACTGCCGCATCATATACTGGCGGTAACGGGAATTTTGTTAAGATCCGTCATGATAAAACCTATGAAACGCAGTATTTACACATGTCCCGATTTGCTTCAGGTATTCGACCGGGCACACACGTCAATCAAGGCCAAATCATAGGTTATGTAGGTTCAACCGGATTAGCTACCGGCCCTCATGTATGTTTCAGATTCTGGAAAAATGGCGTACAAGTGGATCACAGAAAGCTAAGTTTCCCTGCTGGATTGCCTCTGCCGGGTTCTATATTGAGTGATTATTTAGCTTTCAAGGATAAAATAATGGCTGAGTTAAATACGATTACTAATGAATCTGCATTAGTAAATTCTACAAATTCCAAGATCTAATACACTATACTTGTTCTAAAGTAAAACCAAAGGTTGTGCCTTTATCGATGGTACTCCTTACATTTAAGGATTGTCCGTGACTTTCAATGATGTGTTTCACAATGGACAAGCCCAAACCACTTCCTCCTTGGATTCTGGATCTGCTTTTATCTACTCTGTAAAAACGATCAAAGACATGTTTCATATGGTCTTCAGAAATTCCGATACCATTATCTGATACTTCTATTAAAACATTTTTATCTAATTCATAAAAGCTGACTTTGGTGCGCCCACCTTCAACACCATATTTGATTGAATTTTGTATCAGGTTGTTCAGCACTAATCTGATTTGGCCCATATCACCTTTGACTATATGTGGCATATCTGCACCAGACTTAAATGAAAGTTTGATTTGTTTTTTTTCAGCTAATCCTTCCAAATCATCAAAAACTTCCTGAACCAAATCCTTAATATTGAATTCTTGGATTTCCAGGATATTGCTTCTAGCTTCCAATCTAGAAATAGACTCAAGATCTTCAATGATGGCCTGAAGTCGATCAGCATTAGCTATTGCTTTTTCTAAAAATTTATGGTTTACTGCCGGATCTTCCAAGCCTCCATTTAACAATGATTGAAGATATCCCTGAATATTAAAAATAGGGGTCTTTAATTCATGTGAAACATTCCCAATATATTCTTTGCGATATTCCTCGAGCTCTGTATTTAACACGATCTCTTTATCTTTTTGTATTAAGTATTCGGATACGTCCTCTTCTACTTGCTGAATAATGTCTATCCCAAAACCGCGCTTTTCTTTGACAAAAGGTTCTTCTGTTTTTGTTCCACGTATCAACTTATAGATCACTTTAATCCTTGATAATAAATATTGATCCAATAAATATTTTAGAATGACCCAACATACAACAAATAAAATTACACCAAAAAGATATACATAAAGTACATGACTTAAAACAACTTCCGTAAGGGATAGAATAATATAAATTACAGAAAACGTCAAAACGATACATAATGCTGCAACAGATACTAAGGCATTAATATTGCCTCGTTTGTATGAACTAGAATTCCAGTTTGTACCCAATACCCTTAATCGTTTTTATATTAATTCCCTTTAATTTTTCCCGAATCTTTCGAATGTGAACATCTATAGTTCGTTCTCCTACTAAAATATCTTCTCCCCAAACCTTGTTTAATATTTCAGCCCTATTAAATACTCTTCCCGGTTTTCCAGCTAATAAATAAAGCAATTGGAATTCCTTCCTAGGCAAATCTACATCTATTTTATTAAAGTTAATTGTAAAAGTGATGGGATCTATGGTTAATTGATCTAGTTGTATGATTTTTTGATCTTCAATTTCATTTTTTGC
>Ga0138256_10001254_pt1 | contig 27353 bp, 13 predicted proteins | sample KNB2016incub_MG_FD_105486 | JGI IMG/M metagenome (GOLD analysis project Ga0138256, IMG submission 105486) | Active sludge microbial communities from wastewater in Klosterneuburg, Austria - KNB2014incub_MG | ecosystem: Engineered > WWTP > Activated sludge > Unclassified | place: Austria...
AAATACTACTCCAGGTCCAACGGTAGAAAATAGATAGGGTATCAATGATGGAATAATAGCCGCCAAAACCCAATGTGTAGTACTTCCAAATGATTGACCTGATGCTCTTAGATGATTTGGGAAGATTTCTGATATAAAAACCCAAATTACGGCGCCTTGACCTATTGCATGTGCAGCAATAAATACAAATAAGAAAACTGGAACAGTTATTCCTTCCCATTGAAAAAAGAAAGCCATGGCAACAAGTGAAAGAGATACAATATAACCTAGAGAACCGATATACATTAATATTTTGCGCCCTAGTTTGTCAATCAAGAAAACTCCCAATAGAGTGAAAATTAGATTTACCACCCCAATTCCAATGCTACTAAGTAAAGCGGTACTTTCTCCAAGACCTGCCTCTTGAAATATCCTGCTGGAATAATATAAAAAAGCATTAATACCAGATAATTGATTAAAAAATGCCATTAAAAAAGCCAATACTAAAGGTGTTCTGTACTTCTTTAAAAATATGTTGTCATCTGCAAGTGTTGCATTGTTATTGTCAATTTCTATTTCTCTCTTCATATTTTCATAATCAGCTTCTTGACCCATTATTTGCAAAACTTTTCTAGCCTCTTCATTCTTGAATTTAGACAATAACCATCTTGGACTTTTAGGAATAGAAATAATTAACAAAACATAAATTACAGATGGAATTGCTTGTACTCCCATCATCCATCTCCAAGAATTTTCACCTACATCATTTAAAAGATAATTAGACAGAAAAGCCATAAGAATCCCTAAAACAATATTGAATTGATAAAAAGCAACAAGTCTTCCTCTATCTTTTGCAGGAGCAATTTCAGAGATATATGCAGGTGCCGCAATTGTAGACGCTCCAACACCTAAACCACCTATAAATCTAAAAGCAGCAAATACATAGGGGTCGTTGGCAAATGCAGAACCGAGTGCCGAAATGAAAAATAATATTCCAATCCATAATAAGGTATTCTTTCTTCCTATCTTATTTGTTGGAATTCCACCAAATATTGCACCGAGAACAGTACCCCACAAAGCCATTCCCATAACAACTGTCCCATGAAATGCATCGGATGAATTCCAAAGCTGTTGCAGTTTTTTGTCGGCTCCTGAAATTACCACAGTGTCAAACCCAAAAAGAAAACCTGCTAATGAGGCTATCAAAGCCCAAACGACTATTTTTTTCATTATGTGTAATTTAAATATTGAATTGCTAATTTATATGTAAAAAGAAACATTGAATTTTAAAAATGTTACAATTTTATATAATGCAAAAAAAACCAAACTAAAAAACACCTAAAGCCATAAAAACCAACAGTTTTTACATTAAAATAAAATGCAACTATATGGTTGTAGTTATAATTATGTTACAAAAAGTACAATGATGTTACAAGGATATATTATTAAATCAAAAAATATAACGCTTTTAAAAATCAGATATTTAATTTTTTATGCTCTTTTTGAAGTAATATGAAAATTTTACCTTAAATCGCATAGAATACTATTTTACAAATTGGAGTCAATGGACAGAAACAAAAAAACCACCAAAAGTATATTTTGATGGTTTAGAATGTTTAAAAATGCATTATGCGAACTAAGTCATAGACTCGAAAACTAGATTGAACAAAGAGTGGAAACCTATATTCGAAACAGATATTAAATAAAATAATTCGGATTTATTTTTTAAAATCTTTGGGAGATAGGCCGTATTTGTTTTTAAAGCTAGTAGAAAAATAATTTGGTGAGGAAAACCCAACTGAATAAGCGATTTCTGAAATATTTTGATTAGAATTCAAAAGAAGTTCTTTTGCCTTTTCTAATCGAATATTATTGATGTGATCGCTGATACTAATCCCCAACATCGCTTTTACTTTGCGATACAATTGTATTCGGGATATATTTAAATCTTTTGCCAAATCTTCGACAGTGTATAATGATTTGTCAATATTTATTTCTATCAATTCATTTAATTTTCTAAGAAAATCCTGTTCGGAAATCCCAAAGTTAACATCCTCATTATTCACAATACTTTCGATATTATTTGAATAATAAAAGCGTAATTTTTCTCTGTTAAAAAGCAAACTCTTTATGGATTGTGATAATGATTTTAAATTAAAAGGTTTCGTTAGAAATATATCTGCCCCTCTCTCTAGTGCTTTCGAATAAGAATCTGGATCATCAGAAGCCGTTAATATAATCACTGGAATATGGGAAGTCCTTAAATCGTTCTTGAGTATCTCACAAATTTCGAAACCATTTTTCCCTGGCAAATTTAAATCACATATAATAATGTCAGGAATAAATTCCAAGGCTCTTTCAATGGCATTGTTTCCGTCAGAAGTATAGATGGAGTATTCCGTTGAAAACTTAAGAGAAACAAAATCCAATAATTCTTTATTGTCCTCAATAAATAGAATAGAATATTTATCTTCAGTGTTTTTTGGCTCTACAGTTTGAATATCCTCTGAATCTAAATAATCTGAATCGTGACTATAACCTAACACTGCATCTTTTATAATTTCTTTTTCTTCAAGATGCTCTTTCCCCAATGGAAGTGTAATTATAAATTCGGTTCCATTTTTTGAATGAATTTCGATTCTCCCTTTGTGCAACTCGATAAAACTTTTCGATAGGTGAAGTCCAATGCCGGAACTGTTTCTATAATTATTGGAGCCTTGATAAAAAGCATTAAAAACTTGCTTCAATTCATTTTCCGGAATTCCAATGCCGGAATCTTTGAAGAAAATTTTAACCGTTTTATTGGGTTTATCTTCTTTAATCGTTATCGAAATTTTGCCTTTTTCAGGAGTAAATTTAAAGGCATTTGACAATAAATTGAAATAGACTTTATCCATTAAATTGTGATCAATATAAACTTCAAGTTCAGGATTGTTTGTGGCCAATGTGAAATCAATATTTCTTTTTTTGGCTTCCTGCTCAAAATCAGCAATTATAATCTTGGAAAAGTCTAAAATATTGGTTTTTGAAGCCCTTAAAACAAACTTTTTATCCTCGGCTTTTCTATAATCCAGTAATTGATTGATTAGGCGGAGTAATCTTCTGGAATTATTATACATTAGGTTAATTTCCTTATTGACAGAAATCCCCTTATTCTTGAATTCACTTCCCAAAGATTCGACGGAACTTAAAATCAGGGTCAGGGGCGTTTTGAATTCGTGGGACAAACCCATAAAAAAATTCAATCTTGCCTCATTACTTTTCTTTAGTTCTTCGGAAAAATTTTTAATTTCATTTCTTTGACTCTTGATTTTTTTATTTCTCTCCTCTAATTCTTTCTTTTTTCGGCTTATTGTAATTCGGGAATAAATACTAAAGATAGCTAAACCTAATGTTAGTATAAATAAAGAAAACAAAAGCTTTAAGAGATTGCTCTGACTGGAGTATTTCTCTTCTTGGTCCCTGATAATAGCCTGTTGTTGCTCAATATCAGATTGCTGAATTGTTATCTTGTCAAATTGATTACTCATAATATCTGCATTAAGAGAATTTATCAATATGGTATTAAGTTTGTTGTTTTTAGGAACAATCTCTTTGTTGGCTATTTTCATTGCCAATTTGACAGCTTCACTCCCACCTGTCGGATATAAAACCGTCGCTTCCAGAATTCTGTCCTGAACAAGTTGAATGCCTCCATACGGACCATTAAGCCCATCTACTCCAATAAATTTTATTTTACTTTCTACGCCCTTAGTTTTGGCAATTTTCCATGCATTGTAGGCAATATCATCATTAAAAGCATAGACAAAATCTATATTGGGCAAACTGTCCAATAATTTTATAAAATTGGGTTTAGGATGTCCAAAGTCATCTGAATCTATAGAGAAAACTTTAATACCTGGAAATTGATTGACAATTTGATGAAATCCAGAACTCCTTTCAAGCCCGGGCGATGTTTTTAAATTCCCATAAATTTCAACGACATTTGCATATCCGTTGGAAATTGAAACAATATGCTTACCCGCTAACCGTCCAACTTCAATATTATCTGCCCCCAAATATGCTGTATAATTAGAAGTGTTTGCTTTTCTGTCAATTATAATTACAGGAATTCCATTAGCTTTAGCTTTCTCTATTGCAGGAACGATAGAGTCTGACTCGAAAGGAGATATAATTATAACATTTACTTTTTTGGCTATAAACTTTTCAATATCTTGAATTTGTTTTTTTGCTTGACGATTGGCATTGTAAATGGTCAGGTTGACCTCTGGATGAAGTGCCGCTTCTACCTCCATTGCATGGTTCATCGATATTCTCCAATTATCATTACTAACACTTTGCGAAAAGCCTATAGATATCTTAGCCTTATCCTCATCCCCATATTTACAGGAGTTTAGTAGCAAAGCATAGGTAATAAGAATTATGTAACTAAGTTTTCTTAGCATTGGTTTTTATTAATTAGTTTATTGTTTTAATCACAACAAAAATAGTTGAAATTATTTATTATTGAAATGATGCGCCATTTTAATCGACTATTGGTTATTTTGAGAACAAAAATTGATTTTTTTATAAAAGTAATGTAAATATATAGAAAAGCAATTTACGGTAAAAATATTCAACCTATAAAAATTAATCCCTTTTTTATTGCTATTTATACTGTTTTGGAACTGCAAAATAATAAAAGACAATCAACCTAAATTCTTAATTAACAGGTAAGAATCTTTTTAGAATAGCAACAATCTCAGTAAAAATTTTATCGGATTTGGATGTTGCAATTAATAGGCTTGTGACAAAATTAGACAAAACATAAAAGCAGCCTAATAATTCCTATTTCTATCTCTCAGTAAAATGTCGATAATACTCAAAAAGAAAAAGGTTTAAAATATTGACAATCAATACTTTAAACCTTAATACTTGTTGGTCTACAAGGACTCGAACCTTGAAAGACTGCACCAAAAACAGTTGTGTTACCATTACACCATAGACCAATACCCTTGCCGTTAAGCGAGTGCAAATTTAATACAAATTTTAATTTTTACAAATTTTTAATCTCTTTTTATTGAAAAACTTTTCTTCTATTCAGATTGTATGTGAAATTTATTATCCTTTACATCGCTGTTAGCTGTACTTGAAATAATCTTTAATTTAAATAAAACCTTGGAATTGATGGATATAGAATGTAAATAATTAATCTACTAAAAGACTACTTAAGATGTATTGATTGATTAATCTTTTTTATGATACTGAGCAGTTTTTAAAAATTAAACGAAAAAAAGGGGTTATAAAACCCCTTTTTTAATAACTCATATTAATGAAATGTTTTTACTTTTTCTTAAAAGTGCGAATATAATTCACAATGTCCCATCGCTGATCATTTGTTATTTCAGTTAATGGCATAGGTCGTCTTGCTTCAGATATCTTCCAAAATAATTCGCCATCAGTTTGTTTCTGGATAGCATCAGAGCCTAAATCCGATACTACTTCTTGTACTTTTTCTGAGTTTGTCCCATCTCCATTACCACTTTTACCGTGACATCGAACGCAATCTATCTGGTAAGAATGCCTTCCTCTTTCTAGTGAGTATTGATCTGCTGGAAATGGGTTCTTCATCTTCACAGCAGCTTTGGGAGCTTTCAAAGGGGCTTCATGTTGAGCAGAAGCGATAGATGCATACAAAAATGCAATTACAATGAATACCAAATTTGTAACGATTTGATTTTGAAACTTGTTTTTCATAAAACTATATATTTAAGAATAATTAAAAAACGAAAAAAAACTTAGAATCACACAAACAATTCTTAAAAAAGACACTCAAATTTACGGAATTTATTGAATAGCATCATCAAAAAAAGTGTTTTTTTATCTATCTATTGTAAGATTTTTGGGAAATATTTTTTTTAAACGTTCAAATAAAAAAAGGATAAAAAGGTGTTAAATTGGAGATCCAAAAAAACAAACACATAACGACAATAATTATTAGGATGCTATTTCAATATGCATCAAAAAACAACCTCTTTTAAAGCGATTTAAACGACTACGTATTTGTTTTTGGAAATTTTTGTTAATGCTCGTGTCATTACGTAAAAAAACATTTTCTTTGTATCTGAAAAAAATAAATTCTAGAATATAAATATGGCTACATTTAATTTCAATAAATGGAATACTATTACCGGCTGGTGTGCGTTTGCAGTCGCTTTAATAACTTATACATTAACCGTTGAACCCACAATGAGTTTTTGGGATTGTGGAGAATACATTGCTACATCGGCAAAACTTCAAGTGGGACACCCTCCTGGAGCACCATTGTATCAAATGATTGGTGCTTTTTTCGCCATTTTTGCTATGGATGACAAACATATTGCTTTGATGGTAAATATGATGTCGGTTTTTTCGAGTGCTTTTACCATTCTGTTTATGTTTTGGTCGTCATCGATGATTTTGAAAAAAATAATTTCGCAGTATTCGGAAGTAAATAAAAACAATTCAATTGCCATTCTTGGTAGCTCTTTTGTTGGCGCTTTGGCATTCACTTTTTCGGATAGTTTTTGGGCAAGTGCTGTAGAAGCTGAGGTTTATGCTATGGCTTCCTTATTTATTGCGTTGCTTTTTTGGCTGGGATTGCGTTGGGAACAAGATATGGATTCGCCAAAAGGCAATAAATGGTTGTTGGTTATTTCCCTTGTTGTCGGGCTTACCTTTGGCGTCCATTTTATGGCATTATTAACCATTCCCGCCATTGGTTTTCTTTATTATTTTAAACATTATAAAGAAGTTACGGTCAAAAATTTTGTAATTGCAAATATTGTTGTTGTAGCTGTTTTATTATTTATTTTCAAATTACTATTGCCTTTAACAATGGCTTTCTTTGGTAAAACCGAAGTTTTTATGGTCAACGAATTAGGAATGCCGTTTGACTCGGGAACCATTTTTGTGGTTTTGCTTCTAATAGCTTTCTTTTATTTTAGCCTAAAATACACTCGTACCAAAGGGCTTATAAAAGCCAACACCCTAATATTGTGTATCCTATTCATCCTGATTGGATTTTCGACTTGGATGATGTTGCCTATTCGTGCCAATGCCAATACGGTGATTAACGAGAACAAACCATCGGATGCGCGCGAGGTTTTGGCTTACTACAACAGAGAACAATACGGCTCAAATCCGTTGTTTTACGGCCCACAATACACCGAAGCTTTTTCTGGTTTGGACGAAGACAATCCTTATTTAGACAAGGCTCCCAATTATGAAAGAGATTATAAAACTGGCAAATATGTTATTGTAAATAATTTCAAAAATGCTGAGCAAAATAGCGATGACAATCAAAAAACTTTTTTGCCAAGATTGTGGAGTGGCGAAAATATTGTGAATTATATCAGCTTTACAAATCCACCTGAATTTAGACTAAATCCTGATTACGCTTACGAAGAAGACTTATCGAAATATGAGGTAGATCCAAACCAACTGTCGGAAGAAGATTTGGCTCAAGCTACGGCACAATTGAGAAATGAAATTGAAAAAACAGTTGTTGAATTTAGAAAAGCATACGCCCAAAAACAATTGGACACCGAAGATTATGTCAAATTTTTGCGAACCTATAGCGATTATTTAATCATAGAAAAACCTGCAACTGTTGACAATTTAAGGTTTATGGTTGAATATCAATTTGGTTATATGTATTTCAGATATTTGATGTGGAATTTTGTTGGACGTCAAAATGACGTTCAAGGAAAATATGATTACCAAGACGGAAACTGGTTAAGCGGAATTCCGTTTATAGACGAATTGCATTTGGGAACACAACAAAACTTACCTTCGGATGTATTGAATAATAAAGGTCGAAATGTATATTTCTTTTTACCCTTAATTTTAGGACTCATTGGTATAATGTATCACGCTAGTAGAGATCGAAAAAGTTTCTATGTTCTTCTTGTTTTGTTCCTTTTTATGGGACTTGCCTTGAAAATTTACCTCAACGAAAGACCTTTTGAACCTCGTGAAAGAGATTATGCTTTGGTAGGTTCGTTTTATGTTTTTGCCATTTGGATAGGTTTTGGAGTTTATTCGTTATACGAAAGCTTTCAAAAATTCTTAACCCCAAAAATAGCTGGACCCCTAATTATTGGCGCAAGTTTACTGACAGTTCCGGTTCTTATGGCTTTCCAAAACTGGGACGACCACGACCGCTCGGATAAATATACCGCAACAGCTTTGGCAAAATCATATTTAGAATCGTGTGATCCGAATGCTATTTTGTTTACCATTGGCGATAATGACACTTTCCCGCTTTGGTACGCTCAAGAAATTGAACACGTCCGAACCGATGTTAAGATTGTAAACACAAGTCTTTTTATGACGGATTGGTACATCGACCAAATGAAAAGCAAATCATACGAATCCAATCCATTGCCTATTTCGTTTGTTCATGATGAATATGTAGGTGATAAATTAGATTACACAGCTCACATTCCAAAGGTAGAAAGCCGCTGGGAAATCAAAGATTTTATCGATTTTATTAAAAATCCAAAATCAACCGTTGAAATGCAAAACGGACAAACCATTCATTTTTATCCAACCAATAAAATCAGGATTCCTGTTGACAAAAACAACATTATCAAAAATAAAGTTGTGGCCGCAAAATACAATGATTCTATTGTTTCCTATATTGACATTGACATCAAAGGAAACGCATTATACAAAAACCGATTGATGATGCTGGATCTAATTGCTAATAACAATTGGAAAAGGCCTGTTTATTTCAGTCCAGGAGCATTCGAAGACGAAGATTATTTGTGGATGAAAAACTACCTTCAACTGGAAGGAATGATTTACAAATTGGTTCCTATAAAAACCAAAGTGGACAAAGACACCAACCCAATGGATATGGGTGGACTTGATGCCGACAAAATGTATTCTATTGTAATGAAATGGGATTGGGGAAATAGCCGTGGCGATATTTATCACGATCCTGAAACTAGAAAAAATAGTATTTCCTATCGCTCTGTTTTATCAAGATTGATGGACAAACTAATTGCAGAAGGAAAACTCGATAAAGCCAAAAAAGTAATCGAATTATCTTTGACAGAAATGCCAGTTGAAAAATTTGGTTATTATTCGATGGTAGAACCTTTCGCCAGAGGCTATTATGAAGTAGGCGAAAAAGAAAAAGCACAACAACTACTCGAAAAATTGATTGGCAAATACAAAGAAAACTTAAACTATTACGGCACTTTAAGCTCTTCGGATCAAGTTGATTTAGCTATTGACATTATAACTGATATTGAACGTTACAGAAGTTTATTGACTGTAATGAAAGAAAGTGGCGATGTTCAATTTTACAATAAAAACAGACCTGCATTCAACACTTATATTAAAATGTTTGAACGTTTTGGACGTGAAAGAGAATAATAAATAGTAAGTACAGAGAAAATAAATGTAGCGCTATTGAAAAATAACGCTACATTTTTTATTTCATTTGATAAAAGTCGAGTAATGAATTTCTATTGGATAAAAACAAATCGTTTTATTAAAAAAATATTCTCCAACTATGTTTGGGATATTCCCAATACTGAAAACAAAATCTACCTCACTTTTGATGATGGCCCAACTCCCGAAATCACCGAATGGGTTTTGCAAGAGTTAGAAAAATACAATGCCAAAGCCACTTTTTTTTGCATTGGCAACAACATCGAAAAGCATCCTGAAATTTTCGAAAAAGTAATTACCAAAGGCCATTCTATAGGAAATCACACTTTCAATCACTTAAATGGTTGGAAAACCTCAACCGAAGACTATTTAGAAAATGCTAAACTCTGTGAAACTGCAATCTGCTCCCGAAAGCTTTCAGGACTGAAATCTGCAACCTGCAAACTATTTCGTCCTCCATATGGAAGAATAAAAGCCTCTCAGGCAAAACAACTTAAACAATTAGGCTACCAAATAATTATGTGGGATGTTTTAAGCGCCGATTATGACGCAACAATTACCAAAGAAAAATGTTTGGAAAATGTAGTCAAAAATGTTCAATCAGGAAGTATAATCGTATTTCACGACAGTGTAAAAGCATTTCCACATTTGGAATATACTTTGCCAAAAGCACTAGAAATTTTGAATAAAAAGGGATTCGTTTTTGAGGCAATTAAATAAATTGTTCTTGCTTTTCAATTAAAGATAATCTTGAACCAAGCCAATAATAGTATTAGCATCTAATTCTCCTGATTGTCTCCAAATCATCTGGCCTCCTTTGTAAATCATCAACGTAGGAAGTCCCTTGATTCGCAAGGCTTCAGCAAGCTCTTGATTTTTATCCACATCAATTTTAATAACTTTTGCCTTATCTCCAAGAGCTGCGGCAACATCTCGAATTACTGGATGCATCGAAACTGATGATTCATTCCAATCTGTGTAAAAATCAATTAACACAGGAACTTGCGCACTTATAAGTTCTCCAAATTTTGACATAAAACCAACGAATTTAATTTTCTAAATCTATTGAAAAGAGATAAATATAATACAAATGTAGCATTTTAAACGAATTATGCTACATTTTTGCCTTTTTTTAGTTGTATTACGGTAATTTCTGGCATAATACCTACTCTTCCGGGATAAGCGTGAAAACCAAATCCTCTGTTTACATATATATATCGACCCATATTTTCATACACACCAGCCCATTGCTTGTAAATATATTGAATAGGACTCCACTTAATTACACCCGGAATTTCAATGCCAAACTGCATTCCGTGGGTATGTCCAGAAAGCGTTAAATGAAAATGTTTGGGGTGATTTTGAATTTCAGAATCCCAATAACTTGGGTCGTGACTCATTAGAATTTTAAAATCTTCTTTGGCCAAATTGGCAGAAGCCAAATTTATATCACCGACTTTCTTGAAATTAGTTCCCCAATTTTCGACTCCAACCAAAGCAATTTCGTCACTTCCTTTTTTGATTTTAGTATTTTCATTCAACATCAACTTAAAATTTATTTGTCGGTGTAAATCTTTGATGTTTTGAAAATTTTCATCTTTAGCTGCTTCAGTAGGCCAAGGAATATATTCTCCATAATCGTGATTCCCCAAAACGGAATATTTACCGTATTTATGCTCTTTGATTCTTTTGAAAGTGTCAATCCAAGGGTGCATTTCTTTAGCATGAGTGTTCACAATATCTCCCGTAAACAAAATCATATCCGAATTTTGTTCGTTGATCAAGTCAATAGCATAATTAATTTTGTCAGGATTATCAAAACTTCCACTATGCACATCGGATATATGTGTTATGGTAAAACCATCGAAAGCATCGGGCAAATCAGGAAAAAACAGGGCTTGTTTAATCACTTTGTAATTATACTTCCCTTTTGTAACGCCATATATTAAAGATAAAAAAGGTACTGCTGCTAGTCCTAATCCAATTTGGCTAACAAATTTTCGCCTTGAAGCAAGAAAGTCGACGCTATCATTGAATTTTGCAAAGTGATTTACAGAACCAAAACCAATCCTATAAATATCTTCTCCCAATAATACTAAAGTCAAAATAATTTTAGGAAGATAAACCATAAGTATCAAACCCATAGTTTGCATGGTTTGGGGAGTTTGTCCAATCTTGCGGTCAAATTGTGTGAATGAATACACAATATAGACTAGAATAAGCGCACTTATAATTTGGTAGGTAACTAAAAAAGATCTTGATTTCACTACAGTTCTTAATGCTTGAAAAGCATAGAACTCAATTACGAAAAGTACGAAAAATACAATTAATAGGCGTATAACCATTAGTATAAATTTTTTGTGCAAAATAACAAAGAATGAATACACGAAATGATTTCATTATAAAAAATTTAACTAGAAAGATGATTGCTTCAAAAAAGTACAATTCGTGAAAGGAAACGAGCCTTTCGTGAAAATTATATTTTTATCCGATAAAGATCAATGACTTTTGAAAGAAATTCAAAACTATTTATTTATGAAAAAACTATTTCTTTTAATTGCAATTTCTTTTATGGCAATACAGACTAATGCACAAGCACCCTCAAATGGTTTGGTTGCTTATTATAACTTTGAAAACACTTTGGCTAGTCATGTTCCTGCTCATACTTTTACAAACGGAACAGTAAGCAACCTAACATATTCACCAGCTGGAAAGGTAGGTAGTTGTGCCAATTTCTTGGGTTCGCAAGCATTATTTAACACAACAATGATTGCTACAGGAAATTTGGAGACAAATTGTACAATTGCTTGGTGGGAATTAAGAGCCGACCCAACTCCAACAAATGGTTCAACTTCATTTCAAATGAAAGAATCATTGACCTATTCTTATATTGGAACTTCGAGTTGTTCAGGCAATACATTTTTTGACAGATATCGAATTGATTTTGAAACCCTGAATGGTAGTTTTGTAAATTATGGTTGTCGAGAAGTAAATACACATACAGGAGGAAATAAAAGCACTTGGGTGCACCACGCATTAATAAAAGAGGGGAGCAAACTGAGTTACTACATGAATGGTGTTTTGTCTTGGACACCTGTTGGAGGAATTGATATGCAAACCCAATTTTTTAACAACACTACTTCTAATAATTTTATCCTTGGAGGCAGAACAATAGCACCAACAAATCTCACAATTGATTTAACAAAATGTAGTAACGCTAAAATTGATGAATTGTATGTTTATGGAAGAGCTTTGACAGGTGTAGAAATAAATGGTATTATGAATAATGGCATAACAACCGCTATTCCTTTGATAACAAAAATTGGTTCCTATTCAACACCCACAAATACTCAAATATTATATAATTTGTACGGATATAATTTGCCAACAACATCGGTAATAAACTATGGTTTAACTTCTGGAGCATTAACTTCTCAGGTTACAGCAGGCTCTGTAAATGGACTTTTTGGAGCAGATTTGAACACTACAATTTCTAACTTAACCAATGGCACAACATATTATTACCAAATAAAAGCAACAAATGCTATGGGAGATAGATTTTCTCCTATTCACTCTTTTACAGCTGGAGCTTCTGGTCCTGTGGTTCGTTTTCCTTTTGATAATAATACAAATAGTGCTGACAATGCTTATACTTTAAGTCCAAACGGAGGAACTCCTGCACCAACTTTTGTCACCAATCGATTTGGAGAAACAAACAAAGCGGTGTATTTGAATAATAATAAATTATTTGCATCAATACCCGTACTTCCTGTAAACAGGCAAGACAGAACCGTTTCGTTTTGGGTTAAAAGAATAGCAAACCAGCAACAAAGTATTTTTGGTTGGGGAAGTACAGCTTTAGGAAATGCTTATGGTGTTTGGTTCAATGGTACAACTTTTACAAATTATACTTGGGGTGTAGGCTATGATTACTCGTTTGCTCCAGCTTACAATACCGAATGGACACATTTTGCAATTTCTTATGAAGATGCAAACAAGTTGGTACGCATGTATAAAAACGGAGTATTACAAGCATCTGCCTCAACTAGCTTATGGATTTCTACAACATTAACCCAACTTTATATAGGAAGTTTTACAGGAGGTTCGAGTAATGTTACCAATATGTATTTAGATGATTTCGAGGTTTTTAATACCGCTTTATCCGAACAATCTATTTATGGTTTGTACACCATTCAGAGTGCAAATACTTTAGCCACCAACAAATTTCAAACCAATAATTTAAAAGCAACTATTTGCCCCAATCCGACTTCAACTAATTTCACTATTGAAATGGAAAATGAAATAAAATCGGTTGAAATTTATTCCCTTCAAGGTCAAAAAGTATTGAATTCTACAGCTAAAAATGTAAACGTTTCAGGTTTATCTAGAGGAATGTATTTAGTTCAAATTGAAGATGAAAACAACAACAGAAGTACACAAAAATTAATTGTAGAATAATATGGGAATTATAGAAAATACCATTTTAAAATTTCACTTACCAAATTGTATTTCCTAATTTTAGTAATGATGTTTTTTAGTTTTTGATTCCAATCTGAACATTTGATTGACCGCAACTATACTCTTGAAGTTGCGGTTTTTTTATTTTTATACTTTACTAAAATGACAAAATCTGTATTTCGTGAAAAAAAAGTACAGTTTCGTGAAATGATATAATTTAATCACTCTCATTTATGGATTTTTGTCGCTGAATTTAAACTATTTAATTATGAAAAAATTATTACTTTTTGTCGCGATCGCTTTTATAGCAACAAAATCAACCGCACAAGTTGTTGCTGAATACAACTTCAACAATTCTAATTATGCCGATATAAACGGGAACAATCCATTTGCTTCTGGAACAAATATTGCATTTACCACTGACAGACACGGCAACACCAATGGAGCTTTGGCTTTAAACGGAATTTCAAATGCACCTTTTGAACCAAATCCAAACGGTACAAATGCAACAATCCCTAACTTACCTATTGGTAATCAAGCCAGAACAATTTCATTTTGGATTAGTTGTAATAATACGTTGAGCAATAATTACTATTTTAGTTACGGTTCTGCAACAACTAATGCGTCCTGCGGATTGGGTCAATTTACCACAACCACCTCGTCAGGAGGCGTTAAACCAACCATTACCACAAAAAATGACCTTAATTTTTTTGGATATGGTAATGACTTAATTCAAACACCATACAAAACAAATCCAACTTCTTGGACACACTTTGTGGTTACTTATACTGATGCAGATGTGGCTACTATTTATGTCAATGGAACGCTAACCGCATCGGCTACTAAAACAGGCTGGAATACTACAAACTCAGTTTTTAGACTAGGACAAACAATTCAGGGAGCCAACTCTATAATTGCGTATTATGATGATTTAAAAATTTATAGTCGTGCTTTATCGGCAGCAGAAGTCAGCAATTTATATGCTAATAACTCGATTGCAACAACTCCAATCATTTCGTCAATTAGCGAAAATGCAACAAGTGCGACTGCTACAACTATCAATTATACATTGAATGCTAAAGAATTAGCAACAACATCTGTTATCAATTACGGAACAGGTTCTACTGCTTTAACAAATCAAATCACTGGAGGTAATGCCTCAGGAGGTTTAGACACTACAACATCAGGATTACTTACAGGTTTAAACCCAGGAACCACTTATTACTATCAAATTGTAGCAACAAATAGTGTGGGTTCAACCTCATCAACGATCCGAAGTTTCACACAAATAAATCCATCTACAGCAATAGCCGAATATAATTTTGATAATTCATACGATAATATTTACGGTAATACGCCTTTTGCTGGTTCTGGTCTTACGTTTGATAATGACCGATTTGGAAATCCTGCAAAAGCATTACGAATTGCCAGCGGTAGCAATAATGGAGCATCGGCAACTATAGCTAATTTGCCTCTTGGAAACGCAGCTAGAACAGTTTCGGTTTGGGTATTACAACCCACAACATCAACAGATAACTATGTTTTTAGATACGGATCATTGACTCCAAACAGAGTTTATGGCTTATCTAATCAAGGAGCACATTTAGTAAACTTTGGTTACGCCAATGATTTAGTGGCCACAAATCAGGCAGCTAGTGGGGCAAATTGGGTACATATTGTAACCACTTTTGACGGTACAACTGCCAAAATTTATCGCAATGGTGTACAAGTAGCCTCAGGGAATAAAGCCGGCTGGAACACGCTTACAGGAGTTTTTATTCTAGGCAGAGATGTAGAAATATATATAGATGATTTGAAAATTTATAATAGAGCCATTTCTGCGACCGAGGTTAGTAATCTGCACACAAATAACGCTATTTTATCTACACAAAACTTCAATTCTAAAAATCTTAAAGTAATTATCTACCCCAATCCAACTTCAACTAATTTCACTATTGAAATGGAAAACGAAGTAAAATCGGTTGAAATCTATTCCTTATTGGGACAAAAAGTACTTACTTCGAATACTAAAAACACAAACGTTTCAGGTTTGCCAAAAGGTATTTATATGGTTCGAATAGAAGATACGAACAACGCAATTACCACTCAAAAACTGATTCTTGAATAGCATACCAATAATTATTGATGTAAATCCGTTCCAAAGATTAATTTCTGATGGAGCGGTTTTTCAATTAAAAAATTCCTATTATTGTTAAACCAAAACCAACTAATGAACACATTTAAAGCGCTAATTGTAGATGATGAACTTAATGCAAGATCATTGCTACGAAATTTCATAGAAGACTTTTGCCCAGAAATAGAAATTATAGCTGATGCAGAAGATGTAAAATCGGCTGTAAAAATCATTAATAAAAATCAAATTGATTTGGTTTTTCTTGATGTTGAAATGCCCAACGAAAATGGTTTTGCGCTTTTCGATTACTTTAACAAACCCACATTTGAAACCATTTTTTGCACCGCCTATTCAGAATATGCTATCAAAGCCTTTGAAGTTTCGGCAGTGGATTATATTCTAAAACCTATTGGAATAGCTAAACTGAAAGAAGCAGTAGAAAAAGTGTCTGAAAAGCTCAATCGAAATCTTCAGCCCAACTCTATGGATGTGCTGAAAGAAAATTTATTAGAAAATAAAATCAAAAAAATTGGCATCCACATTGGTGACGGCATCGTTTTTATGGACTTAAACGATATTCTATATTTTGAAGCCGATGGGTCTTACACCACCATTCATCACAAAAACGGAAAAGACTTGGCGGTAAAAAAAATCAAACATTTTGAAGATTTACTTTCATCGGATACCCGATTTTTCAGGATTCATCGCTCCTATTTTGTCAACATCACTTTGATTAAAAAATACAGCAAAAAAGACGGTTTATCAGTAACGTATGATGACAAAATTTTGCTTCCCATTTCGAGAGAAAAGAAAGAAGAATTTGAAGAATTTATGGTAATCAATAATATTTTGTAAATGTGTTTAAAAAAAATCTTATTTCTAAGTTTACTTGTTTTGGGCAACTTAATTTTTGCTCAAAACACTAATAACTTAAAATCAAAACTTGACAATTACAACAAACAAGATACCACAAGATGTTTTTTATTGGATCAAAACATTGAGGCCGAAAACGATCATAATATCTGGATAAAATACAATCGAGAATTAAAAAATATAGCTCAAGAAAAAAGTAAATCAGAAACCAATCCGGTTTTAAAGAAAACGTATGCAAAATACTTAAGCAATGCATTTAACAATGAAGGCGCATTTTATGTTTATAACGAAGAGTTTGAAAAAGCAATTCAATTTTATAGAAAGTCATTACAAATTACTACTAAAATAAATTACGATTACGGTAGTGCTGTAGCTCTTCAAAATATTGGAACTGCATTTGACTATTTAGGAAAATTAGACAGTACATTAGTTTATATGCAAAAAGCCTATAGGTATGCAAAACGCTCAAAAAATCAATCCAATTTGGCTTATGTTTTAACCGATTTAGGATTTGTACATAACAACTTAGGAAACAATGCTCTTGCCATAAAATACAATCTTGAAGCCTTGCCGTTATTTGAAAAAATTAATGATTTAGATGGTTTGGAACGCACTTATTTTGCATTAGGAAGAATTTTTGACAATCAAAATGACTTCAAATCAAGTACTTCGTATTATGAAAAATGCTTACAAATTGACAAAAAAACTAACAATAATGAACGTTTAATTTTAGTATTAAACAGTTTAGCATCAGCCAATATTAAAAGAAAAGAATTAAATACCGCGCTACAATTCAACAATCAAGCTTTTGAACTTGCATCGAAATTAAATAATGTTGATTTTATTGCTGCTTCCTTTAAAAATTACGGAGATATCTATTTTGAAAAACAAAATTTCTTAGAAGCCAACAAAAATTATATTAAAGCTTATGAAATATATAAAAAACTTAACAGTGATACTTTTATTTCAAAAACCGCAATCAAAATTGCAACTTCATACTATAAGTTAAATCAACTTGATAAAGCAGAAGAATATGGTGTACTAGGTTATACTTTAACTAAAAAAACCAATTATAAATCGGATGAAAAAGATGCAGCCGAAATTTTAAGCGATATTTATTCTAAAAATAACGATTATAGAAACGCTTTTAATTTCAAGAAAATAGCTTCTGATATAGGAGAAAAAATTTACTTTGATGAAAGTAAAGACATTGCTTTAAAGGCCACTTATCAATACGAAACCGAAAAAAAAGAAGCTAAAATCAAAGAATTAAATCATAAAAAGAAAATAGCCGAGCTTCAATCTAATAAGAAAACCATTCTTATCAACAGTTTCATTATCTCCTTTTTAGCATTAGCCATTTTAGCCTATTTTTTATTCTTCAGATTTAAAGAAAAGAAGAAAAACGAACTACTTGAAACCAAACTAGCTGAAGCCGAAAAACTCCTTGAAGCCGAAAAGAAAGCAACTGATAGCGAACTAAAAGCTTTGAAAAGTCAAATGAATCCGCATTTTATTTTTAATGCACTCAATAGTATCCAAGAACAATTTATGTATGGCGACAAACTGAAAGGCAACGAACAACTGAGCAATTTCACTTATTTAACGCGACAAATTTTAGAAGTTTCTGGCAAAAAACAAATCACCATTGCGACAGAAATTGATATTCTAACAAAGTACCTTGATTTAGAAAAAATGCGCTTCGCCAAAGATTTTGAATACACCATTTCAACTTCCGAGGCCATTGATGAAGATTATCATAAATTACCGCCAATGTTACTGCAACCTTTTATAGAAAACAGTATCAAACACGGATTGATGCACAAAAAAGGATTGAAAACAATTAGCATAGATTTTGACTTAAATGAAAATGAGGAATACATCATTTGCACCATCATAGATAACGGAATTGGAAGAACAAAATCAGCTGAAATCAAAGCTAAAAATCAAAGCAAACATCAATCGTTTTCAACAGAATCAATCGCACAACGTTTAGAATTACTAAACGAAAATCATTCAATAAAACAACTAATCACTTACTCTGATGAATTAGATAATGATGAAATTGTTGGAACAAAAGTTGTTGTTAATATTCCTTTGGGATAAAAAAAAGTGCAAACTATTGCTAGATTGCACTTTTAAGAAAAAACTAAAAACTACTTACTTAACTATTAAAAATCCAAATTCCTAGAATTGCCATAATGAAATAGACAAAAAATAAAGTTATTTCTAGTCGGTGTTTAGAAAATAGATTCATACTATTCTATTATTAATTTTTTTGTGGCAAAAGAACCGTTTAAATCTTGAACTTTAACAATATACATTCCCGAAGCTAAATTTGAAATATTTATTTCTGTCTGGTTCGTTTCTAAAACTTTTTGCCCTTGTAAAGAGTAAATTTCTACTGATTTGATTGCTTCATTAAATTCAATGTTTAAAATATCAGACGCTGGATTTGGATATAAATTAAATTTGAAATTATTTATTTCAGCAACATTATTAGACAAAGCAGGATTAGCATACAAAGAAGAAACTTGAGAAGTCGTTAAGGCTTGATTAAATATTCTAATATAGTCGATATCAGCTTGCAACTTTTGAATCCCAGAATTACTAACACCAATTCTAAAAATATCTCCAGTTGTATTTAAAGTTGCAGAAGTACTTCCTAATAAATTACCATTTCTATAAATACTTAGTGATGTTCCATTATAGGTAAAAACATATTCATACCATTGTCCAAAACTTACGCCACCAGCTAAGATATAGTCATACCCACTTCCGCCCCAACCTAACAATCTGGTATCAAATACAGATTGTGTATAAGCAAACGCTTGACCAGTTGATGCCGTTCCCCAATTGAAAACAAAATTATCTTGCGACAAAGTTCCACTAGCAAATCTTAATCTCACGTGAACTGATCGACTTGATGCACCCAATGGAAGATTAGGCAAACTATTCTGACAACGCGCTTCATTAACTTGCAACGCTCCATTGGCAACTGTACCGTTAGAGACATATGAAGTTGAGCCACCAACAAATGGACCTAATACTACTGAACCATCTTGACTTTGTAAGTTATTATTAAATTCAAAGTTGTATATTGGTGTTGGAAAAGAAACTGCTGCTGATGTTGTAAAACTAAATGTATTTGAAGTTGTTGATCCATTTCCAACAGCAACAATATTAAAATAATAAGTTGTACTAGGCTGTAGACCTGTTAAATTTACTGTTTGAGAAGTATTTACAGTTGTATTTACAGTTGGACCTGCTACACTTAAATTTAAATTTGATGAAGAAGTGCCATAATTTACGGTTGTTGTGGTAGTTGCTCCACCTGTATTGATATCAAAAACAATATTAGCAGCATCGCTGGTTGCACCTGCACCAATGTAACCAAATGTTGGAGCATTACCTTGTGTAGTAAATGTTGCAACAGCAGATTGCGAAACTCCATAAGCATTTGTTCCTTCAACCACATAATAATATAATGTATTAGGAGTTAATCCTGTTAATTGAACATTGCTAAAGTTATCTGTAAATCCTAAAGCAGAAAACCCAGTTGCGGTATTGTTTAAACTTGACGCAGATAAACCATATTTTACTACAGAAGTCGAATTGCCTCCATTTGGTTTTAAAACATAATTAATTTGCGAAGCAGAAGTGGTAATGTTTGTGGGAGCATTTACTTCATAAGTTGGTTTTGTAACTTGAGTATATTGGTAAATAGGAGAATAAACTGTTCCAACTGAATTTGAAGCTTGTACTCTATAATACATAGTTGTTCCTGCTGGTGCGGCTCCAGGAGTTGAATTATATTGTGTTATTGCAGTACAAGCGGTATTTGTGGTTCCAGTCGCAACAGTACCTACAGCCACTAATTCACTAGCTGTTGACGTTTTTCCGTAAAGTACAAATGTATCTGCTGAAGCTCCACCAGCATTTACAGTATAGGAAATGTTGGCACCTTCGTGAATTAATGAAGAAGATACATTAGAAATAACAGGTAAAACAGCAGTTGAAGCCGGATTATATAAGTTTGCAACTTGTGCTGCTGTTAATTCACTATTATATATTTTTAAATCGTCAATAAACCCATTAACTGCATTACCATCATTATATGTTCCTGCTATTATTTTACCTACCGTTACAATTGTTCCTAGAGTATTCCAAGTCTTTGTAGTTGTTAACAAAAGACTATTATTTCTATAAATTTTTGTTGTATTTACTCCATCGTGTGTAATTACATAATGATACCATTGATCAAGTTGTACAGGAGTAGCAACAACTCCTATATTGTTTGTTGCAGCTCCAAAACCATAAACTTCTAGTCTATTTGGATTAACACTCGTTGATGCTGAGTTTTGTTGAATTCCAAAAGCTTGATTTGCCGCTTGAGTTCCATAACCTAAAGGATAAATGTTAGTATTATTAACAAAAGAAGAGCATTTTAGCCAAACCGATACAGATCTAGCTGCATTTCCTACAGGCAAGTTGGTCAAATTAGCTTCTAAATAATGTTGTCCACCAGAAATTACACCTTGAAGTCGTAAAGCACCATTAGCAACACCATTCCTGTCGGATCCAAAAAGATTTGTTAGATTTGTTGTGAAGCTTGCCGTACCAGCTGTATTCGATAAACTCGAATTAAAGTTAAACTCCTGAATTGGTACTTGAGAATTTGATTTTACAAAGACCAATAAAATAAATAGTTGTAATAGTTTTTTCATAATAAAATATTTTTAAAATTTTGAGCGAAATTATAAATGCAACCTTTTATTAAACTATATGAATTCATAAACAGTCGATTTGACTTTATAAATAGATTATTAGGTTTTAAGTTGATTTTGCTTTTTATAAATTCAATATTAGAGATTATTATTATGAATGGTTGTTTTGACTTCATAAACGGTAAATAACAGCCGAAATACTTTTAAAAATAATTGTTATTTTTGATAAGCTAAAAACTTCTAACTATGAAAGCAATTATTGTTGACGATGAATCGCACGCTCGTTCATTATTATTCAACACAATAAAAGAGCACTGCAAAGGCATAGAGATAATTGCGGAAGCTGAAAATATTAAAGAAGCAGTAAAACTCATCAATAAAAATAATATCGAATTGGTTTTTTTAGATATTGAAATGCCAAATGAAAATGGTTTTGCACTTTTTGAATATTTCGACAAGCCTAATTTTGTAACCATTTTTTGCACTGCTTATTCCGAATATGCCATACAAGCATTTGAAGTTTCTGCGGTAGACTACTTATTAAAACCAGTAACCATAAGCAAATTGCAAGATGCTATTGAAAAAGCCATAAAAACTCGTGGTCAAAATCAAATTTTGCAAAATGTCAACATACTTCGAGAAAATATTTCAGTTAATCAATTACAAAAAATTGCATTACCACTTTCTGATGGGTTGATATTTATAAAAATTGAGGAAATTTTGTACTTCGAAGCAGATGGATCTTATACGTATGTAATTACTAATAAAGAAAAATATTTGGTAAGTAAAAAAATTAAAGAGTTTCACGAATTATTAATTAATGATTCTCGTTTTTTTAGAGTGCATCGCTCCTACTTGGTCAATATTCAACAGATAAAAAAATACAGTAAAAAAGATGGTGCTACTCTCGTTTTTGATAATAACAAAGTAATCCCTGTAGCTAGAGAAAAGAAAAATGAATTTGATAGTTACATCGGAAATATTAGCGTGTAATTTATGAAAAAAAGTGCTCTTTTATTTTTGCTGCTTTTCTGCAATATGTTGCATTCACAATCGTTTTCTATCAAGAAAACTTTAGAGAAATGCAGTGAAATTAATCAAGAAATCGAAAATGAACAAGATGAAACCATTTGGGCAAAACGGAATCAAGACTTAAAAAAAATTGTACTTAGTAATGTCAAAATCAAAACACTTTCTGAAAACGAAAAAAAAGAATTTGCTAAATATTATAGCATAGTGTTATTAAATGAAGGTGCTTTTCAAACCTTAAAAAGCAAATACACTGAATCAATAATTTCTTATAAAAAATCATTTACGGTTGCTCAAAAAATAAAGTATTATGAAGGTTGCGCTTCAAGTTTACAAAACATAGGGACTTCATTTGATTATTTGGGTAAAATTGACAGTAGCTTAGCCTATTTTAAAAAAGCACTAAATTATGCTTATAGTTCTAAAAATCAAGAAAGTATCGCTTTTGTTTTAACCGATTTAGGATATGTAAACAATAATATTGGTAACAACAAACTAGCAATTGAATACAACTTAAAAGCATTAAAAATATTTAAAAAGCTTAATGATTCTGAAGGCATTGAACGCACCAATTTTTCTATTGGAAGAATATTTGACAACCTTAAAGAGTATGAAAAAAGTCTTGAATATTATAGTGATGCACTTCAAATATCAATTGCTACTAAAAATGAACAACGACAATGTTTAAATCTTAACAGTATTGCGAACATTTATTTTTTACAAAAAAAATATTCTAAAGCAAAAGAACTTTTAGACCAATGTTTAACAATTTGTAAAAAAAACCAATACATTTCCATCTCAGGAGTAAGTTATAATTTACTTGGAGATATTGATTTTGAATTAAAAAAATTTAACGAAGCCAAAATAAAATATTTGCTAGCTAATACAATTTTTAAAAATGATGCTAATAATTTTTTTTATTCTAAAACATTATTCAAATTAGCACAACTTAATTTAAAAGAAAACAATATTAAATCGGCTCAAGAATACGCAATAGAATGTTATAAATTGAGTTTAAAAAACAATTATCCTTTCGAAATTAGATCGGCTGCCGACTTACTTTCACAAATTTATACAAAACAAAAAAACTATAAACTAGCACTTGATTTTAAAAATATTGTTGCAACAGTTAGTGATAGTATCTATTATGACGAAAACAAAAACAATATTTTAAAAGCAGAATACAAATACAATTCTAGTTTAAAAGAAGCTCAAATAAAAGCATTGTTCCAGGAAAAAAAAATTGCAAATCTAGAATCACAACGCCAAAAAACCATTGTTTTAATTCTTGGAATTGCTTTAGTTTCGATTTTAATAACCTCTTATATTTTATTTAATCGTTATAAAATCAAAAAACAAAACGAACTATTGAAATCGCAACTTTTTCAGGCTCAAAAAACCATCGAAGCAGAGAAAAAAGCAACTGAAAGTGAACTAAAAGCATTGAAAAGTCAAATGAATCCGCATTTTATATTTAATGCATTAAGTAGTATCCAAGACCAATTTATGTTTGGTGACAAAGTGACTGCTAATGAACAAATGGGAAATTTTACTTATTTAACAAGGCAAATATTAAATGTTTCTGGCAAAAAACAAATTTTGCTTTCTAGAGAAATTGATATTCTTTCAAAATACCTCGAACTAGAAAAAATGCGTTTCAAAACCGATTTTGAATATAAAATTACAACTAGCGAAAACATTGACGAAGATTATCACGAAATACCTCCAATGCTTATTCAACCATTTGTAGAAAACAGCATCAATCACGGTTTGCTACACAAAATCGGAATTAAAAAAGTAACGATTCATTTTGAATTAGATACAAACGAAGAATACATCATTTGTACAATAACAGATAACGGAATTGGAAGAGCAAAATCGGCCGAAATCAAAGCTAAAAACCAAAGCAAACATCAATCATTTTCAACAGAATCAATTGCACAACGATTAGAATTACTAACCGAAAACCATTCTGTAAAGCAATTAATTACCTACTCTGATGAATTAGAAAACGATGCAATTGTTGGAACAAAAGTTGTTGTTAATATTCCTTTAGGATAATTACAAACAAACTACATTGTAAACGTTCAATCCCAATATTACGATTGTTACAATTGCTAACAACATCATTTTCAAGTTAAAATTTTTTACAAGTACTGACATAATTTCTATTTTTTCTGTAAAAGAAAGATTTTGGAAACAATGTGCTTTGACAAAATATACGAAAGGTAAAATTTACTTCACGAAATGAAGATTTGTTTATTATTTTTACACTCTAATTATAATCAAATGTCACAAAAACGCCTTTACCTTCTTGATGCCTACGCACTAATATTTCGCGGTTATTTCGCCTTTATAAAAAATCCAAGAATCAACTCAAAAGGAATGGATACCTCTGCCATTATGGGATTTATGAATGCCTTGATGGATGTTATTAAACGTGACAAACCCGATCATTTGGCGGTAGCTTTTGACAAAGGCGGAAGCACCTATCGTTACGAAATGTACCAAGAATACAAAGCCCATCGTGACGAAACGCCCGAAGCCATCAAAATTGCCGTTCCTTATATTCAGGAATTATTGAAGGCAATGCACATTCCTATTATAGAAGTTCCCGGTTTTGAAGCCGACGACTTGATTGGAACCTTGGCCAAACAAGCCGAAAAAGAAGATTTTAAAGTCTATATGGTGACTCCTGACAAGGATTTTGCCCAATTGGTTTCCGAAAATATTTTTATGTACAAACCCGCTCGAATGGGCAACGACATCGAAATTTGGGGAATTCCCGAAGTTTTGGCACGATTCGAAATTGACCGTCCAGAGCAAGTAATCGATTTCCTTGGAATGATGGGCGATGCTGCCGATAATATTCCGGGATTGCCAGGTGTGGGTGAAAAAACAGCCAAGAAATTCTTGAAAGAATACGGCTCAATGGAAAACCTATTGGCCAACACGCACCAATTGAAAGGAGCCATAAAAGACAAAATCGAAGCCAATGCCGAATTGGGTTTATTGTCTAAAAAATTGGCTGCAATTCTACTGGATTGTCCCGTGACTTTCAATGCCGAAGACTACGAATTATCAAAACCTGATGTAGAAAAAACAGATGAATTATTCCAGGAATTGGAATTCCGGCAAATGAAAGCCCAGTTCGACAAATATTTTGGAACTGGAAAAGAATACGACGAGATTGACACCAACGGAAACGGTACTCCTAGTGAGATACCTGAACCAATAAAAAAAGTTCCTGCCAAAAAATCCAATGAAGATCAGTTTGATTTATTTGGTTTTTCGGACGAGGAAAATGGCGAAACAAAATCAAGTTCGCATTATGCAACATTGGAAAATACGGAACATTTTTACCAAAGTATTCAAGGAGATTTTGCCGTGAAATTGCTTTTGCAAAATTTGATGAATCAAACTTCGGTTTGTTTTGACACCGAAACTACAGGAATTGATGCCTTAAATGCCGAATTGGTTGGAATGTCATTTTCTTTCGAAAAAGGAAAAGCTTTTTACGTTCCGTTTCCCGAAAATCAGGAAGAAGCACAAGTTTTGGTGGATAAATTCAAACCATTTTTCGAAAGTGAAAGCATCGAAAAAATTGGCCAAAACATCAAATATGATTTAAAAATCTTGTCACATTACGGAGTTCAGATCAAAGGAAAATTGTTCGACACAATGATAGCGCATTATTTGATTAATCCTGATATGCGTCACAATATGGATGTTTTAAGTGAAACTTACTTGAAATATTCGCCAAAATCAATTGAAGATTTAATTGGCAAAAAAGGAAAAAATCAATTGTCTATGCGACAAGTTCCTTTGGAAGACATTAAAGAATACGCCGCCGAAGATGCCGATATTACCTATCAATTGAAACAAAATTTCAGCCCAATTCTCGATAAAGCCGAAACCAAGAAATTATTTGATGAAATCGAAATTCCGTTAATTCCAGTGTTGGCGGCAATGGAATTGGAAGGAATTAATCTTGATGTCCCTTTCTTGAAATCGATGTCGGTTGAAATGGCCAAAGAAAGTGCCGCTTTGGAACAAAAAATATACGAAACGGCTGGCGAGAAATTTAATTTGGCTTCACCAAAACAACTCGGCGACATCTTATTCGACAAATTGAAAATTGGTGGAACGAAACAAAAGAAAACCAAAACAGGTCAATATGCTACTGGCGAAGAAATTTTATCTTATTTGGCCAATGACAACGAAATTGTGCGCGACATTCTCGAATGGCGACAAATGGTGAAACTGCAAAGTACTTATATTGACGCTTTGCCAAACCAAGTTGATAAAAAAACAGGTCGCGTTCACACCGATTATATGCAAACCGTGGCTGCAACTGGACGACTAAGTTCAAATAATCCGAACTTGCAAAACATTCCAATTCGTACCGAAAGAGGGCGATTGATTCGTAAAGCATTTATCGCCCGAGACGAAAATTACACCTTAGTTTCTGCGGATTATTCACAAATAGAATTACGGATTATTGCCGCTTTATCTGGTGAAGAAAATATGATTAAAGCTTTTCAAAACAACGAAGACATTCACCGAAGTACAGCTGCTAAAGTATTCAACGTTCCGTTAGAAGAAGTAACCAAAGAACAACGTAGCAATGCCAAAACAGTAAATTTCGGAATTATATATGGCGTTTCTGCTTTTGGACTTTCCAATCAAACTTCGCTTTCGCGAAAAGAAAGTGCCGAGTTGATTGATGC
>Ga0138256_10001255_pt1 | contig 27351 bp, 24 predicted proteins | sample KNB2016incub_MG_FD_105486 | JGI IMG/M metagenome (GOLD analysis project Ga0138256, IMG submission 105486) | Active sludge microbial communities from wastewater in Klosterneuburg, Austria - KNB2014incub_MG | ecosystem: Engineered > WWTP > Activated sludge > Unclassified | place: Austria...
GGCGAGAACGCGCGGACCAGCTTCATCCCATCCACGTCGATCTCCACCACGTCGGCGGCCTGTCCGCCGCCGAACGCGAGCAGCCAGCGGCCCCCGTCGGCGACGAGGATCTCGAGATTGCCCTCGGCCGGCGGCACCAGTTGCCCTGTCGTCACCTCGGTCACGGACAGACTCGGATCGACGAACGTGATCCCATATCCGTTTCCGCTGACGAAGGCGTAGCGCCCCCTCGTGGCGGCGAGCAGCAGCGTCGGGTGGCCCTGACAGGCGTTGAGGCCGATTCCGGCAGAGAGCACCGCAGGCCACGCTGCCGTCGGGTCGACCAACCACTGCACGCACCCGGGCCCCTCGTCGAGCCAGGTGCGGAGCACCACGCCATCGCCGACGAACCCAGCGAAGGCGATGTGCTCGTCATAGTCCAGGGTTGCCGTCTTCGCCTTACCCGTCGTGAGGTCGGTCAACGTCTGTGTGGCGCCGTGGGGTGTTCGCAGCCCCCCGCGCAGCGAGTACGCGATCTTCCCGGACGCGCTCGTCACCGGTAGCACGGCGGGCTTGGGGCGGAGGCGCTCGCCCGTCATCGTCGGCGGTTCCCCTCGGTACGAGCCGTTCGAGCGATCCACGCTGAGGCAGACGCGCGACGCCTGGGTTGGTGGGTCGAAGGCTGGTTGCAGACAGATGAACGTCCGGGTTCCCACGCCCCACGCCAGGTCGAGGCGGTGCTGCCGCAGCGGCAGCGGAAGGCAATAGCCGCCGACGGCGACCTTGTCCGTCGTGTCCGGCGTGACGGCTTCCACGACGTCGGGCGGCGCCTGTGCCGATTGGTGGGCGCGGCACCCCGACGCGAAAAACGCGATCGTGGCGAGAGCCACCCAGCCCTTCATCGCGGCTCGCGCATCGGCGAAAACATACACCCGTCTGCCGCGCGTGCGCAGGCAATGTCGCCCAGCGCGTTCATGGCGGACGTGGACCGCTCGCCAGGGCGGACCTTGAATCGGCTCCTGACTGGTGCGAGTATTCGAGCTTCAGCCCAGGGCAGTCAGTCGCCGACGGAGGATGGACATGAGGGGTGTCGCGAACGTGTGTGTGCTCGGTTCGTTGTTTGCGCTGGCGTCAGCGTCGACCGTTTCGGCCGCGGGCACTCCCGACCTAGCCGTCACCGATGTGACGCTCAGCGCGGCCTACGCCAAGCAGGGCTCGACCCTCAAGGTCACTGCTACCGTGAAGAACGTCGGCTCGGCGGATCTGACCGAGACGACGGGGGTTGCGTACTGGCTCTGCCAGAACGGGGAGCTCATCGAGCCGAAGGCGCCGATTTGCGGGCTGATCGCGCTGACGGCAGCCGGTGCTGACCCGAAGAAGGTCGGCCCGCTCAAGGTCGGCGAGAGCGCGACACTCGTCGGCGACTTCCCCATCGCCGGCTTCGTCAAGCCGGCACACATGACGGTTCAACTGCTCGGCAAGGTCGGGGACAAGTCGAATGACATCAAGAAGGCGGCCTTCGAGATGGAGCGGCCGAACAAGCTGCTTCAAGACCTCGAGATGGTGAAGGCGTCGGTGCTAAGGGACGTCGAAGCCAGCGAGGACGTCCGTCTGCAGCTGAAAGTGAAGAACAACGCGGCGGAACCGGTGGAAGTCGTTGCGCTGTTCTGCAGAGCAACGGGCTGTGAGGAGAAGGTCCGCACCAAGGTGACTCCCGCGTGGGTGAAGCAGTCTCCCGGGTTCTACACGGGCGAAGCGACAATCCCATTCAAGCTCAGCCCGTACTTCTTCACGCCCGAGAAAGCCCCCGGGGACTTCGACGTCACCGTCACGAAGGTGAACAAGGACGCCGACCTGACGAACAACAAGGAGCGGCCCCCCGCGCCACGCTTGGGTTGCCCGACCAAGTACCAGAAGAAGGTCAAGAAGGGAAAGAAGGTCATCTCGGTTGCCTGCGTTCCGCCGTGACCACCGCTGCAGGGCGCGTACTCTTGGACCCGGTGGCACTTGGCAGTTCCTTCCCCGTACGCTCCGCCCGCTGACCACGCAGACCCAGTCGGGGCTCGAGAACGTGCGCGTCACCGAGGTCGTCCTGAACGCCGTGGTGCGCACGTGATGCGCTATCACCTGGTGTGGGCGCTCACCGCGCTGGCTTGCAGCCCCGCGCCGCGACCCGGCGCCGCATCAGAACCGCCGCCGCAACCCAGGTCGGCACCCCTCGCGAGTGCGGCAGCACCCGCCGCCCCCGTCGCGACTCCAGCGCCGAACGACGCCGGGCCCCCCCCGGCCGCTTCGCCCGAGGTCCCGGTGCCCCCGACGCCAGCCAAGGCACCGCCGGATGCGGACGAGCGGAAGCTGGTGTTCGCGCAATCCGTGTGCGCTGCGGCTGTTCAGCGCCATGGCGGTAGGGTGCGCGTCGGTTGTCGCGGCTGCCCGCCCTTCGGCGAGGCAAGTCCGCTCCCGGACGGCACCATTGCCGAGAGTCCCGCGGCCTTTCGCGAGCTGGTCGCCATCCACACGGGCTCGTTCACGCGCGCCGGCGCGGACCAAGCGTTGTTGCAGCTTTCTGGCTGCCACTCCATGGACCAGGGCGGGAGCGGCTCGCTGCTGGTCGAGAAGGCGGAGGCGAGCTGGTACTACCGCCCGTTGCTCCTGGCGCCCGAGCTCTCGGCCGACCAGTGCCTCGTGTTCGGCGCGACTCTGGGAGCGCTACTCGTCTGCCGGGAGCGGTTCGCCAGCGGCGGGCATACGCGCGACGAGATTGTCGTCCACCGCTTCGCTGCCGGTCCACCGCCGAAGCACACGCGCGAGAGCCTGATCACGGCGAAGTCCCTCGCTGACGCCGCATGTGGCTACGTCGGCATGGACATCGTCGCAGCCGAGGTCCGCACGATGAGCGCCAAGGACGTGGACGCGGATGGTCTCGCGGACCTTCGACTCGAGGTGAGCTACGCCATGTCCAAGGCCGACGAGCGCCGCGACAAGAAGCTCGAGGCGGTCTGCCGAGGGATTCGCCCCGGCATCGATCGCACGCCCACCGAGCGATTCATGCCGAAGGCAACGCGCGCCACCGTCGACTTCCTCTTCGATGGCCAACGCCTGGTCCCGACCCCGGCCGCCAAGGAGTGGGTCGAGAAGCTCCCCGGACCGTACCGCTGATGGAGTGGCTCGGTCTTCCGAGCAAGGGCCACTGGGTGCGTCGTCACGGCCCCGAGCGGGCTGACGGCCGTGTTACGATGAGCCACGGCGTTCGCTGGTGAAGCGTGTGCCGTCAATTCGGGCAGACGCATGATGGATCTCCACGTGAGTGAGCGATGCGCTTCGGCCGCGCGATCGCGTTTCGCGGGGCTGGTCGTGGGATGCGCGCTGTCGTCGCTGGGGAGCATGGCGTCGGCCCAACCTCTGGACCGCGCCGGCATGGTGAGTGCCCGCGACGACTACTTCTCACAAGAACGCACGCTCGGCCTCGGCGGCATGCTCGTCGGCACGACCTCGCTCGGCGGAGCCGCCATCTTGTACTTTCAGGACAACGACTTCCTCGAAGGCGCGTCATACCCGCTTGCTGGCTTCGGTCTGCTCGAGCTCGTCGCTGGCGGCATGGTGTTCTTTCGGACGCCTGGCCAGCTCTCGGACCTGAAGACCGATCTCGACCGCGACCCGACTCGCATGCGCCGGGACGAGCTCGACCGTATGAAACGCGTCAACGGCCAGTTCGACGTGCTCACCATCGTCTGGATCGTGGGCATCGCCGCCGGCGCCGGCACCCTGGCCTACGGCTTCATCGACGAGAGCGACACCGCCAAAGGCGTCGGCGCCGGCGTGATGCTGCACAGCTCGATCTTGCTCACCGGTGACCTGATTGCCGCCGGAAATGCCAAGGACTACACCCGCGCGCTCGAGCGCTTTCAGCCGACCGCCGCGACCTCGGCGTCAGGCGCAACGCTGGGTGTTCGGGGCGCGTTCTGAGCCCACTGCGTCGCGTCGCGCTCACCACCGTTGCGTGTGGGTGACGAGCGCGCCGCACGCCGCGCGCGCTTGACGGGCCGAAGGCCGCCGGACTAGCCTTCCTGGTTTTCCCGGGCGCTGCTGCCCTTTGCCTCGGAGATCTTTGCCATGCGCCAGAAGCCGCTCCTCCTCTTGCCACTCTTCCCCGCCTGCTTGCTCGCCCTCTCCACCGGCTGCGGCGACGGCGCGAAGGGCGCCAACGGCGCCGGTGCCGCGAGCGGGACGCTCTACCTGAACGGCAACGTCCACAACAGCATCTACTCGTTCGACCTCGCCTCTGGCGCAGTGAAGAAGCTCGTCGCCGGCGCGGACCCATTCATCACGCCGGAGGGGACGATCCTCTGCAAGAACAGCACGACCGGCGACCTCGGCGAGTACTCCGTCGACGGGACGACTTTCGGCACCATCTTGACCCAGAACGACCAGGAGCCCTTCACGGACACCTTCGACGACAACATCCAGAACCCGCGGCTCTCGCCCGATGGGCAGTACGTCGTGTATGAGGGGCAGTTCGGCTACAAGTTTGACCTCTACGTCGTCAAGCGTGCGACCGGCGCCCTTGTCGCCTCGTTCACCACCGACGTTACCGGCGGCGGCTGGGAGCGGCCGACCTTCACGCCCGACGGCCGGCTGGTGGTCGCAGGCGCCAATGCCAACCCGGGCCTCTACGTCTCCGACGCCGCCTTCACCACCTTCACCCGCTTCGACGCGGGCCTCGCCGCACCCCACCAGCCCGCGGTCAGCCCCGACGGCCAACGGGTCGCCTTCGTCCTGAACGACCACATCTACGTCGTCAACCTCGACGGCACCGGCCTGTCGCAGATCACCACCTCCGACGGCAAAGAGTCGTGGCCCAGCTGGTCCCCCGACGGCAAGTCGCTCGCGATCTACGGCAAGAACTCGATCCTGCTCGTGCCGCTCGGTGACGGCGAGGTGGTCGACCTCAAGGACTTGAACGACAAGTTCGTGGTCTTCGACAGCACGACGAGCGGGCAGATGCACTGGCGGTAGTGCGCCGCGACGCTGCCCTGCATGAGCTCACGCCCTGACCGGCCCGGTCGTCGCGCAGGCCGTCGAGCGCCCCTTTTCGCGCCCTAGCGCGCTCGGCAGCAGCGCAAGTCCGACAATATGTCCACCGCAGGTCGTAGCTCTCTTCCACCTGCGGTAGCATGCACCTGATGGGGCTGCGAACTGGCATGGGGCGAACCGCCTGGCTGCTCATCGTCGCCGGCTCGTTCTTCGCGTGCGCATCAGACGATGCGTCGGGCAAGGGAGGGCCCAGCCCCTCTGGAGGCATGGGTGGCGGCAGTCATGCTGGGGGCACAGGTGGAGCCGGCGAGGGCGGCAAGGGCGGGGACGCGTCGTCGGAGGAAGTTTCGCCGGACGCGCAGCCGGCCGATGCCGGCTGGGATGGTATGTTCGACGCGGCGCCGGACGCGGGGTGTCAGACTGCCGCTGACTGCAGCGATGGCCTCGCCTGCAACGGTGTGGAGGCCTGCGGCGCAAACCTTTGCACGCCGGGAGCTGCGCCGTGCAGCAACCCGAATGCCGCCCACTGCGCGGTGACCTGCACCGAGACGGGCATGGCGGTTCCCAAGTGCACCGTGGCACCGTTGGACGCCGACGGTGACGGTCATGGCGACGAGCAGTGCCCGGCCGGGGGCGACGACTGCGATGACGCCAACGCCGCGATTCACCCTGGCGCTGCGGAGCTTTGCGACGGTCTTGACGGCAACTGCAACGGGCAGAGCGACATCGCCGACCTCGGGTTCAAGTCGAGCGCGAAGGAATTTGCCGCCGGCACCCGGCCGTCAACGGCCTACGCCACCCCGTTGGGGAAGTTCGGTGTGGCATGGGGGTACCCGGTACGATTCGCCCTGATGGGGCTCGATGGGCTCACCGCCTCAGCGCCCATCACCGTTGGCCCAAGTAGCGCCGACGGCGCCATGCCGAATGTCGCGTGGGGCGGCGACTCGTTCGCAGTCGTGTGGGCCGAATCCGACGCCGGGAATTCCGAAATCTACTTCGTCCGGGTCAGCGCGACAGGGGTCGCCATGGGGCCGTCAGTCCGCCTCACATTCGACCCGGCGGCCTCCGTCGGAGCGCGCATCGTCCGTTCGGGGCAGGACTGGATCGTGGTTTGGTACGACACTCGAGACGGAGTGGGGCATCTGTTTGCCAAGCGTCTCGCTGCTGATGGCACGCCCAAGAGCAGCGACCAACGCGTCATCGTCGGCGGGGTCCACGAGGAGCTGGGTGCCCGGGTGGCCATGGCCGGCTCGAGTGTGGGACTGGTTTGGATGGCCAGGACATTTGCCGAATCCGAAACCTGGATTTGGACCGGCGCGCTCGATCCGACCACCCTCACCGTCGGCGCGCCGCATTTGCTCGATCATGCTTCGAAGCCGTCGCGCGTGGTCGTCCCGGCCATGGCGGGAGACGCAAACGGGTTTGCCGTCGCTTGGGCGCGAGACAGCTACGCCAGCGCCGGCGGCGACCTGGTTTTTGCGCGCCTCAAAGCCGACGCTTCTTTCGCTTGCGGACCGACGATTGCCTACTCGGAGACGAGCCGAGCGCCCTGGCCGCACGCCGTCGCGTTCACGCCCACCGGCGCGGCCATCGCGGGGATTTCGACCAAGTCTCTTTCATACAACGATCTCTTTCTGCTTCGGATGACAGGCACGGCTTGCGCAGTCGCGGGTCCCGCCAACACGCTCGCTTCGGAAAACGTCGCCCTCGTCGATCTCGCTAGCGGTCCGCTCGGAACGGCGCTGGTCTCGGACCACTCGACATCCCTGAAGGTGTACTCCCGCGTCTTCGGTCCCAAGTGGTGTGACTGACGCCGCGCGGCCTTTTCATGCTGACGACCCCCGACGCCGCGGCCGACACGGTCACTGCATCCGCTTCAGAGTCGCGTCTCTCACGTCTTCCTCCAGGTGAGCGCTCGGCTGAATGGCAACGCCCTGCTCGTCAGCCCGCGAGCTTCCGGCGAGCAGCGCGCTGGATCGGCGCGCGCGTGTGTGCGTCTTTGGCGAGCATACGCAGCTCGGAGGGAGTGACGTATTCGATGAGCTTGATTGCAGCCCCCACCGGAGTCTTCGGATTCCGCACCAGAGCGATGGCGATCTCGGGGCGCTGAGCCCACTCCCGCTTGTCGGCGATCTGCTGGAGGATCTGCGACGAGACGGTCCGAGACTTCGCGATGGCGACGACCTCGTCGAGCTGCAGACCGGGGTTTCTCAGGACGTGACCGTGCAGTGCCGGCACGTTCTCGCGCATGATGGCCGTGCGCTCGTCGCGACTGCCCCGCAAGGCAGCGCCGATCCGCGAGGCCGTCGGCGTGTGTTTCGCCAGAGCCTGCTCGGCCTCGAGCTCCGCGTCGTCGAGGAAGACGTGCTCGGTGTCCCGGTCGCGGCCGCCCGCCGAGCGTGCCGCTGCCGCGAAGACCCCCAGCTCGGGGGCAGCGGAGAACATCAGCGCGACGCCAACCCCTGGGAAGACCTGGACGACCTGAGCATCCAGGGTCAGCGCCGTGGCGTCGGGCGCCACCAGCTCCAGGCTGACCGTCGAGAACTGCAAGAGCCCCGGCGGTTCGACGCGCACCAGGAGGCCGCCGCGCGCGAGCTGGGAGTCGTAGTCGACGCCGAAGTCTTCCGCACGATGCCACGACACGCGGACACGCATCGCCGACAGTCTAGCCAAGGGCGCGTGCGGGTGACCAAGGGGGGCGAATCCGAGGCCGATTCTGGCGCAGGCGGCCCGCGTGGCGCTGCTTTGCGCGGCTCGTGCCGCCGCGAGGCGAACGGCGTCAGCGCGCTGAACCCGTGGTCATCACCACGCCGTTGAGCGTGAGCCCAACGGAGCGCTGCGCGCTCTCGAAGAGGCCCCTGGGGTCGGCAGTCAGAATCGACAGGTCATAGGGCATCGAGTGAAGGACTGGCCCGTCTCCGAACAGCAGCCGGTCGTTGGCCAAAGCCACGGCCTCCCCACCGTCTTTCGTGTCGAACACCAACAACGGCTCTCCCGTGGATGCGTCCCACAAGCGAAGCGTGTGATCGTCGGAAGCGCTCGCGAGCAGGCGACCATCCCTGGAGTACGTGACCCGATTCACCCAGCTCTCGTGTCCGACCAGGCGTCGCTCGGCCTTGCGCGTTTCCAAGTTCCAGATCAGCGCGACCGCGTCTTTGCCGGACGTCGCCGCGCTGCGACCGTCGGGCGAGAAGGAAGCGCCGCTCGTCCAGTCGTCATGACCTTCGAGCGTGGCCACGGCGTTCCCCTTGGCATCGAACAGTCGGACCGTCTTGTCCAGACCCCCCGCCGCGAAGCGGCTGCCGTCGCCCGAGCTCGTGAGCCCCCAACAATACCCGGCCTGCACCCGCAGCGTGCGCATCAGCTCGCCCGTGTCGGCATTCCACAGGCGCACCGAGCCGCCGGCGTCGGCGGAAGCGAGCGTGCGACCGTTCTCGAGAAAGGTCAGCCCGGTCACCGTTCCGTCGTGACCCGAGAAGCTACGCAGGCGCTCGCCCTGGCCCGCGCCCCAGAGCGTCACCGAGCGGTCGGCGCTCCCCGTCGCGACTCGCGCGCCATCCGGGGCGAAGGCCACCACTTGCACGGCCTCCGTATGGCCCGAGAGCACCTGGCGCGACTTCAGCGTGCGCGTGTCCCAGAGCCTCGCGGTCTTGTCGCTGGATCCGCTCAAGAGCAGCTCGCCATTCGGCGACAGCGCCAGGTCCCGGATGACGTCGCCATGCCCCTCGCCGACGGCGGGCGGCTCTTTCGCGTCGAGCTCCCACAGCTTCACGCTGCGATCCCAGCTCATGGTGGCGAATTGATTGCCCGACGGCAGTCGAACGATGCGCCGGATCCGTTCGTCGTGCGCCGTCAGCGCCACGAGGGACCGGCGGGTCGCGAGATCCCAGATCACGAGCCGCCGGTCGAAGCCTCCGCTCAGCAAGAAGCGGCCATCCGGCGAGTAGCCGAACGAGTACACGGAGCCGTCGTGGCCAACGAGCACGGCTTCCGGTCGCAAGGTGTCGGCCTGCCACAGGGTGATGGACTTGCCCCAATCTGCCGTGGCCAGGATCTTGCCATCGGGTGAGTACTCGGCTGCGTGCCAGCCGAGCGGTGTCGATGGCAAGCGTCGCAAGGCGCCGTCGTTCGCGTCCACCAGGATCAAGCTCTTGTCCCCGAGCACGACCGCCAGGTGTCTCGCGTCTGGCGACCACGAGAGGGCGAACACCCGTCCCGCCAGCTTGGTTTTTCGCCGGCTCTCCAAGGTCTCGAGGTCGCGGACGACGAGCTCGCCGTCTCGGGTTGCCGTCGCGAACAGCTTCCCGTTGGGCGAGCACCTCACCAGGGTGACCGAAGGAGCACGAAGCTCGCGCCGCTTTTCGCCGGACGTCACTTGCCAGACGCGAAGCCAGCCGTCCTCACCGGCCGACACGAATTCCGAGCCGTCCGGCACGAAGTCCCCGGCGACGGTCGCCCCGGAATGGGCGACCAGCTCGCGCGGAGAGTGAGCGCTTCGTACGGCCGTGAGCGCGATCTGCCCCTTGGCGTTGCCTGCGGCAAAGAGCCCGCCACCTGCCGGTGTCAGCGCAAGGGGCTCCCAGCTCGGCTCGACTCTCACGGTTTCGAGCAGACGGAGGGACGGCAGCGCACGCACCAGACCGAGCATCGCCGCCGACCGCGCACGAAGGCTTCGTGCAGACGGGTATTCGGTCGCGAACTCGGCGGCGAAGATCGGGCTCTTCTCGTGGGCAGGGTTGTTGAGCAGCGCCGCTGCGGAGAAGATGCGCGCCTCGGGGTAACGACGTTCGCGCCCGAGTGCCAGGGCCTTGTCCATCTGGGCCGAGGCCGTGTGAAATGCGGCTCGGCGACGCTCCTTGCTCTCGAGCTCCAGCGCGGTCTGCAATCGCTGGCGGGCGGTGATGGCCTCGTCGCGGGCCGTGCGCTCGGCGATGCGGGCCGCGTGCTCTCGCGCGTAGAACACGGACACGATCACGACGCTGGCGACGAGGGCAACGAGCACCACGGCGGCGGCGATCACTTTGGCTCGGTGCCGGCGCGCGAACAGACGAACGAGCTCGATGGTGCTGTACTCGTACGCTGCGACCCGTTGGCCGGACATGTACGCTTCGACGTCGCGCGCGAGCGCCGCCGCGCTCGAATAGCGCTCGCTCTTCGTCTTGCGCAGCGCCTTCTCGGCGATCGCCGCCAACTCTGGCGGCGCTTCTCTGCACACGTCCCGCACGGGCTGAAGGGGCTGAAACAACAGATGTCGGATGACCTCCATCGCGTTCTGACCGTCGAACGGCGGGCGTCCGGTCAAGATCTCGTACAACACGGCACCGAGCGCGTAGATGTCCGAGCGCTCGTCGACCTCACTGATCTCACCCAGCGCCTGCTCCGGAGGCATGTAGAACGGCGTTCCCATGGTGACTCCGGCGAGCGTACGAGCCCCCTCTTCCTCTCGTAGGCGAGAGAGCCCCGCGCAAAGCTCGTCGCGCTTGTCATCTTCGCGCCCCTTCACTTTCGCGAGACCCCAATCGAGCACGACCGTCTCGCCGAAGTCGCCGAGCATCACGTTGTCGGGCTTGATGTCCCGGTGGACCACCCCGCGATTGTGGGCGTAGGCTATCGCCTGGCACACGTCGCGATAGCGCGGCAAGAGACCCGCGCGCGCGGAGAGCCCGTCGGCGCGGGCGATGGCCGCTGAGAGCGACAGGCCCTGCACACGCCGCATCGCATAGTAGAGCGTGCCGTCGGCCCGCTCCCCGATTTCGTAGACAGGGACGATCGATGGGTGCTCGAGCTGACCCGTGACGCGCGCCTCGAGCAGGAAACGTCGTCCAGACTCCGTCGGGGCACCGCCGTGCGAGACCCCAGCGCCGCCATCCAAGAGCTCTTTGATGGCAACGTCACGCCCGGTGTGGGTGTCGTGCGCGACCCACACGCGACCCAGCCCGCCGCGCCCAATCTCGCCTCGGAAGACGTAGCGACCGTCGGCCTCTCGAGTGAGCGGTTGAGAAGTCGGTGACCCGGCGCCGCTCTGCTGCGGTGCGGCGAGCGTTTCGGCCTCGAACAGTTTCTCGTCCTTCAAGTACGGCAAGCATAGTCTGGCTCTTGCCCTTGGGTCACTCGCGCGGGAGCGCGGCCGCAGACCGCGCCGAGCCCGGTCGACGAGCCGAAAGCAGTGCCCCGAGCGGTCGACGGCTCTATGCTCCAGCCCGCACATGAACGCTGACACACAGGGCCTTTCGGGTCTCGACCACTTGCAGGCGGTCGTCATCGTTCCGGGGGCCATCACCGTGTGCTCGGGCATCAGCGGCTTCTTCGTCGCCTACGTCGCTGCCAGCACCCAGTCGAGGGTGCCGCGTCCGATCGCCGAGCACTTCGACGCTGCGACCGTGATCACAGCGGTGTTGTTCGTCGCCCTCTTCGCGATCTGCCTGCGCGCGCACCTGCGTGTGCGGGGCCGCGGCGCGGCGAAGGGCGAGGTCCTGGTCCTCGTCGCGCGCGTCGTGCCGTACCTGATGGTGGTGTCCTCGATCGCGGGCGTGCTTCTCGGTGCGCGCGCCGCGCGCGAGGCCGCGCTCCACGACGACGCGCGGGCTCGCGCCACGTGCGAGCAGGTGCTCGGCCCCGGCTCACCCGAGACCGAGGCGTGCCTCGCGGCCGGCATCCGCTGCGCGCGGGCCACCGCCCGGCGCTTCACGCTGGGAGAGAGCGCGGAGGTGACCTGCGTGCGCGAGGCGATGGGGCGTCAGCACTGACCGCAGACGGCACAGACTTGGGACAAATGACTATGGCCCGCTGAAGGTCGACCTTGCACGATCCGCAACCTGGAGGACGCATGCGGCGAGTCGTAGCGGTATTGGCATTCGGTCTGGTGGGCTCCGCGCTGAGCGTGGCCTGCGGCGGGGGCTCGGACGACGCTTCGAGCGGCGGCAGCGGCGGCAGTACCGGCGGCAGCGGCGGCGGGGTTGGTGGCAGCGCTGGCAGCGGCGGCAGCGGCGGCGGGGTCGGTGGCAGCGGCGGCGGCAACGCGGGGAGCGGTGGGGGCGCCGGCGCCGCCGGCACGGGTGGCGGGACCGGGTCCTGCGGCTCCGGCAAGCTGCCGAGCGGCTGGAAGCCGCCGGACTACAAGCCTGCCAAGGCGAAGCTCGGCTCGTGCACCACGGCGATGCTGACCGAATACGTGGCCAAGTGCTCCACGGCGATGACGTCGCCGTGCAGCGCCTTCGGCGCGAGCTCCGACTCGGCCAAGGCGACCTGCGAGAGTTGCCTTTGGTCGAAGGAGAGGGCCCTCGTCGCGGTGCCAAACGGGTCGGTCGCCAACCGCCCGGGCTGCGTCGAGTTGCTCGGAGGCGAGGGCGCCGCCGAGTGTGCCGCGGCCTGGTTCGCCGCGCAGCGGTGCATGGGTAGTGCCTGCGGCAACGCCTGCAACCCAGGCAGTCCCGAAGGAAAGGCCTGCGGTCAGGCTGCACACGGCGGAGACTGCAAGTCATACGATCTTGCGCTGACGGCGGCGTGCACTCCGTACTACTCGAGCGGTTGCTTCAACAACGGGCCGATCTCCAAGGTCTTAGGTGCCTTCTGCGGGCCCGACAGCGCCGACGGCGGTGCCGACGCGAGCGTGGACGCGAGCGTGGACTGAGCTTCGCCAAGAAGCGGTTCACTTGTACGGGTTCGGCCCGCCGGCCTCGTCGGTCAGGACTTCGCCGTCGAGCCCGACAGTGCTCCGCCAACCGTCCGCGGTGTCGGACGCGTCCTTGTGGATGTGGCCCGCGCGACCGCTCCGAGTACGTCGACGCCGTCCGCCGCAGCAAGGAGCGCATCGAGGACATCGAACAGACCATCGCTTTCCTCGAAGAAAAAGCCCCGTAGCGCTGCCCCACGCACGCGCCAGGCTACACTTCGCCCATGCGCGCGCGCTTCGCCCTGTGTCTCGGGATGCTGGGCTTCGTCGCCGGTTGCGGCGGCGGTGGTTCGAACGGGAACGCTTCCGGCGGCGGTGGTAGCTCGGGCGCAGGGGGCGGCGGTAGCGGTGGCACTGCGGGCACGGGGGCGTCCGCGGGCACCGGGGGCGCGGGTGGCTCGGGCTGCGTCGACGGCGACGGCGATGGCCACACCAGCACGACCTGCGGGGGCGACGACTGCGACGACGCGGACGCCGAGCGGTTCCCCGGCGCGAAGGAAGTCGTCGTCGAGGGCGGCTCGATCCCGGTCGATCCGGCGCTTGGAAAGTCCTCGCTCTCGGACATTGCACTCGGCCCGGGCGGCGCGATTCACGTGCTCTACGGGGTGCCCGGCGGCATTGGCTTGTCGATTTGGGACAAGGACACCTGGAAGCACGAAACGCCCATCACCGGCTCGTGCAACGCCCGGCTGGCGGTGGACGCCCAGGGCAAGGACCACATCTTGTGTCGCGTCGGCACGCCCAACGCTGGCGAGCTCTTCTACACGACGAACGCGACGGGGAGCTGGGTCACCACGCAACTGACGGAGCTTGCCAAGGGCGATGCTTCGGTCGGCTACGGCGCGGACATCGCGACGGACGGTAGCTCGGGGGTGCACGTCGTGTATTCGGCAGCCGGAACCTGGCACGCCGTGGTGTCCGGCGGCGCCCCACAGAAGTCGCTGATCTCCTCGATCGGCAGCTCTTTCCAGCTGGCAACCGACACCAACGGGGTCGTGCATCTTGCGCGCAGCGGCGGCGGCGTTCAACTCTCCAAGCTCTCGTCGGGCACGTGGACTGCGGGGCCCTCGTCGACTGCCGTGACGTCGTTCGACGCGTTCGCCGTCGACGCGGCCGCAGGCTTTCACCTCGTCGGCAAAGTCGGGCAAGCCTATGCGTATGCCATCAGCGGGCCGTCGGGGCTGGCGGACGACTCGCTGCCGTTGCCGCTGCACAAGGATCCGCAACTTCGCCTTGCACCCGACGGCTCGATTCATCTGTTCGCGACACGGACCATCTCGAGCTACCACACCGTGGGCAGCACCCATGCCTACCGGGCGAGCGACGGCTGGCGCCAGCAGCCGCTCCACGAGACCAAGTCCTGGATCCAGGAACCGCTGGGCTTGGTGATGATCGACGGTCAAGGCCGGCTGCATCGCATCGAGCCCGCCGGGCGCCACACCTACTGGGACGCGGCGGACAGCGATTGCGACGGCCTCGGCTGGTGACGTTCGGTGCGCCGACGCTTCGCGGAGCTCACTGCGTGCAGGGCGTGTCCTGATCCCAGGCCACGGCCTGCGCCACGCTGGTAGAGGTGTTTTCGCCGCCCGCTTCGTCGACCAGCGTCGTGCCCAAGGGCTGGTCCACCAGCCACTGAGCCACGGTGTTTGCGTCGACCACCCAGCGCTTCTCGGGCGTGAAGGGGCCCGCGTAGCGCGCCACCTTGGAGAAGCGCGTCGGTCCCACGAGGGCGGGGAGGGCCTCCGTCGCAGGGTAGCCCGCGGGCTTGCCGATGGACACGGGGGATAGCGCTTGGATCACCGTGGAGCTGCCGTCCGTCGACTCGAGCTTGCCATCGACCCAGAGCGTGGCACTGCCCGCCTGCCGCTGATACGCCCAGTGGTGCCAGCCCGTGGGCGGCTTCTGCGCGGTGCAGAAGCCCAAGCCCGCTCCCGAGGTGCACGGGCAGGTGTCGTCGTAGCTCCAGCAAAGGATGTTCGTGCCCAGGCCGCACCGGATGTCCCACGCCGCGTAGTTCTCGTTCAGCTGCAGCAGGGTGCTCCCCACGAACTCGTCGTGCACCTTCACCCAGATGTCGAGCGTGAAGTCCCCCGTGCCGACGCCGAAACCGGTGTTCGGAAGCGACACGCGGGCAGTGGCAGAGGTGAGCTTCATGGCGTGACACTTGGGCGCGCACGCGCCCGACGCGCAGAGCTGGTTGCTCGGGCAAGCGGCGGCGTCTTGCCACGTGCCCAGAGCCGTGCAGCTCTGCGGCACGTCGGGGACGCCGGGCTTGCAGCGCGACGCGCCGCTGCTGCAGACCTTGCAGCTGCCGGTGCTGCACGTGCCGGCGTCGGCGCCGACGGTGCAGGTCGCGCCGTCGCTCTTGGCCACAGCTCCGCAGGTCCCGTTGCCGCAGCTCGCCGCCTGACAGGGGTTCGAAGGGGCGGGGCACTGCCCCGGGGCCGTGCACTCGACGCAGGTTGCGTAGGCGGGCTCGCAGATGGGCTTGGTCCCCGTGCACGCAGTCTGCGAAGCGTACTGTCCGTTGCTCCCGCAGATCAGCGGTACGTTGCCGTTGCAGGTCTTCGATCCCGGTTGGCAGACGTTGCACTGGCCCGTGCCGTTGCACTGCCCGGCTCCGCTCGCGCAGGTGCTGCCTTGGGCCTTGGGTGCGTAGTTGCAGGCGTTCGACACGCAGGCGGGCGTCAGGCAATCGTTCGTGGACGCGGAGCAGTCGCCGGCATGCGTGCACGCCACGCAGTCGCCCAGAACGCACTTCGGTGTCGCGCCGCTGCAGGCGGCGGCCGCCGACCACTGGCCGGCAGCGGAGCACGTCTCGGGCACGCTGCCGGAGCAGCGCTTCTCGCCGGGTGCGCAGGTTCCGCTGTCGCTTCCGGCATCGCTTCCGGCGTCGCTTCCGGCATCGCTTCCGGCGTCGCTTCCGGCGTCGCTTCCGGCATCGCTTCCCGAGTCGACGCCCGCGTCCGGCGAGGCCTTCAACGAGATGTCGTCCGACCCTCCACAGGCCGGCACGGCCGCCACCCCCACGCTCACCGCGACGCCCAGCGCCAGTGTGCATCGCAACATCGCCGCCTCCTCGAACGTCACATCTTCTCGCAGCAAGCCCGCGATTCAAGCCGCAAATGTGCCTAGTGCGGAAGCTGCACGAACCGTTCGATCGGTTAGTGCGAAGGCTGCATCGTTGCGGCTGGCACGCGCCGAGCGTGAGCCAGAGTACGCTACGAACGTCGGCCCAGACGTGAGCCGCCCCGAATGAGCAACGAGCAACCCAAGAACCCGCTGCATGGCATCACGCTCGAGCGCATCGTTACCGAGCTTGCCAGCCACCACGGATGGGCCGAGCTCGGCGAGCGGATCGACATCCGCTGCTTCCAGGAAAACCCGAGCGTTGCCTCGAGCCTCAAGTTCCTGAGGCGCACCCCTTGGGCCCGCGCCAAGGTCGAGCGTCTCTATCTGGCAATGCTGCGCGAGCGGGAGCGACCCCCATGAGCAACGGACCGAATCCGGGTGAGACCTCGCTGGTCGCTCTGACCCGAAGAGGGCAGGCGGTGCCGTTGCCTGCTGGCCGCGCCCGCCGCCGGGTGGCGCTACGGGACCTCGGCCTCGACCAGCAGCGCGAGCAGCACCAATGACTGTTGCCACCCCAGCATGCAGGCCTCGGTCGGGATCACCGCGGGGATGCCCTCTTGCACCACGCACAGGTCGGTGCCGCACGACACCTTCTTCAGCTCCACCGTGACGCGCATTTCACCGGGAAGGTTCGCGTCGTCGAAGCGGTCGGTGTGCACCAGGCGCTGGTTCGGGACGAGCTCGAGATACTCGCCGCCGAACGCGTGGCTCTGACCACTCTGCAGGTTGGTGAACGACATGCGGTAGCGCCCGCCCACGCGCGCGTCGATCTCGTGGACCTTCGCCGTGAAACCGTGGGGCGGCAGCCACTTCACCATCGCATCGGGATCGAGGAACGCGCGGTAAACGCGCTCGGGCGGCGCGCGAAAGACGCGGTGCAGGCGGACGGTCCCGGTGGCCGAGGCGGCTGGATTCATGGGCCCGACACGTGCGGCCCGGCGCCTGAGCCGTCAAGGGTTCCCGGCGCCGGGGGGCGGGGCCAGTTGCCATTTCCGCCGTGATGGGGCTGAGTCTGGCTCCCATGGACCTGGTGCCTCTCGCGTGCGACCGGTGTGGTGCCGACATCGAAGTGCCGGGTGACGCGCACTTCGTCACGTGTCGCTACTGCGAGGCGAAGCTCGAGGTGCAGCGCACGGATGGGGCGGCGTTCACGCGCGTCCGCGCAGCGGTGGAGCGGGTGGAGCGCAAGGCCCAGGCCATCGAGCGCGAGGTGCAGACGCTTCGCGCCGAGAACCGTGCGCTCGCGTTGCGCAAGGACATCGACGATCTCGATCGCGCATGGAACGAGCTCGAGAAGACCCTGATGACCCGCGCCAAGGACGGCACCCTGACGGTGCCCACCACCGGCGGGGCGTTCGTCATCGGTGCGCTGGCGGTCGTGGTCGGCCTGTTCGTCGCCGCCGGCCTTCGGGCCAGCGAGGGCCCGCTCGTTGGCTTGGTCGTGGCTGTCGTGGGAGTGGGCCTGGCGGTGCTGCAGCACGGGAAGGCGACCAAGTACCAACGTGCACACGCCGATCACCTCGGCCGGCGCGACGAGCTGGAGCAGCGATTGAAGAAGGCAGAACGTCGAGCGCACCGAAGCGCGTCGCCGACCGAGGAATAGATCGCGACCTCGCCCGCCGATCGGGGCAAAAGGCTCAGTTGCAGAAGAACTGCTTGTTGAAGCAGACGCAGCTGATGTTGCCGTAGTTGCACTGTGTGCTCTGCGGCAAGCTGCAGGCCGAGCCCGCGTTCGGCTCTTGCCCCGGGCAGCCGGTGGGGTTCGGCGCGTTGCAGTTCCACTGGGGGGTGCCGCCGAAACCGCTGCACGAGCAGCGCGTGGTGCCGTACGCGCACTGCAGGCCAGCCTGCTGCGCGGTGCACGCCGAGTTGTCCGCCGGCGCCGTCCCAGGGCAGGTCGGGCAGTTCCAGGTGTTGCCGAAGCACATGCACTTGTCGGCGCCATAGGTGCAGCGCGAGCCGCCGCCTTGACAGGCCGAGTCTTCAGCCGGCTTGGTCGCCGGGCACTGGTTGCACTGCCAGTCGAGCTGGCCCTGGCTCGAAACGCAGGTGCACTGGTTGTTGCCATAGGGGCAGTTCAACCCGAATGCGTTGCAGTTGTTGCCGTCTTGCGGGGCTTGGCCGGGACAGGTTGCCGCCGCGCCGCCAGTTCCCGCGCCGCCGGTCCCCGCGCCGCCGGTCCCCGCACCGCCGGTCCCCGCACCGCCGGTCCCCGCACCGCCGGTTCCCGCAGCGCCGCCCGAGGGTGCGCCGCCCGTGCCGGCCGCTCCGCCGCTGGTGCTTCCCCCGCTCGGGTTCCCCGCCGCGCCGCCCGACGTCGCCCCGCCGCTCGAAGCGCCGCCCGTCGCGGAGCCCCCGGTGCTCGTGCTTCCGCCGCTGCCCGAGTCGCTGTCGTCGTCTCCGCCGCACGCGCCCACCAGCGCCACCGCTCCGACCACGCACAAGCTGCCAAGGATGGTTCGCATCGTCATGTTGGGTCCCTCGCCAGCAATCAGCGTAGCACGAAAAGCAGACCCGCGATGGATCGCGCGGCAGGCGCCCGCATCAATCGCCGGGCCCGAGCTCGAGGGCCCACGCCACGATGCGCTCGCGAGTGCGTTCTGCGTCGCCCAGACGGCCGTAGGCCTCGCCCGCCGCGCCCGCCGCCGACGCATCGATCCGATGAGCCTCTTCCTTCAACTCGAGCAGCGCAATGGCCTGGCGCTTGTGCCCTGAAGCACGCGCCCGGTCGGCGGCCTGCTCCATCACCCCCGTGGCGTCGACGAACCGCCACACCTCGGCGGCGCGGAGCGCCCGAAGGGCGGCCAGGGCTTCGTCGAAGCGTTCCGCGCGCACCAGCGTTTCGACGGCGATCACCTCTGCGGGGTGACCCTTCAGTGCCACCTCGGGCGGCACCTCGAGCTCGCACGCTCGAGCCCAGGCGGCGCTCTCGGTGTCGGCGGGAACGGCGATCGATTGGGCGGCCAGCTGGGACGCGACCCAGGCGAGCGCTTCGTCGTACTGTGCGACGCGCGCGCCTCCGCACCGGGAATCGTCCCGCCGCGCCCGGCGCAGAGAACGCAGCGCGTTCCTCCACCAACCCCGCCGCGCTTCGTAGGCACCGCGGCGCTCGTGAGAGAAGGCGCGGTCGTGAGTGCCTTCGCACGCGAGCGCCGCGTCATGTTCCTGGTACGCCTCGTCCGATTGGCCGCTGCGTTCGAGGATGTCGGCCAGACGCGATCGCGCGAGCCCCCACGAGCGCTCCAGGCTCGCGGCGCGTCGCGCGTGCGGAAGAGCGCGCTGCAGGTCGTGTTCGCGCTGGCTGAACCACCAGCCCAGCCAGTAGTCTGCGCCGGCACACCCGCTCGCGGCCGTTGCGTGGCGCTCCATCATCGCCACGGCCTCGTCCTTCTTCCCGCTTGCCGCCAGCGCGTCGGCCAGGTTCACCAGCGGCGCCGTCAGCCCTGGCTCGTTACTCACGGCGGTTCGAAAGTGCTCGATCGCCCGGGTCAGATCGGCCGCGCTGCGGTCCGCAGCAGCGAACAGCATCCAGCCCGCGAAGTTCTCGGCGTTCGGAAAAGTCGGCGCCAAGGCCAGTGCGCGCTCGACGGCTCGTCGAGCTCCGGCACGATCGCCCGCGTCGAACAGGGCACGGCTCTGGCGGTAGGCCGCTTCGGCGGCGGACGGCTCGGGGGCCGAGCCATCACTGGGGCCGCTGTCGTCGTCGTCGTCGTCGTCGTCGAACACGGCGTCGAATCGCGCGAGCGCGGGGACGAGCGAGGCGATGACGGGGTCGGTGTCGCCCTCGCGTGTCGCCATGACGGCCACCTGGCTCGAGCTCGGCCACGGGCCGCCGCTCTCGATCAGCCGCTCTACGTTGGGAACGAACACCCAGCGCAGCCACTGGGCAAAGGCCATGGTCCGCGCCCCGAACGCGCCCATCTCGGCAAATGCTTCGTCCGGCGGCCGCTCGATGGCCCACACGCCCGCGCCGCGCATTGCCGCCACGACCGCGTCCACCGCCGCGCGGACCGCTTCCTTCGACGGCTCGCCCATCGCCACAACCTAGCACCGCAGCCCGAGCCTCTGCCCGCGTCATCGCTTGCGGGAATTGCCCGCGCACAGCCGCCTTGCTACGCCCGCCCGTCGCGGCCCATGTCCCTCACTGCTTGCCTGCACCTGCCCGTTTCCTTGTCGTACCCCGAGTTCCCGGGGATGGCGCCGGCGCTCGCGCTGGTGCACGACGACGTGGCCGCGCTCGACCGCGCCGGGTTCGATGCCGTCTTGATCGAGAACGACGCTGACAAGCCGCACACCTTGACGGTCAACGAAGCGCAGGTCGCCTGGCTGACGCGGGCCGCGCTGGCAGCCAAGGCGGCCACCGGGCGTCCGGTCGGCATCGGTGTGCAGCGCATCGACTGGCGCGCGACCCTGGCGGTGGCGGCGGCGGCCGAGCTGGATTTCGTTCGGCTCGACGTCTACGTCGACACGGTGAACATGCTCGGTCAGCAGGTCGAGGTGAGCGCGCCCGAGGTGCTCGCGTGGCGCCGGCGCCTGCGGGCCGACCACGTCGAGCTGTGGGTAGACGTGCACGTCAAGCACGCCCTGCTGGTGAGCCAGCACCCGATCGGCGAGTCGGTGCGCCGGGCCGCCCAGCACGGGGCGGCTGCCGTGCTCGTGACCGGCGACGTGACCGGAGAGCCGCCTCGCGCAGAGGATCTGAAGCAGGCGCACGGCGCGGGTGTCCGGGTGCTGGTGGGCAGCGGGCTCACGCCCGAGAACGCGGCGGCGCTGCGGCCGCTCTGCCACGGGGCAGTGGTGGGCACGGCCCTCAAGGTCGGCGACCGCATCGGGTTCGAGCGGGCGCGCAGCATGGTGGAAGCATGGCGCTCCGCATCGCCGCACTAGGCGAGGTCACCGAGGACTGCTACCTCGGGGCGGACGGCGGCGAGCGCCGGCTGGTGGGTGGGATCTCGGCGAACTTCGCGCGGTCGGCCGCGGCGGCGGGCGCAGAGGTGACGCTCTTCGCGCCGGTGGGGGACGACGCCGCGGGCCAGCGCGTGCTCGCCGGGCTGGCCGCCGCGCACCGCGTGCGCGTCTTGCCGGGGTGCACGGCCGAGCAGAAGATCCGGATTTCTGCCGAGGGCGAGCGCCAGTTCTGCGGGTTTCGATCCGGCGTTCTGCCCGACTATCGGCTCACCGCCGACGAGCGCCGGGCCGTCGATGCCGACTTCGACGTGGTGCACGTGCCGATTCAGCCCGAGTCTCGGCACCTGCTCGAAGGGATCACGCGGCCGGCGCGGGTCGCAGATTTCTCGGTCGACAGCGCCGCTGGCGACGACCCTCGGCGCTGGTGCGAGCCTTACCTCGAGAACCTGGCCGTGGCCTTCGTGGGGGGCCACGCGCGTCACCTCGAGGCCCTGGCCGCCATCGAGACGCGGGCCCTGATCGTGCTCACCTGCGGCGCGCTCGGCGCCTACGGCATCTTCCGTGGCAAGGTGGTGCACCAGCCGGCGCTTCCGGCGCACGTCGTCGACACCACCGGCTGCGGCGACGCGTTCGCCGGCGCCTTCACCGTCGCTCACTTCGGAGGGGCAAGCCTCGAGACGGCGCTTCGCCGTGGCGCCGAGCGCGCGGCGTGGGTGGCAGAGCGCCTGGGCGCTGGCTGAGGCGCTTCGCTGGCTCGCGGGCTTTGCGCAACGGGTCGGGTGGGCAGTGCAGCCGCCCGCCCGATGGCGTACAACCCGGCGACCGAGATGCCCGAGCAAGTCGGAAACCTGACCGAGGCCTCTCGGCGCGCGCTCGAGTCACTGCGCGATCTTCGGATGCTAGAGTGGTACGTGATCCCGCTCCTGGCGATCGTGTTCTACGTGTACACGTCCGAGATCGCCAAGGCGCGCCGCTCCGGGAACTGGAATGCCGTCTTCGCAGGGCTCACCGTCTTCGGCATGGACTTCGTCAACGAGACGGTGAACGGCTGGGTCCTCGCGCTCAGCGGTCGCTCGGCGCTGTGGACCGCGCCCGGCCCCACGGCGCTGCGCACCATGGTGGGCTGGAACATCGAGATCATGTTCATGTTCGCCCTGTCGGGGCTGATCTACTTCAACACCCTGTCCGAGGGGCCAGAGCGGCGCATCGCGGGTCTGCCCGAGCGCTGGTTTTGGGCGGTGGGGTACTCGGCGTTCTGCGTGTTCGTCGAGGTGCTCTTGAACATGGGCGGGCATCTGGTCTGGGAGTACCCGTTCTGGAACCGTTCGCTCGCCGGCGTCTGGCTGATCTTCTTCTTCGGGTACTTCCACTTCTACGCGGCGGCGGCGCTGGTGATCGCAGCCAAGCGGCTTCGCACCAAGCTCGTGGCGGTGGGCTCGATGTATGGGCTGGCCATCGTGCTCAACGTGGTCGGGCTCGGCGTCATGGGCTGGAAGTACTGAGCGGATGCGAGCGGCGGGTCTGCTCTTCGCGACGCTGCTGGCGGCGTGCTCGGGACCCCGGGCGGCGCCCCAGCCGCAAGGGGCTGCGCCCGCCCCGGCGCCAACCGCACACCACGCGCCGGTGTCGGTGCCGAAGGGGTGGCTCGAGACCGAACCCCGCTGGGCGGCCATCGTGGCGCGGCTCGAGCCCGCCATGGTCGGCGAGCGCTGGGAGCAGGCCGCGAACGGATGCGAGCACTCCCGCGTCGCGGGGCGCAGCAGGTTGCCCGTTGACCGTGGGTTCTCGCGGCACTGCACCGAGCTCGGCTTCGGGCCCGTCGCCACCCACGTGTTCAAGCTCCCGACGCGGATGGAATGTGGAGCCGACGGCGCCCGCCTGAGCGCGGGGTTGCCTTGGGATACCCTCACGCTCACGCGAACCGCGCCAGCGTCATGTGCAACGCTCGAGCCGGCTTGGGTGCGTGCCGAGATCAAGGAAGTTGCTCCGATCATCGGTGATGCTCTGCCTGTCGCGTCGGCCTGGCAGCGCGAGCAATCCTCGAGCGGCGCTCTCCAGGAGTGGGAGCTCGAGTGGGCAGCCGGCGCCGTCGATGCCGCCGCGATCGAAGCCCGGCTCGACTCTCTCGGGTACACGTTGTCCTCCGACCAAGCCAGCTACCGGCTGTGGACGCGGCGCCAACCGGGTACCCGCTCGTACACCTTTGCTCGCGGGGGCTACCGGAACGACCGAGTGATCGTTCGCCGATTCGCCCGGTGACGCGTCGCGGCTGCACCACCGACGTTACCGAGCACTTCTCACCCGGCGTGCTCGGGCTTGCTCGATCCGCAGCCGAGCGCGCCGCTCTGCAATGCTCGGGGTCGGCTCACCGGTGCTCAGCGATTCCTGCACGATCTCGCGGGCGGTGGCGCCCAGCGCGTCGATCAGCGCGGTCGGATCCGGCAGGCCCATCACCGAAGCGCCGATGCCATGGATCACCGCACCCGCCGACGCGACCGGATCGGGCACGAGCAGCACGCCGCGCTCGGCCAGATCCCGGGCCGCGCTCGCCTCGCGCAGCAGGTTGTTGGCGGCGCCACACACCGCCCAGGCGCGGAGCGCCCGGGCCTCTGCGCGCCCGATGACGCCGCCCACGGCGCACGGCGCGAGCACGTCGACCGGCGCAGTCAGCAGCGCCTGCGGGTTGACGACCTCGGCGCCCACCGCCCGGGCAACGCCGGTCGCCCGTTCGCCGTCGATGTCCGCGACCACCAGCCGCGCACCGGCTTGGGCCAACGTGCGCGCGACCGCCTCACCGATCACGCCGACCCCCTGCACGCCGACGCGCAGGCCCGCCACTGCCACCCCGCGGATGTCGGCGCACACCTCGATGCAGCGCAACACGCCCCGCGCCACAGCGTTCGCCAGGCCCGCTTCGTCGAGGTGGACGAAGCGACAGGTCGTGGCCATGGCCGCCAGATCCGCCGCGGTGGTCCCCAGATCGCCTGCGGTGCGGAAGAGCCCGCCGAGCTCGTCCACCAGTTCGCCCAGGCGCACGAAGGCGCGTTGCCGGTCGAGACCCGGGTGATCGATCACCACCAGCTTGGCGCCCCCCGCCGCGAGCCCAGCCAGTGAGCACTTGAGGGTCATGGCGCGGGCGAGCTCGGCGCAGTCTTCCAGCGCGTGGTCGAAGCTCGGGTAAGCGCGGGTGCGGACGCCGCCGGCAGCGGGGCCCAGGGTCAGGTCGTCGATCACCAAGAGCGCGCGCAGCGCCGTCGGCGCGTCGCTGAAGAGCATCGTTCGGGCGACGCCGGTTGGCTCGAGGTGTGCCCAGAGCGAGTCTGTCTCCACCCGGCGGAAGATACGCCGAGACTTGGCGCGTTTTCGAGGCTGACGGTGTTTCTGGCCCGTTGGGGGTGAATGGCTGTCGTGCGGGGCGCACCCATGTCATAGGGGTGGAACGCCTTCGCCAGCGAAAGTCCTCGATGAGCCCACGACCCACCAGCCTCGACCGCGTGCTGTTCGCCTGCTTCGACGGTGAGTCGCGCCGTGCGCGGTCGCTGGCCGTCGCGCTGTACTCCATCTTGGCACTGCTGGCGCTGATGCAGCTGGCCAGCGCCGGCGCCGTCGGACGAATCGCGCAGCAGCCGCTGGGCACCGCCCTCTTGGCCGCGCTGTTCGCCTGCTCGGCTGGCTATGCGCTGCTGGTCGTGGGCGATGCCGTCCTGGGGCCGCGGCCCAGCGCGCGGGCGCCGGGGCTGGGTGATGCGCTCTTGCACGCGTGTGTCGGTGGGGTGGGGCTCGGTGCGCTGTTCGGCCGCGAGGTTCTGTCCGATCGCCTCGGCGCGCTGGTGGTCGGGGGCGCGGGGCTCGCGTTGCTCGGGGCGGGACTCGCGCTCGGCGCCTTCGGGTGGCTTTCGCCCGCGTGGGATGACGACTTCGAGGCGCGCCGCGGGCGCGCCTCTCGCCTGCGGAGCCGCACCGTCCGTGGTGCCGTGTTCGCCACCCTGGGGGCCCTGGGGTTCTTTGCCGCCCTGCGCACCCCGACCGAGGTTGGCGTCGACCTGCAAGCGGGGCCGGTGGGCCTGGCGATGATCGCGCTGGGGACGGTGGCGCTGGCCAGCTATGCCGCGCAGCTGGTGTGGTCCCTAGGCGGTGAAGACTCGTTCGGAGCGTGACGCGGGGGCAGTCCTCCGAGCGCGGGCCCGAGCTGGCCCAAACCTTGGCGAAATAGTTTCGCCCGCGACGGCGGCTGCATCGTGATAGCGAGATCTCACCATGGTTTCTCGTCCCGCCTTGCTCACTGCCCTGGTGTTCGTCGGTTGTGGCGGCCCCAGCGCGCCAGCCGCCACCGCTCCCGACCCCACTGCGAGCGCACAGCCCACGGCCGCCCCACCCGCGCCCGTGGCACCGCCCGAAGCTGCTGACGCCGGCGGAGCGGAAGCGAAGGCCGATCCGCCGGCTCCGAAGGAGGACACCTCGGGCACGCCGCGCGAGCGGCTGATGCGTTCGCATTTCAAAGAGGTCAACGCGCTCCGCAAGGCCGTGATCGACGGCGCGATGTCGGCGACCATCGGCCCGGCCGAGACGCTGGGCAATACGCAAGCGCTCGGGACCATCCCGCCGAAGTGGCAACCGTCGCTCGACGCGCTCTCAGCGGCCGCCAAGCGCTTCGGTCAGAGCCCGGACCTGCCCGCGGCCTCTGCGGCCATCGCCGACATCGGCGTGGCCTGCGGCTCGTGCCACAAGACCGGTGGCGGGCCGAAGATCCAGGTCGACGCCCCGCCGGCCGTCGACAAGACCGTCGCCAGCCAGATGAAGCGGCACGCCTGGGCGACTGAGCGGATGTGGGACGGCCTGTACGGTCCGTCGGATGCGGCCTGGAAGGCCGGCGCGGACGCACTGTCGGCGGACCCGTTCCCGAAAGAGGTGCTTGCCAAAGGCGGTGTGCACGCGCGCAGCGCGGCCGCGCGCTTCACCGGGCTCGTCCCCACGATGAGCTCCAAGAAGTCCCCCGAAGACCGGGCCAAGCTCTACGCCGAGCTCCTCGAGACCTGCTCGGCCTGCCACCTGGCCACGGGCGGCGGGAAGAAGAAGTAGCCGCGAGGGCGAGCAGTCGCTCGCCGCATGCGCCCTCACCGGCTCCCGCCTCACGCAGACCCTGCGCTGGCGGCTCTCGGAGGCGCGAATGGTGCCGCAGGGTGCCGGGTACGCGCCGAGGCCCTGCCCGACCAGGGCAACCGCTCGACACGCCCTGCCGTGTTCGCCCGCCGCTCCTCGTCCAGGAGCCGGCCGGGCGGGCCCAGGCTTGCCCCCGGCGCAGGATCTTCGCGAAAACCCCGTCTGACGCCCCGTCTTTCGCGGCGCGCCGTTTGCAGAGCGCGGTCGGATGGTCCCGGGTGGGCAGGAGGTTTTGTTCCCATGGTCCGATCGCGGTTTTGGTCAGTAGCCAGTGCAGGGCTGATGGTGGTGGCCTCGTGCTCGGGGGACGACGGCGGAACGGGGGCCCAGGGCAAGCCCTGCAGCGTCGAGAGCAACGGCGACGGCACCTCGACCATCTCGTGCCCGGACGGAACGTCGGTCACGGTCAATGACGGAAAGCCCGGAGACGCCGGGCTCCCTGGCGATCCGGGCGAGGCGGGCCCGCCCGGCGACGCTGGCGTGTCGTGCACCATCGTCGACAACAAGAACGGAACCAAGACCATCACTTGCACCGACGGGACGCAGGTCACGGTGTCGAATGCACTGAAGGACTACGCGCTGCTCAACGCCGCTGAGAAGGCCGCCCTCGACCCGACCTTGGTCATCACCGACGTGAAGTTCCCGACCACCGGGAAGCCGGTCGTGACGGTGAAAGTCACCGACAAGAACGGCGCCCCCGTGAAGGGGATGAGCGCGCAGGGGACCGCCGCGGGGATCTCTTGGCGGGCCTCGGTGCTGAAGCTGGCGGCGGGGGTGAACAAGAGCGCGAACGACACCTGGGTGAGCTACCTGGCGGCGAACGCCACCAGCTCGGCCAGCGCCGAGAGCGCCGCCGCGACGGCCACGCCCGCGGCGACCGAGGGGACGCTCGAGGACAAGGGCGACGGCACGTACGTGTACACCTTCGGCAAGAACATCACTGACGAGCCGAATGCCGGGACGAAGTACGAGGCCGACAAGCCGCACCGGGTCATCGTGTTCGTGTCCAAGACCGACAACCCCTTCCGGCCGATGGACGCCTGGAAGGACGTCGTGCCCCAGTCTGGCGCCGACGTTTCAGGAAAGAACGACAAGGTCAACACCGCCTCGTGCATGAACTGCCACTCCGATTGGCGCGCGCCGGCGAACGCCACGGCGGCGTTCCACGGGGGCACTCGTTACGAGGTCAACACCTGCGTGGCATGCCACAACGACCAGCGGCGCTTCAGCAGCACCGGCACCCCGGTGACCGAGCCGGCGATGACCGCCGGCAGCACGCCGGGCACCTACAAGTGGACCGGCAAGGCCAGCGTCATCAACGGCGAAGCGGTGATCAACCTCCCGGTCTTCATCCACAAGATCCACATGGGCCACAAGCTCGAGCTCTTGCCCGATCGCAAGGGGGGCGGCGGTGGATACGCCGGGGTGCAGGTCGACGAGGTGACGTATCCGCAAGACGTACGGAA
>Ga0138256_10001259_pt1 | contig 27309 bp, 22 predicted proteins | sample KNB2016incub_MG_FD_105486 | JGI IMG/M metagenome (GOLD analysis project Ga0138256, IMG submission 105486) | Active sludge microbial communities from wastewater in Klosterneuburg, Austria - KNB2014incub_MG | ecosystem: Engineered > WWTP > Activated sludge > Unclassified | place: Austria...
CACTTCATTTGCATGCCGGTGGCCAGCGTGCCGACCGCGTCACGCATGCCGGCCCACTGCGATTCGGGCAGATCGAACTGCACGCGCATGAAGAACTGCCCGGTGCTCTGGTCGTGGAACTGCGCGGCGTCGGTGATGTTGCCGCCGCGCTCGGCCAGCGCGCCCGTGACGGCATGCACGATGCCGGTGCGGTCGGGGCCGGACAGGGTGAGGATCAGGGCGTCTGGCATGGGGCGGGCATTCGCGGTGCAGGAAGGGGCGCGCATTGTCGCCGGCCACGAAGGCCTTGCAACGCCCCAGAGGGCGCCGCGCCTGTTCAGTCCACCGTGACGTTTGCGGCCTTGACGATCGGCGCGTTCTTCGCCAGGTCGGACTTCACCAGTGCGCCGAACTCTGCTGCCGTGCCACCCGCGGGCTCCAGGCTCATCGACACCAGTTTGGTGCGAATCTCAGGCAACGCGAGCATGCGCAGGAGCTCGGCGTTGAGCTTGTCGACCACCGGCTTCGGCGTGCCCTTTGGCGCCACGATGCCGTACCACGTGCCGGTCTCGAAGCCGGGCAATGCCGATTCGGCGAGGGTCGGCACGTCGGGCAATGCCGTGACGCGGTGCGTGGACGATACGGCCAGCGCCTTCAGCCTGCCGCTCTTGACGAAGGGGACCAGCGTCACCAGGTTGTCGAATTGCGAATCGACCACACCGCCCAACAAATCGGTGGTGGCAGGTGCGCTGCCCTTGTAGGGAATCTGCGCGATGTCGACACCAGCGGCCACGCTGAAGTTCACGCCGCCCAGCTGCTGGGCGGTGCCGGTTCCGTCATTGCCCGTCGTGATCTTCCCGGGAGAGCGCTGCGGCGAACGCCAGGCCAAAGGCGGTGCGACGGGCAGGCCTCGGGTTCTTCACGGGGATGAGTTCGGCGGGCTTGCGTTTGCGTGGGGATCTGGGTCTTCAGCGTGCGCTCAATCGATCCTGGCGCCGGCATCTTTGACCACCTTTGCCCAGCGCGTGGTTTCGCTCTGCAGGTAGCGGCTGAAAGTCTCGGGCGAACCCGGCATTGGCGTCACGCCCATGCCAACCAGCTGGGCTTGGAATGCGGGCTCGTTGAGTGCCTTGACCATTTCGCCATTCAGCTTGCCGATGATGGCCGACAGCGTGCCCTGTGGTGCCAGCAGGCCGAACCAGACCAGCATGTCGAAGCCCGGCAAGGTGTCGGCGATGGGCGGGATGTCGGGGGCCGCGGCGGAGTGCTTGATGCTCGACACCCCGAGCACCCGGACACGGCCACTCTTGACCTGCGGCAGCACCGCCGGCATCTGGTCGAAGAGCATCGTCACCTGGCCGCCGATCAGGTCCTGCATGGCCGGTGCGCCGCCCTTGTAGGGCACGTGAACGATGTTCAGGCCGGCCGCAGACTTGAGCATCTCGGCGGCCAGGTGGCTCGACGTGCCATTGCCGTTGGATGCGTAGTTCAGCTTGCCCGGGTTGGACTTGGCATAGGCGATGAACTCAGCCAGGTTGGTGGCCGGCACCGAAGGATTCACCACCAGCAGATTGGGCACGCCGCCGTACAGGCCGATCGGCGCCAGGTCCTTCAGCGGGTCGAACGGCATCTTGGAATACAGCGCCGGATTGATCGCGAGCCCGATCGGTCCCATCAGGATGGTGTAGCCATCGGGCTCGGCCTTGGCGACGAGGTCCATGCCCACGTTGCCGCCGGCACCCGGGCGGTTGTCGACCACGATCGGCTGGCCGATCGATTGCGACATGCGGTCGGCCAGCAGGCGCGCCAGGATGCTGGTGGTGCCTCCGGCTGCAAACGGCACGATCAGCCTGATCGGCTTGGTCGGGTAAGCGGGTTGCGCCAGTACAGTGCTGCCCATCAGCATGCTGCTGACCACGGCGACTGTGCCGAGCATGGCGACGGCGCGCCGCCTGACTGGGGTTGTTGCAACAGTTGGAATGACGGACATCGAATGGCTCCTGGAGGGATCGGGCAGAAGGGAATGGCCGTTCAGGCCACGGTATGGCGGTCGACGAAGTCCTGACGAATCGTGACACCCAGGCCAGGCCGGTCGGCGATCTCGACCATGCCCTGATGCACGCTGAACTGTTCTTCGGCCAGTTCCTGCAGCAGCGGGTTGGCACCGACCGAGTACTCCAGCAACCAGCCTGCCGGCGACGCGGCAGCCACATGCATGCCGGCGGCGAAGGCCAGCGCGCCGGTCCACAAATGGGGCGCCAGCTTGATGTTCCATGCCGAGGCGATGGCGCCGATGCGCATGGCCTCGGTGATGCCGCCGCAGATCGCCAGGTCAGGCTGGAACACATCGGCCGCCCGAAGCTCGGCCAGGTCGCGGAAATCGAAGCGGTTGAACTCGCTCTCGCCGGTGGCGATCGGAATCGCCGTGGCGGCGCGCACCTCGGCCATGCCGCGTTTGTCGTCGGCTGTGACCGGCTCTTCGAACCACAGCAGATTGCAATCTTCCACCAGTCTGCAGAAGCGCTTGGCCTCGGCGACGGTGTAGGTGCCATGCGCATCACAGGCCAGCCCGATGTTCGGGCCCAGCGCTTCACGCGCCGCCTTGACACGCCGGGCCGAATGGATGGGGTCGCCGTCGATCACGCCGACCCGCATCTTCACGGCGCCGAAGCCACCCTTGTCGATGTAGCCCAGCAACTGGTCGCCGATGTGTTCGGCATCGGCCCAGCCCCCCGAGGCATAGGCAGGCATGCGCTCTGCCTTGCGACCGCCCAGCAGGCGCCATACCGGTGCGTTCAGATGCTTGCCCAGCAGGTCCCACAGCGCCAGGTCGATGCCGCTGATGGCCGACACCGATACGCCGCGCCGGCCCAGGATGGGGAATACGTGGCCTTGTGTCAGCGCGTAGTGGCCGCGACAGCCGCTGTACATCAGCTCTGACAGGCGGCTGATGTCGCGCGGGTCTTCACCGACCAGTGCCGGCCCGAACTTCTGGTTGATGATCGCCACCAGCCCGCGGCTGTTGCCTTCGCTGCCGACCTCTTCCTTGGCCTCGCCCCAGCCGACCAGGCCGCATTCGGTTTCGATGCGCACCAGCACCGAGTCGAAGGATGCGACCCGGCCGAAATCGGACACATGCTGCTTGTCCTCGGGGATCGGAACGTGCAACCAGCGCGCATGGATGTTCTTGATCTTCATGATGGTGTCTCCAGACTTGCCCAGCGCGCGAGGATGGCGGCGCGCGCCTGCGGGTTCACCAGGTGTTGCGGCAGATGTCCGGCCTGCATCTGGCGCAGCTGTGCGGCCACGCCCTGGCTCATGCGCTTCATGCTTTCGCGCGTGATACCCGCCAGATGCGGCGACAGCAGCACCTGAGGCATCAGGCGCAGCGCAGAGTCCTCAGGCAGGGGCTGCACGGCGAAGACGTCGAGCGCCGCGCCGGCCAGGCGGCCACTTTGCAGCGCTGCGACGAGTGCGGTCTCGCAAACGACAGGTCCGCGCGCGACATTGATCAGGCAGGCGCCGGGCTTGAGCAACGCCAGTTGCCGGGCACCGATCAGCCCGCGCGTGGTTTCGGTCAGAGGACAGGCCAGTACCAGGTAGTCGGCCAGCGGCAGGGCGTGCTCCAGCGGCAGATGGCGAATGACGGCATCGTCGGCTGGGGTTGTCGTGCGCCGGACGCCGACGACCGACATGCCGAAACCCGCAACGCAGATGCGCGCCAACGCCTGGCCGACCGCACCCATGCCGACGATCACCACTGTCTTGCCGCTGAGGTCTGTGGCATCGTCGGCATACCCACGGGCATGGCTCCAGTTGCCTGCATGCAGCGCGGCATTGATCTGAGGCAGCCGGCGCGCCAGCGCCAGCATCTGGCCGATCGCGTATTCGGCCACGCTCGGCGCATTTACTGCGGGCACGTTGGCGACCGCCACGCCATGGCGACTTGCCGCATCGACCGGAATCATGTCGACGCCGGCGCCATGCCGTACCACGGCGCGCAAGCGGGGCGTCTCGGCAAACAGCTCGGGTGGCAGCGGTGCGCGCACGACGACGAAGCTGGCCTCGCGCGCTTCGCGGCGCAAGCTCATGCCATCGGTGGCGCTGGCCAGACGAAGGTCGAAATCATCCGCCAGATCGGCCCTTATGGCATCGTCGATCGGATTGGTCAAAAGGACCATGGGGCGCGCGTTCACGGCTTCAGGCCACCCTGGGTCGCGGATGTCAAATGCGCCATCCAGTAGCGCTCGACGTTGCCAAGGTGTTTGCCCAGCACGCCCAGTGCCCGATCGACATCCCCGGCTGCCACGGCGTGTCGCAGGGCGGTGTGTTGCGCCAATGACCGCTTGGCGTTGGCCGGCACGCTGAAATAGCGTTCGCGACGTGCACGCGACGCCAACCAGAAAGAATTGGCCGCGCGCTGGATCAGCTTGTTGCCGCTGGCGGCGCACAGCGCCATGTGAAATTCGGCGTCCTGCTCGCTCAGCGACTGGCCGGATGCCAGTCGCGCACGGGATCGTTCGAGCACGGCGTCGATGCGCGCCAGATCGGCGTCGGTACGCCGGCTGCAGGCCAATGCGGTCGATTGCATTTCCAGCATCGATCGAAATTCGTTCAGATCCTTCACGTCGGCCGCCGACACCGGCATGCCAAGATCGGACTGCAGCACCAGCATGTCGACCGAAGCCTCGCGCTCGACGTCACGCAGGAAGATGCCGGATTGCGGCCGCCGCTCGATGACGCGCATCGCTTCCAGCGCCGACAAGGCTTCGCGCAGGATTCCCCGACTGACACCGAAGCGCTCGGCGAGCTCACGTTCGGACGGCATGCGATCACCAGCCTCATAGCCGCGATCGCGAATGAAGGGCAGCATGCGGGACAGCACGCCGGATGTGTCTGGGGCAGTGATCACGAAAATTGGTAAGACCAAACTGGTCCAACCAATTATGTCTCAATACTCATCCAAAACCAAGCCTTCGGGATGATGTGCTACCAGGCCGGTATGGCCTGCAAGGCCACGCGGCTGCCTGTTGCGGTCTGATCAAGCAGCCAGCGCGGGATCACGCGATGGACGACTTGCGACATCGGCGTCTCCAGTTTGGGCTGCGCTGCCAACAACGGCTGCAGCGGGACCGGCGGCGAAAGCACTCAATGGTCTACTGGCACATCGCGAATGCCCTGCACGATCAGGTGAGCCGCGCAAGGGGCGTGCGGTGCGCTCGGCCGGGCTGAAGCCCTTCACCTGTCGTCGTTGTGCGGTTGCAGCCCGGCGCAGGTCGGGGCGTTCAATGCTGCCGACCAGCGCCGATGCGGTCAGCCTGGGCTGCCGGGATAGATGAACTCGATGCCTGTCTGCTGCAGTCCGACCAGGTTGATGTTGACCAGGTTTTCTGTCAGGTCTGCTGCCATCTGGGCCAGCGAGGCATGGGTGTAGTGACCTGAACCGAGTTCTGTTAACCAGTAGGTGAGCTGGTCCAGCGGCGGTGCGACGCCCACCAGGTTCTGGTACAGCAGGTTGACTTCTGCTGTATCCGAGAAGTTCGGGCCAAGCTGGGCCTGCAAAGCGTATTGCATCAAGTCCGGGTAGCTCATGCCGCTGTCGAGCAGCGACAAGCCCAAACCCACAGCTTCCTTGATGTGTACGGCTGACGCACCGAACACCGCCCCCAGGATCTTGACCGTTTCACCGGCATTGCCGTCCAGGTCGCCCGCCAAACCGAAGTCAGCAAACTTCAATCGTTCGATCCGGGTCAAGGTGTCGACGCCGTCGGCGCCGCTCTTGTCGCTGACCGTGAACCCGCTGGTGGTTGTACCGATCTCATACGTGCTGCGGCTGCCAGCGTAGGTCGCGGTATCGACACCCGCTCCGCCATCCAGGCTGTCGTTGCCCCTGCCGCCGGTGAGTGTGTCGTTGCCTGCACCACCGATCAGCGTGTCGCTGCTGGTCCCGCCCGTCAAGGTCTTGTCGATCGCAAAGACCTGGGCCTTGACCGCAGAGCCGCTGCCATCGGTCGGGCCGTAACCGCCATCGTTCCACCCGATCACGAACGCACTTGCGTTCAATGCGGTCACTTGCGCACCGCTCTGGTCTCCGGCCATGACGGTGTTGGCCAGGCTGGCGGCGCCAACCTTGGTGCCGTTGCCGTCGAACGCCTGGAACTTCACGTCGCGCCAGTTCTCGCTCCAGCTCACCACGAAGCCGCCGTCGTCCAAGGCAGCCAGCTGGACTCCGTCCTGGGCGCCGTCCTTGGGGGAGTTCACGTGGATTTCATTCCCGATCCTGGTGCCGGAGTTCGAGAACATCTGCGCATTGACATCGATGCCGCTGCTCCAGTCGTCCCAGGCGACCACGAAGCCCCCGTTCTTCAATCCAATGACCTGGCCGTGCAACTGGTCTGCCAAGGTGGTGGTGTTGGCCAGCAGTTCGGCGCCCACGCGTGCGCCGAAGGCATCGAAGACCTGCGCCTTGACGCCCCGACCGTCACTGTCGCCGTTCAGGTCGGTCCAGGTGACCACAAAGCCGCCGTTGCTCAAGCCGACAACCTGCTCTTCGGTCTGTGTTGAATAGGTCGCGCCCGATCCGGCCGTGTTGACAAGGATCTGCTGCCCGACGGTGACGCCCGCCGCCGAGTACACCTGCGCCATCACGTCATCGACGGCGTAATGCCCGTCGTGCCACACCACCACGAATCCACCACCCGCCAGCGAGCTGATCTTGGGTGCGTAGTTGTAGGTACCGGTCACCATCAATTCCGAGCCGGTCTTCCTGCCGCTGGCGTCGAAGATCTGCGCCAGGATGCTGGGCCCGCCGCCGCATCGGTCTGGGCCGCATGAACTCGCCCAGTCCTCCCAGGTCACCACGAAGTTTCCATTGGCCAGCGCCGTGATCTTTTCGCCGGTCTGGTCCATCGCATGCGTGCTGTTGACCAACACTTCGTTGCCGATCACCTGCCCCGTCGGATCGAAGACCTGGGCCTTGATGGCCTTGCCCTGCCCGTCACCCGTTGCGCCACCCACACCCAGGCTGCCGTGGTGGTCTGCGTAGCCGAAGTAGTCCCAGCCGTCGGTCCAGGTCACCACGACGTTGCCGTTCGACAGCACGGCGACATGCGGATCCTGTTGCCAGTTGAGGGTCGCGGTATTGACCCTGATCTCAGGCCCGACCTTGGCGCCATTGGTTGCGAACCACTGCGCCTTGATGCCCGACCAACTTCCGTCAGCAACGGTCGGGTGCTCGGCATCAGCCCAGTCCACCCAGACCGTCACGAAGCCACCGTTGTTCAGCTTGGCCGTCTGGCCCAAGGTTTGATCACTGATCGTTTGCGTGTTGACCAGGATCTCGCTTCCGATCTTCGACATGTGGGGCTCCCTGTAGTGCTTGTTTCATCTCGCTACAGACAATCCTAGGCACAGCCGCCAGGGGGCGATTGATTTGCTTCAATTTCGGACCGCGGCAGATCGCGTCTAGAGTGCACCCCTTAAATGGCCGACACCCGTTTGCGCCGACGTCATTCGACGGCGGCAGGTTTGCCACCGATTGGCTGTATGCAGGTGGTTGATCTGGCGCGGCGACGAGCGCCACGGTTCATCCAGAGGCTGGTGACGGCGTGCGCCGCTCCGGCCGGGCCGGTACGTGCGGGTCAGTTGCGCGATCGCTCCAGCAGTGCCGGCCGTTCGCGCATGGGGTCGGCCGATCCTGGCCAGGGCCTTCAGCCGCTTGGGTACGTCGTGCTTGGAGGCCGGCCGCCTGTCTTGACTCAGCGGCCCTGATGTCTACCCGTGCCCGAACACCTGCCGCAGCGCCTGCGCCAGCGCATCAAGCTCGGCGCGTGTGTTGTAGCCCTGCACCGACGCGCGCACGAAGCATCGTCCTTCGTGCCGGGTCACCGGCACCTCGATGTGGTGCTCGTCGAACAGCCTTGCGCGCAGGGTTTCGGCGTCGCAGGGGGGCACCGGGATCGGCACCATCTGGGCGAAGTCGGCGTCTCGTCCGATCGGTGCCTGATCGAACTCGTGGGCCAGTTCGTGCATCAGTGCCAACGCCAGTTCATGGCAGCGTGCGCGCACCTCGGGCGGCAGGTGCTCGCGGTGGAAGTCGATCGCCGTGCCCACGGCCAGCCAGCCACAGATGTCGCGCGTACCCTGCCACTGCAGCCGGCGCTCGAAGGTGCTGTTGCCGGTGTAGGCGTCGAAGCCGGTGTGGCCGCCGCTGCCGGCCACATAGCCCCAGCTGATGACGCTGGCGTCAAGCCGCTCGTGCTGTTCGGGCCGCGCGTGCAAAAACGCCGTGCCCTTGGGCGCGCACATCCACTTGTGGCAGTTGCCGGTGTAGAAGTCGGCGCCGATCGCATCCAGCGCCAGCTCGAGCTGGCCCGGGGCGTGTGCCCCGTCCACCAGCACCGGCAGGCCACGCTGGTGTGCCGCCTGCACCAGATCGGCCAGCGGCATGATCAATGCGGTGGTCGAGGTCAGGTGGCTGACGAAGATCAGTCGCGTACTGGGTGTCACGCGGGCCAGCACCTGGTCGACAAAGGCATCACGCTCGAAGGGCAGCGCGATCTCGGCGCGAACATAGTGCGCAGCACGTTGTGCACACACGAACTGCCAGGTGGCGTCGCAGGCGCCGTATTCCAGCGTGGTGCCCAGCACCTGATCGCCCGGCTGCAGGTCTAGCGAGTGCGCCACGATGTTGACGCCGGTGGTGGCGTTGGGCACGAACACCAGGTGCTCGGCCTGTGCGCCGACAAAGCCGGCCAGCTGCTCGCGCGCCTGGCGCAGCAGCGTGGCCGAGCGCCGACCCAAAAACTCGACCGGGTTGCGCTCCATCTGGCGCTGCCAGTCGTGCAAGGCCTGCGTCACCGGCCGCGGGCAGGCGCCGAACGAACCGTGGTTGAGAAAGACCAGGTCAGGGTCGAGTTCGAACAGTTTGCGCAACGCTTGTCCTTTCTGCGGCGTTCAGCCGGCGTCGAACTGGCGTGCGTTGCGCCCCTTGAACGGCGCGTAGAAGGCCTTGATCGCCGCCATGTCCTTTTCGATGTCGCCGCTGGGCCGGAATACCGGCCCCAGGCCGCTGAGCTTGCGTTCATAGTCCATGTAGGCCATCACGATGGGCACCTGGGCTGACAGCGCAATGTAGTAGAAGCCGGTCTTCCAGTGCCGCGTGGCGCCGCGCGTGCCTTCGGGTGGCACCACCAGCTGCACGCGGCCGTCGGCCGCCGTCAGCGCCGCCGCCGATGCCGCCACCAGGTTGCCCGACTGACCGCGCTGGACGGCGATGCCGCCCAGCCAGCGCATCAGGCCGCCGAAAGGAAAGTCGAACAGGCTGTGCTTGCCCATCCAGTAAAGGTTCAGGCGCAGCGAGAAGCCGACCATCAGCGTGTACGGCAGGTCCCAGTTGCTGGTGTGCGGCGCGGCGATCAGCACGCACTTGTTGGCACCCTCAGGCAACTGGCCTTCCACGGTCCAGCCGCGCAGCCGCAGCCAGGCCAGCGACAGCGCACGCAACGCCGGGCTGACACCGGGCGTGTCGAAGATGGTGCGCTGCATGTCAGTGACCCGTGAATCGAGGTGGCCGCCGGGCGGCAAAGGCCGCCAGGCCCTCGCGCAGGTCGGTGCTGCGGGCGCAGGTGTCCAGCCGTTGTCGCAGCGCGGCGGCATCGATCTGCCCGCGCGCGATCTCGTCGAGTGAACGTTTCATGCCACTGACTGCCAGCGGTGCGTTGGCCGCCAGTGCAGCCACGTAACGCGACACCGTGGTGTCGAGCGCTTCGGCGGCGACCAGCTCGTCCAGATAGCCGATCTGCCGCAGGGTCGGTGCGTCGATGGCCTCGGCCAGCAGGAACAGCCGTTTGGCTGCCCCCAGCCCCAGCCGCGTCACGTAGCGCTGCAGGCCGCTGGGGTAGTAGTGCAGGCCCAGGCGCGCGGCCGGCATGCGCAGATCCATGTCGGCCACGCCGATGCGGAAATCACAGGCCAGCGCCAGATCGGTGGCGCCGCCATACACGCTGCCGTTGAGTCGTGCCACGCTGGGCACGGGCAGCGCTTCGAGCGCGTCGACCGTGTGCTCGAACAGCTGCGGATCGTGCTGGGCCGATGCCGCGCCCTGTTCGAGCTCACCCAGGTGAAAGCCAGCGCAAAAGGCGCGGCCGCTGCCGGTCAGCACCAGTGCACGCACCGAGCGGCTGGCGCGCAGCGTCGCAAAGTGCGCCTGCAGTTGCAGCAGGTCTTCGCGGTGCAGTCGGTTCAGGTGCTGCGGCCGCAGCAGCGTGATGGTGGCCACACCGTCGCCGCCGATCTGCAGCAGCGGCTGGCCATCGGGGTGTTCATTCATGGGCGGGTCTGGTCCGGGACCGCGCGGATTCGAGGTGCATCGAGGGAAGACCGTTCCAGGCAGGACCGTCGATTATCGATGGCGCACAAGAGCGGTCGAGACGTTTAGCATCGCGCCCGTGCCACGCCTTTTGATCTTTGTCATTTGTTGGGCCACGGCCCTGCTGGCCTTGCCGGCTGACGCGGCGGCGCAGGCCGATGCGTCGATCCAGGCCGTGCCGCTGTCCCCCGGCGAGACCCCGCGCCTGACCGGGCGCCTGGATCATCCGGCCTGGAAGCGCGCGCCCGTCTATGACCAGTTCGTCGAGAAAGCGCCGACGCTGGATGCCCAGCCGACACAGGCCACCCAGGTGCAGGTGCTGTTCGACGAGCAGGCGCTGTACGTCGGCATCACAGCTTTTGATACCGAACCCGCCCTCATCCGCAAGCCGCTGGTGCGCTACGACCAGGTCAATCGCACGCAGGATTTCGTGGTGGTCTATGTCGACCCCATCGGCAGCCGTCGTTCGGCGCAATGGTTTCGCGTCAGCGCCGCCGGCAGCCAGGCCGACGGGCTGCACACCGCGGCCGACGACAACGAAGACTTTGCGCCCGACTTCGACTGGGACGCTGCGGTGGCCCCGCATCCGCTGGGTTGGACGGCGGTGTTGCGGCTGCCTTTTGCCAGCCTGCGTTTCACCGAAGGCGGGGCCGATCGCTGGCGCATCATGGTGGCGCGTCGATTGCCTCGGCAGGATTTCCACCTCTTCACTTCGGTGCGGGTGCCGCAGGAGGCGGCGAGCTTTATCGACCGGCTTCAGCCCTTGCGGGGCGTGACGCTGCCCGAGCGGCACAGCTTCCTGACGCTGCGGCCCGGCTTGACGCTGCGCGGCGCGCGCGAGCGATCGCCCGACGGCACACGGCGCAGCGAGCAGGTGGTGGACGCCAGCCTGGACATCAAGTGGCGTCCGCTCGCCGAATTGGTGGTCGACGCCACGCTCAACCCTGATTTTTCGCAGGTCGCACTCGACGTGCCGCAGCTGAGCGGCAATACGCGCTTTGCGCTGTCGATTCCCGAAAAGCGTCCCTTCTTCTTCGAGTCGGCCGACCTGCTGCGCTCGCCGACCGAGGCCTTCTACACGCGCAGCTTCACGGCGCCACGCGCCGGCTTGCGTGCCACCTGGCGCGGCAGCCGGCTGGCGGGCAGCACGCTCATGGTCGACGACCGCGGGGGTGGTCAGGTGCTGCTGCCCCGCACCTATGGCACTGACGTGGCCGAGCAGCCGGCGTCGCGCACGCTGGCCGCGCGTGGTCGCGTCGACGAGGGCCCGCTGCAATGGGGTGCGGTGATGGCCGTGCGTCGGTACGAGCAGCAGCGTGGCGACAACGTGGTGTTCGGTCCTGACCTGGGCTGGCGCATCGATGATCGATGGCGGCTGCGTGCACAGTGGCTGCACGCGCGCAGCACGGCGCTGCCTGACGGCCGGGGTGTGCTGCAGCGCGCCGCCGCGGCCGACGGCGACCGGCTGTATCTCGAACTCAAACGCAATGGTGACCTGCGCGAGTCGGAGGTCATCGTGCAGGACATTGGCGCCGGCTTTCGCCACGATGGCGGCTTCGTCAACCAGGCTGGCGTGCGCAAGCTGTCGCTGTTCCAGAGTCAGGGTTGGCAAGCGGTGGGGCCGTTCCACGAGTTCTGGCTGAACATCAAGGCCACACGCAGCCAGGCGCGCGACGACGGCCGCACGGTCGAACAGCAGATCATTCCGGGCCTGTACACCACGGCGGCGCACAACCTCGAATGGTGGCTGGAGCTGCACCCTGTGGCCCAGCTGCGTGCGTCGCACGACGGGCCGTTGCTGCCGCAGCGCTACCTGTCCAGCGGGCTGGTCTTCAGCCCGGCAACCTGGTTTCCGCTGCTCGACACCAGCATCGACATCGGGCGGCTGGCCGATACGCATGACGAGCGGCTGCGTTCGGGGCTGCGCTGGAACACCACGGCCAAACTGCGCCCACTGGCCGCACTGGAGCTCGAACCCTCGCTGTCGAGCAGCTGGTTGCGCGGCGATGGCCAGCGCGCCTACGACGAGCAGATCGCCAACCTGCTGGCGGTGTGGCACCTGGGCCCGCGCAGCCATCTTCGTGCCATCGTGCAACGCAGCCGCGTCGAGCGTGAGGGCCTGCGCCTGGACCAGCGGCAGGAGCAGTCGATCACCTGGAGCTGGCGGCCTTCCGCGGGCAGCGTGTTCTACGTCGGTGTCAGCCGTGTGCGTGACGGCGTGCGCGCGCAGCAGCGTGGCACCGAGGCTTTCGTCAAGCTGCAATTTGATCTCGACGACAGCCGCCGATGGATCGACCGGATGTCCGGCGCGGGCACTTGACTTGACGCTTGACTCGGGTCAATGTCGAGCCTTCCCGATGGCCTACAGTGCAAGTAGAGGGCCGACGCGGTTCAGCCCCGGCTGGTCACCTCAAAGGAGCCTTGATGTTCACCCACCTTCTCGTGCCGATCGACGGCAGCGAATTGTCCGAACGTGCTGCCCAGACCAGCCTGGAGCTGGCGCACAAGCTGGGTGCGCGCATCACCGGTTTCGTCGCCGAGCCGATGGCGCCGATGCCCACGATGGCGGTCAACGTGGCGCTGTACCAGCGTGAAACCGAAGCCCACCAGGCGCGCACCGAGACGCATGCCAACGAGGTGCTGGCTGCCTTTGCCGCCAAGGCGGCCGAAAAGGGGGTGTCGTTCCAGGGCAAGTTCCAGCGCACCGACAGCGTCGACAGCGCGATCGTGAAGGCCGCACAGGAATTCGGCTGCGACCTGATCGTCATGGTCACGCATGGACGCGGCCCCTTCGCCGAGTTGCTGTTCGGCTCGCACACGCGCAACGTCATCATGCGCAGCCAGTTGCCTTTGCTGGTGCTGCACTGAGCAGGGTTTGACGAAGTCGATTGCCCGCCGCCGGCTTCGGTGCGAGCATCGAAACCCCCACACTGCCAGGAGCCGCACATGGCCAAGCCGCTGATCGACGCCGACGCCCTCATCGCCCAGTTCGAGAACGCCACCGCCCAGCAGGGCGAGCAGTTGCGCAAGGCCGTCAGCAGCGCCACCCTGCAGGCGCTGCAGGGCCGTGAACTGTCGCTGAAGAACATCCGCGCCTCGCTCAAGGGCGTGACCGACGCTGTTGGAGCGGGCATGGCCAAGAGCGGCTTGCCGGCGGCCGATGCCGAGGGCTTGCTGGACAAGGCCGTGGCCGGCATGGACGACGCGATGCTGAAGGCAGTAGAAGCCAACCGGCTGGCGCTGGGCCAGCTGGTGGCGCAAGGTGCTGACCTGCGCGACAAGCACCTGGCCAAGGCGCTGGGCGACCTGGAGAAGTTCGAGGACACGCTGATGGCTACCGTGCGCAAGGCCGCCAGCGGTGCCGGCGATCAGCTGGGTGCCAGCTGGGGCCAGGTGCTTGAAAAAATGCAGGCCGGCGGCACTGCGTCGGGCAGCCGCGCCAGTGCCACCGCCGACAAGCTGATGGACGACATGCAGGCGGCGATGCGCAACTCGCGCGCTGCCAGCCTGAAGGCCGCGCAGGCGATGGCCGAGAGCTACACCGCGATGGTCAGCGGCGTGTTGCTGGGCATGTCCGAAGCGCTGCAGCAGGGCGGCGCCGGCAAGGCGGCAGCCAAGTCACGCAAGTAACGCGAGGGCAGCCGATCGGCCAAGGTCTGCGGGCGGGCGCCCGCACGGCGCAAACCCGCAGGGCCGGCTGCCTTGGCTGCATCTACACTGCCGCGCCATGCCCAACGTCGTCATCAGCGGAACCGGCCTGTACACGCCGCCCCAGGTCATCACCAACGCCGAGCTGGTCGAAAGCTACAACGCTTACGCCGACCTGCAAAACGCACGCAACGCCAGTCGCATCGCCGCCGGTGAGTGCCAGCCGCTGGTGCATTCCAGCGTCGAATTCATCGAGAAGGCGTCAGGCATCAAGCAGCGCCACGTGATCGACAAGGCCGGCGTGCTCGACCCGCAGCGCATGAAGCCGCGCTTTGCACCACGGCCCGACGATCAACCCAGCCTGATGGCCGAGATCGCCGCCGACGCGGGTGCCAAGGCACTGGTCGCTGCCGGCCGCAGCGGGAGCGATGTCGACGGCGTGCTGTGCGCCGCGGCCAACATGCAGCGTGCCTACCCGGCGATGGCCTGCGAGATCCAGCACGCGCTGGGCTGCGGCGGCTACGCCTTCGACATGAACGTGGCCTGCTCGTCGGCCACCTTCGCGATCGAGCAGGCGGTGAACGCGGTGCGCGGCGGCAGTGCGCGCTGCGTGCTCATCGTCAACCCCGAGATCACCTCGGCGCATCTGGAATGGCGCGACCGCGACTGCCACTTCATCTTCGGTGATGTCTGCACGGCCATCGTCGTCGAGGCCGAGGACAACGCGCGCTCTTCCGACCGCTGGCGCGTGCTGGGCACGCGGCTGCAGACGCAGTATTCGAACCACATCCGCAACAACGCGGGCTTTCTCAACCGCTGCGAAGACACCGACCCCGACGCGCGCGACAAGACCTTCATGCAAGAGGGCCGCAAGGTGTTCAAGGAGGTGGTGCCGCTGGCCGCTGCACACATCCAGCACCATCTGGCCGATCTGGGCCATACGCCGCAGCAGGTGCGCCGCTACTGGCTGCACCAGGCCAACCTGGGCATGAACCAGTTGGTGATGAAGAAGCTGGTCGACCGCGCGGTGGACGACGACATCGCACCGCTGATCCTGGACGAGTACGCCAACACCGCGTCGGCCGGGTCGATCATCGCCTTCCATGCGCATCATGCCGACATGCAGCCCGGCGAGCTGGGGGTGATCTGCTCGTTCGGCGCCGGCTATTCGATCGGCAGCGTGGTGGTGCAGCGGGTCTGAACGGCGCGAGCCCGGGTCCATCGCGTATCGTCGCTCGATGACCGATCTCAGCTTCTTCTGGCACGACTACGAAACCTTCGGCCGCGTGCCGCGGCGTGACCGGCCGGCGCAGTTTGCAGGGCTGCGCACCGACGCCGACCTGAACCTGATCGGTAAGCCGGTGATGCACTACTGCCAGCCGGCTCCCGACTTTCTGCCCGACCCCGAGAGCTGCCTGCTGACCGGCATCCTGCCGCAGCACTGCCTGCAGCAAGGCCTGCCCGAGCACGCCTTTGCCGACGTGATCGAGGCCGAGCTGGCGCGGCCCGGCACCATCGGTGTGGGCTACAACAGCATCCGCTTCGACGACGAGGTCACACGCCATCTGTTCTGGCGCAGCCTGCTCGACCCCTACGCCCGTGAATGGCAGAACGGCTGCAGCCGCTGGGACCTGCTGGACCTGCTGCGCTGCACCTGGGCCTTGCGCCCCGAGGGCATCCAGTGGCCGCAGCACGACGACGGCCGGCCTTCGTTCAAGCTCGAACACCTGACGGCGGCCAACGACCTGGTGCACGAGACCGCGCACGACGCGCTGTCCGACGTGCGTGCCACGATCGCGTTGGCGCAACTCGTCAAGGGCCGCCAACCCCGGCTGTGGGACTTTGCGCTGAAGTTGCGCGACAAGAACGCCGTGCGTGCCGAGATGGGCGTGAACCGGCCCTTCGTGCACCTGTCGGGCATGTATCCGGTGGAGCAGGGCTGCATGGCGATTGTCTGGCCGCTGGCGCCGCACCCCGGCAACAAGAACGAGGTCATCGTCTGGGACTTGGCACACGACCCGTCGGAGCTGGCCACGCTCGACGCCGACAGCGTGCGCCAGCGGCTGTTCAGCAAGCGCGACGAGCTGCCCGAAGGCGTGCAGCGGCTGCCGATCAAGACCATCCACGTCAACAAGTCGCCGATCGTGATTGGCAACCTGAAGACGCTGGGTGCGGCGGCAGCGCGTTGGCAGATCGACGTGGCGGCCGCTGAGCGTCATGCGAAGGCGGCCGCCGCGATCAGCGATGCCGTGCACCACCTGTGGCAGCCGGTGTTCAGGCGCGTACCGCCCGCCACACCGGTCGACGTCGACGAAGATCTGTATGGCGGCTTCGTCGGCAACGAAGACCGGCGCACGCTGATGCGACTTCGCGCATTGCCGCCCGACCATTTGACCGAACGCCATACGGCCTTCGAGGACTCGCGGCTCGACGACCTGCTGTGGCGTTACCGCGCGCGCAACTTCCCGCACACGCTGAACGATGACGATCGCGCGCGCTGGCAGCAGCACCGTGCCGACCGGCTGCACCGTGGCGCCGGCGGCGCGATGACGCTGGCGCAGTACTTTCAGCGCATCGACGACCTGGCTGAAAGTTCGGACGACGGCGAGCAGGACATCCTGGAAGCGCTGTATGACTACGGGCAGGACATCGCACCCGACGCCTAACCCAGCCGCTGCTCAGGGCGCGCTGCCGCCCATGACGTCGGCAAACTCGACCGGCGCCTGGTTGACGATGGTGGGCGGATTGCCGTTGGGCGGAAACTGCCAGAGATTGCCTTCCCACTCACCGAACTCGTAGCGGCCGTTCGACAGGTTGTTGTAGCGGTGGTACCACTGGATGCGGTCGGCGGCATACACCACCGCGTTGGTGTGGATGGCCAGCGCACCCATCAGGTAGCGGCCGTCGGCCGTGGAGCCTTCGTTGCCACGCTCGGTGTTGGCGGCGCCGCAGCTGTACACCACGATGTTCGAAACCTTGCCCGCGATCGCCGACCACATGGCCACGTTGCCATGGACCACGTTTTCGGCGCCCAGTTGCAGGCCCTCGCCGCCGGCATCCATGCTCATGGCGGCGCGCGCGTTGCGTCCGGCGAAGCCGTGACACAGGATGAACAACGAGTGAACGCCGCCGGCGGCATTGGCAGCGCCGCGGATCTGTCCGAACACCGACGACAGCGGTGTGTGGGCCGAGGTGTTGATGATGCTCAGCCCGCCTCGGGCGGGTACGCCGCCGACCAGCCGGCGGTCGCGCAGTGCAATGTAGTTTGCCATCGGGAATCCTCGTTCGATCGCGTGGAGGGGATCGGCGCAGCACCTTGAGTCTCTGGCCGCGGACGCGAGTTCAAGCGCGCTGCCGAAAGCATGGCACGCTGGGGCGTGGCCCGGCGTCGACAACATGGGGGGTGCCATGATCGTCGGCGTGCATTCCGTCGCGCCGTCGTTGCGGTGCATTCGCCTCGAATGACCGCGCGCGGGGGTCAGTGCCTGTGCGCCCTGGGGTATCGTCAGGCCTTCAACTCTGTGAGCGACAGGCCGTGGCGAAACCCAACTACGCGTTCGAGAAGCGCCAGCGCGAGCTGGAAAAGAAGCGCAAGAAGGAAGAGAAAACCCAGCGCAAGGGCCCGGCACCCTTGCGGGACGATGGCACGCCGGCGCCGGCCGACGACAGTCCGCCGCCCACTCAGCCCTGATCGCCCCAGCCGTCCGGCCGTTCAGCGCGGCCCGGACGCGGCGGCCTGGGGGCCCGGTGCAACAATGCGCAGCAGGGCGGGCGGCCCGCCCACCGGCCGCCAGTCGACCGGTCCGCGTTCGACACTGGCAGGGGCCCGAAGTACCTGTACCGGGACGTCCTTCAGCGCGATCTTCATGAAGTCGATCCAGGCCGGCAGCGCCAGGCCGCCACCGGATTCACCCTCGCCCAGGCTGCCCGGCGTGTCGTAGCCGATCCAGCTGACGGCGACCAGGCTGGGCTGGAAGCCGGCAAACCAGGCGTCGACGGCATCGTTGGTGGTGCCGGTCTTGCCGTACAGGTCGGTGCGGCCCAGGCTGGCCTGTGCCCTGGCGGCAGTGCCGCGCAGCGTCACATCGGCCAGCAGGCTGCGCATCAGGAACACGTTGGCCTCGTCAATCGCGCGGTTGCCGTCGATCAGGAACGGCGCCGGCGCCGCCTCGAACAGCACCTGGCCCTGCGCGTCGACGATCTTCTCGATCAGCACCGGGTCCAGCCGCCAGCCGCCGTTGGCAAAGACGCCATAGGCCGTCGCCATCTGCAGCGGGGTGACGCTGCCGGCGCCCAGCGCCAGCGTCAGGTTGTCGGGCTGCCGGTCGCGGTCAAAGCCGAAGCGGCCGATCCAGGCCTTGGCCGCAGGCACGCCGATCTGCCGCAGCAGTCGCAGGCTGACCAGGTTCTTCGACCGCACCAGGGCTTCGCGCACCGTGATCGGGCCGTCGAAGCGGCCGTCGCTGTTCTTCGGGTTCCAGTCGGAGCGGGCGCCTTCGTCGGGCGTCAGCGGCAGGTCGTCGACCACGGTCTCGGGCAGCACGCCGTGGGCGAACGCGGCAGAGTACAAGAAGGGCTTGAAGCTCGACCCCGGCTGCCGCCAGGCCTGTGTGACGTGGTTGAACTGCTGGTGGTTGAAGTCGAATCCGCCCACCAGCGCCCGCACGCGACCGCTGGCCGGGTCGAGCGCGACGAAAGCACCTTCGGCCTCGGGCCATTGCACGATGGCCCAGGCCGTGCCGTCGCGGCCAGCTTGAGCCTGCACGCGGATCACCGCACCGCGGCTGATGGCCAGGTTAGCCGGCGCACGCGGCTGCAGGCCCTTCATCGCCAGTCGCAGGCCGGCGCCGACGATGTCCACCGCCTCGCCGCTGGCCAGCTGTACGCGCACTGCGCTCGGTGACGCATCGAGCACCATGGCCACGCGCAGGTCGTCGTCGTCGCGCTGATCCTTCAGTGCCTGCGCGGCCAGGCGCTCGAGGTCCGGACCCTGGGCGTCGCCCAGGTCCTCGCGGTCTTCGGGGCCGCGCCAGGCCTGCTTGCTGCCTTGCGCCAGCACGGCGCGACGCAGGGCGGCATGGGCTGCGCGCTGCTCGCGGGCGCGAATCGACGTGATCACGCGCAGGCCCTGCGTATAGGCCTGGGCACCGAAGCGGGCCACCACCGCCTGGCGCGCCATCTCGGCCACGTACTCGGCGTGCAGGTCGTCGGTGTGGGTGGCGCGCAGGCTCAGCTTTTCGGCAATCGCGGCGTCGCGCTGCGCGGCGTCGATCAGGCCCAGCTTGCGCATGCGGTGCAGCACCAGCAGCTGACGTCGGCGCGCACGTTCGGCATTGGTCACTGGGTTGGCCCAGATCGGGTTCTGCGGCAGCCCGGCCAGCATCGCGTTCTCGGCCAGCGTCAGCGCGGCCAGCGGTTTGCCGAAATAGACCCGGGCGGCGGCGGCGAAGCCGTAGGCATGCTGGCCCAGGTAGACCTGATTCATGTAGCGCTCGAGGATCTCGTCCTTGCTCAGCCGGTGCTCGATCTGCAGCGCCAGCAGCGCTTCCTTGATCTTGCGTTCGGGTGTGCGCCGGGTGGACAGGAAGAAGGTGCGCGCCACCTGCTGCGTGATGGTCGACGCGCCTTGCGGCATGCCGCCGCTCAGGTTGGCCAGCGTCGCCCGCAGCAGCCCTTTCAGACTGATGCCGAAGTGGGTGCGGAACTGCGTGTCCTCGATCGCCAGCAGCGCTGCCTGCAATTGCTCCGGGATCTGCGCCAGCGGCACGACGATGCGGCGTTCGCTGCCGAAGGCCGCGATCTGTTCACCGTCAGCGGTCAGCACCTGCAAATGCTGATGCGGCTGGTAGTCGGTGAGCTTGGTCAGCGGCGGCAGGTCCTTCCAGTACCAGGCGGCCGCCAGCGCCAGCACGGCAGCGGCCAGCAGCGCCGCACCGCCCAGCACCAGCAGCAAAGCCGTCAGCACCAGCCCGCGAGCCGTCCCCCGGCGCGCAGGCCACGGCGTCACGGGGCGATCTCGTACAGCACCGAGCCGTCGCCGCTTTCCTTCACCGGCTTGATCATCGGGTAGCTCGCAAGCTGGGCCAGGCCGCCCTGGCCGGACAGGAAGCGCAGCTTGACGCCGGGCACCGGCTGCAGCTGCCAGTTGTTGTCAGCACTGGGGTCGAAGGACCTGGCGTTGGTCAGGTACTGGGCCAGCGCCTGCCGGTTCTCGTCCTGCGCGTCCATCACGATCTGGCTACCGTCCAGCCCTGGAAATCCGCCGCCACCCGAGGCGCGGTAGTTGTTGGTGACGACGATGAAGAAAGCGCTGTCGTCGATCGGCTTGCCCTGGTGGCGCAGGTTCTGGATGCGATGCGACTGCGGCGCCACCAGCTTGCCGTTGGCGTCGTAGCGGGCCGGCTGCGTGACGTCGATGCGATAGCTCACACCGTCGATGACGTCGAAGTTGTAGGTGCGGAACTGCGGGTTGATCAGGTCCTGCTCGGGTGCGCCTTGCGGGTCGATGCGCCTGAACTGGCCGGCCGACATCTCCAGCCATTCGCGCACCTGGGCGCCGCTGATCTTCACCGCCTTGATCGTGTTGGGGTAGATGTACAGCGACGCGATATGGCGCAGCGCCACCGCCCCGGCCGGAATGTCGGTGTAGTAGCCCCAGCCCATGCGGCCGCCGGCCTTGAAGGGTGCGGCAGCTGACAGCAGCGGCAGCGCTTCATGTGGCGTGCCCTTCAGCGTGGCGCGGGCGTATGCCAGCTGCGCTTGCGAAACCAGCTGCACCGAGGGGTCGTCGGCCACCAGCGCGAAGTAGCTGGTGATCGGCGCGGTGGTGCGGGCGACCTCGGCGCCCATGTACGTGCGCGTGGCGGCATGTTCGGTGGCGATCAGTTCGGCGATCGCCGGGTCGGCATCGACCAGCGACTTGCGCGTGGCACGGTCCCACACCGGGCGCAGGTGGGCGCGGCCTTCATCCTGTCTGACTTGCCAGCGGCCGCCATTGTTGTCCAGCACCAGGTCGATCACGCCCAGGTGGCTGCCCCAGGCGCCGGCCATCACCGCCGGCACGCCGTTGATCGTGCCGCGCGTGAGGTCGACCTTGGCGTGCCGGCTGAAGTAGCCGCCGGGAAACTCGCCGTGCGCATGCCCGAACAGGATGGCGTCGATGCCCGGCACCTCGCTCAGCTTGGCGACCACGTTCTCGGCAAACAGCGCCGTGCTGCCGAACTCCAGCCCCGAGTGCGGGATCGCCACCACCACGTCGGCGCCGCGGGCCCGCATCTCGGGCAGCAGGCGGCGCGCGGTTTGCACGATGTCCAGCACACGCACCTTACCCAGCAGGTTGGAGCGGTCCCAGAGCATGATCTGCGGCGGCACGAAGCCGATCACGCCGATCTTGACGCTGTGCGTCGCACCGCCGTCGTCGGTCAGCGTGCGGTCCAGGATCACGTAAGGCGTGAAGACCGGCTCGGGCTTGTCATCCGGGCTGCCTGCCCTGACCACGTTGGCATTCACGTAGGGGAAGCGGGCTCCGGCCAGCACCCGCTGCAGATAGGGCAGGCCGTAGTTGAACTCGTGGTTGCCGATGTTGGCGGCGTCGTAGCCCAGGGCGTTCAGCAGCTTCATCGCCGGGTGCACGCTGCCGGCCGCAAAGGGCTGCACCGTGGCCACCTGGTCGCCCAGCGGCGTGCCCTGGATCAGGTCGCCGTTGTCGAACAGCAGGCTGTTCTTCACCTCGGCGCGTGCGGCCCTGATCAGCGTGGCGGTCTTGGCAGCGCCGAACTCGTCGGTCGACTTGTCCAGGTAGTAGTCGAAGTTGAGCAGATTCATGTGCAGGTCGGTGGTCTCCAGCAGGCGCAGCTTGAGCGTGGCGGCGCTGGCCGTACCCATCAGGACCAGGGTCAGCACGAAGATGAACGAGCGGTGCAGCATGGGGTGGATCTCAAATGTGGAACAGCATGGGCGAGCACGCGCCCGGGGCGCATTGTGGCCAATGCCGATCGACCATGAAGAAGGCCCGCCGAAGCGGGCCCCCGGGTCGGCGCGGTCGAAACCCTAGACCGTCACGCCCTTGGCGGTGTCGGCGTATTCCTCGATCTGGTCGAAGTTCAGGTAGCGGTACACGCTGTCGGCGTCCTTGTTCACGATGCCCATGGCCGCGTGGTATTCGGCCAGCGTGGGCAGCTTGCCCAGCGTGGACGCGATCGCCGCCAGTTCGGCCGACGCCAGGAAGACGTTGGTGTTCTTGCCCAGCCGGTTGGGGAAGTTGCGCGTGCTGGTCGACACCACCGTGGCGCCTTCGCGCACCTGCGCCTGGTTGCCCATGCACAGGCTGCAGCCCGGCATCTCGGTGCGCGCACCGGCGGTGCCGAAGGCTGCGTAATGGCCTTCCTTGATGAGTTCGCTTTCGTCCATCTTGGTGGGCGGTGCCACCCACAGCTTGACCGGGATGTCACGCTGGCCACCCAGCAGCTTGGCGGCGGCACGGAAGTGGCCGATGTTGGTCATGCAGCTGCCGATGAAGGCCTCGTCGATCTTCGTGCCCGCCACCTCGGACAGCAGCTTGGCGTCGTCGGGGTCGTTCGGGCAGCACAGCACCGGTTCCTTCAGCTCGTTCAGATCGATCTCGATCACGGCCGCGTATTCGGCGTCCTTGTCAGCCTGCAGCAGCTCGGGCTTGTCCAGCCAGGCCTGCACCTTCTTGATGCGGCGCTCGAGGCTGCGCTTGTCCTGATAGCCCTGCGCGATCATGTTCTTCATCAGCACCACGTTGCTGGTCAGGTACTCCTTGATCGGCGCCGGGTTGAGCTTGATCGTGCAACCCGCGGCGCTGCGCTCGGCGCTGGCATCGCTGAGCTCGAAGGCCTGTTCGACCTTCAGATCGGGCAGGCCCTCGATCTCGAGGATGCGACCGCTGAAGGCGTTGATCTTGCCGGCCTTGGCCACGGTCAGCAGCCCGGCCTTGATGGCGTACAGCGGGATCGCGTGCACCAGGTCGCGCAGCGTCACGCCGGGTTGCATCTGGCCCTTGAAGCGCACCAGCACGCTCTCGGGCATGTCCAGCGGCATCACGCCGGTGGCCGCGCCAAAGGCCACCAGGCCCGAACCTGCAGGGAAGCTGATGCCGATCGGGAAGCGGGTGTGGCTGTCACCGCCTGTGCCCACGGTGTCGGGCAGCAGCAGCCGGTTCAGCCAGCTGTGGATGATGCCGTCGCCCGGGCGCAGGCTGACGCCGCCGCGCGTGCTGATGAAGGCCGGCAGCTCGCGGTGGGTCTTCACGTCCACCGGCTTCGGGTAGGCCGCGGTGTGGCAGAAGCTCTGCATCACCATGTCGGCACTGAAGCCCAGGCAGGCCAGGTCCTTCAGCTCGTCGCGCGTCATCGGGCCGGTGGTGTCCTGGCTGCCCACCGTGGTCATGCGCGGTTCGCAGTAGGTGCCGGGGCGCACGCCCTGGCCTTCGGGCAGGCCGCAGGCGCGGCCGACCATCTTCTGCGCCAGCGTGAATCCGGCCTTGGTTTCGACCGGCGGCGCGGGCAGGCGGAAGGTGGTCGCCGCAGCCAGGCCCAGGAAGTCACGCGCACGGGCGGTCAGCGCGCGGCCGATGATCAGGTTGATGCGGCCGCCGGCACGCACCTCGTCGAACAGCACGTCACTCTTGAGCTTGAACTCGGCCACCGACTTGCCGTTCTTGACGATCTTGCCGTCGTAGGGCAGCACGTCGATCACGTCGCCCATCTCCAGCGCCGACACATCCACCTCGATCGGCAGCGCGCCCGAGTCTTCCTGGGTGTTGAAGAAGATCGGCGCGATCTTGCCGCCCAGCGTGACACCGCCGAAGCGCTTGTTGGGCACGAAGGGGATGTCTTCGCCGAAGCCCCAGATCAAGCTGTTGGTGGCGCTCTTGCGGCTGGACCCGGTGCCCACCACGTCGCCCACGTAGGCCACCAGGTGGCCCTTCTTCTTCAGGTCCTCGATGAACTGCATCGGGCCGCGTTTGCCGTCTTCTTCGGGCGTGATGCCGGGGCGTGCGTTCTTCAGCATCGCCAGGTAGTGCAGCGGGATGTCGGGCCGGCTCCAGGCGTCGGGTGCGGGCGACAGGTCGTCGGTGTTGGTCTCGCCGGCCACCTTGAAGACGCTGACGGTGATTTTCTTTGGCACTTCGGGGCGCGATGTGAACCACTCGGCGTCGGCCCAGCTCTGGATCACCGCCTTGGCATGGGCGTTGCCGGCCTTGGCCTTCTCGGCCACGTCGTTGAAGAAGTCGAACATCAGCAGCGTCTTCTTCAGCCCGGTGGCAGCCACGTCGGCCACGTCGGCGTCGTCGAGCAGCTCGATCAGCGGGTGCACGTTGTAGCCCCCGACCATGGTGCCCAGCAGTTCGGTGGCCTTGGCCTTGTCGATCAAGCCGACCTTCAGGTCACCATGGGCCACGGCGGCCAGGAAGCTGGCCTTGACCTGGGCAGCGTCGTCCACGCCCGGGGGCACGCGGTGCGTCAGCAGGTCGAGCAGGAAGGCCTCTTCGCCTTTGGGCGGAGCCTTGATCAGCTCAATCAGTTCGGCCGTCTGTTGGGCGTCGAGCGGCAGCGGCGGAATGCCGAGCGCGGCGCGTTCGGCAACATGTTGGCGGTAGGCGTTCAGCATCGAGATCTCCGGTCGGAATGAAGAGAATGGGCCCGCAGGCTGACATCATGCTTGGGGCACGATGACCTTCAGGCCCTTGAAGTAGTCGCGGTAGAAGCTGGCGTCGCGCGTGATCAGGGCATCACACTGCAGCAGGGCATGGGCACCGATCAGGAAGTCCGCCACCACGCGCTCGCGCCGGCCGCCGCGGTCGCGAAATCGCCGTTGCATGTGCCCAGCACGCACCGCCGCCTGCTCGCTGGTGGCCAGAAATCGGATGCCGAAGGTGGCCAGCGGCTCCATGGCGGTATCCCGCGTGTCGAGCATGGTCTGCACCTCGGCGACCACAGCGTCGCACACCACCACGTCGCCGGCGGCCAGGGCGACGCCGATGGCGTCGGCCGACGCCGAGGCAAAGACCGGGTCGTCGGTCAGCACGTCCAGCAGCACCGACGAATCGACGGCAATCATGTGCTCTTGTCGTCCGGCGGCGGGTACGGGTCGCCCGGCGCGCGGCCGCGCAAGGCACGCATGGCCTCGTCGGTGCTCTTGAAGCCCTCGGCCAGTTTGAAGCTGCCGCGCAGGCGAGCCAGCGCTTCGGAGACATCCTTGCGCATCACGATGCGCCCGCCTTCGATCTCGATCTTGAGCTTGGTGCCCTTGGTCAGGCCCAGTGCGTCACGCACCGCCTTGGGCAGGGTGATCTGGCCGCGTTCGGCCACGGTGGCTTCCATGGGCGCTCCTGACGGTGGGAAGGGGGATCGAGCAGATCCGACGAAATTGGTATGCATGAATTGTACATACTGAAATCGTCAGAATCAAGGTTTACCCTGAGCAAGCGGCCGCTGGCTCTGCGAAGGGGTCAGCGCGTCGCCGCCGATGCTGATGCTGATACCGCCGCCGATGCCGCCGATGCCGCCGATGCCGCGGACGCTGCGGCTTGTGCCGCCACCACGGCCGCCTGTGCCGCTTCTGAAGCGGCCTGGGCAGCCGATGCCGCGGCCTGGGCCGCGGCCACGGCGGCGGCCTTCACCGGGTCGATGCCGAGCGAATCACCGTCGTCCTTGCGGTTGGCCATGGCTTCACGCTGCTTCTGGTGGATGCAGTTGTCGACCACGCGGTGGCCGGACTGGGTGTCCATCAGCATCGACTTGTTGGCGATCTGCAGCATCAGCATGCGGCCGCGCACGTCCTCCAGCCGCAGCGCGCCAGTTTGCGACAGCACCGGCTTCATGGTCCAGGTGCTCTTGCGCAGGCGCACATCGACATAGCCGTCGTATTTGCGGTTGATGTCGATGTCGATCTTCTCGTTGAACTCGCACTCGTAGTTGCCGAAGTAGGTCAATGCGGCAGCCGCCAGCTGCTCGCCGGGCGCCACGGGCAGCGGCGCTTCGACCACCGGGGCCGGGCGCGGCGGCGCGCCCCTGGTCCTGACACGCTTGGGTTGTGCCGTTGCCGCCAGGGTCAGCAGGCACAGCGCCAGCAGCGCCGTCGCACGCACAAGTGATGCTGGAATCATGTCGTCGTCCTTGCCGGCGGTTCACCGGTCTTGGGGGTCTGGGATCGTGGCCGGCGATTGTGGCCAGCGATCGTGGCCGGTGATTGTGGCCGGCGATTGTGGAGGCGTCAGCGCCCGGATGTCGCCGAACGTAGCGCAGTCTCGCAACGTCGCACGCTCAGTCGTCGAACCAGGCGGCACGCACTTCGGCGGGCAGCTGTCGGCCCTGCGTGCCCGAGGTGCGGTGCGCACGTTCCAGCACCTGCCAGAAGTAGCGGTAGCTGGCGCGGTCGTGCAGCACGTCGTGGTGGCGGATCGGTGCCCAGCTGGCCGCCTGCGCCAGCTGCAGGATCTCGATCGCCTGGTCGATCTCGGCCGCCTTGGGCGTGAAGGCATCGACGATCGGGCGGATCTGTGCCGGGTGAATGCTCCACATGCGCGTGAAGCCCAGGCGGCGGCTGGCTATCTCGGCGGCCTCCTGCAGCGCCGCGGTGTGTTTGAATTCGGTGACCACACAGTGCGACGGCACCTTGCCCTCGGCATGGCAGGCCGCGGCGATCTCGAGCTTGGCGCGCAGCACCAGCGGATGGTCGAACTGACCATGCGGCGACGCCACGCCCATCGCCGACTGCGGAATCGCGCCGCGGTGCGCCGACACGAAATCCATCAGCCCGAACGACAGCGACTCGATGCGCGGATGGCGCGCGATGGCCTGCACGTCGCGCAGCGCGCCATGCGTCTCGATCAGCGCATGCAGCGGGATGTCGCTGCCGCCGCCGGCATCGATCGCCGCAGCCGCGCGCTGCAGCTCAGTGACGCTGCGCGGCTTGGGCAGCATCAGGTAGGCCGGGCGCCGCGCCGCCGCCAGCACGATGGCCACGACGTCGGCAAAGCGCGGGTGATCGACCGGCAGCACGCGCACGCCCACCCGTCCGTAGCGGTTGGACGGGCTGGCCAGCAGCTCGGCGATCAGGTGCGCATGGTCGACCTCGCCGCCCACCGGCGCGCCATCCTCGTTGTCCAGCGTGACGTCGAACACCGGGCCCATCTCGGCCTGCAGGTCCAGGCTCTTGTGCATGCGTTGCGCCACGCCGGCGTAGTGGTCGCACACCGGCAACGACGGCACGGCGCGCTCGTCGGGGTCGAACAGGGCCTGGCGGGGGTGTGTGCGGGTCATGGCGGGCACTCGGTGGGACGTGGG
>Ga0138256_10001260_pt1 | contig 27303 bp, 26 predicted proteins | sample KNB2016incub_MG_FD_105486 | JGI IMG/M metagenome (GOLD analysis project Ga0138256, IMG submission 105486) | Active sludge microbial communities from wastewater in Klosterneuburg, Austria - KNB2014incub_MG | ecosystem: Engineered > WWTP > Activated sludge > Unclassified | place: Austria...
GCTGCCGCTCCCGCCGCCGTCCAGCACCGCGTTCGTCACCGTCACGTCCGCCGCCGCCACCGTCAGGAACGGCGAACCGGGGCCGCCCGTCCGGCCGTCCAGGTCGATCGTCACGCCCGCCGTCGTAACCGTCGTGCCGCCGCTCAGCGGCTCGCCGCCGACCGCGCGGAGCGTGTCGCCGCTCTGCGCCGTGCCGAGCAGGTCGGCCAGCGAACCGAGCTCACCGGTGCGCATGTTCCACCACGTGTCGGACAGGGAGCAGCCGACGGTCGCCCACGGCGTGAAGTCGATGTTGGCGCTCACCGAGTTGCCGATGCCGCCCGGGTTGGACGTGGCGTTGTACGGCCCGCTGACCGCGCCCCACCAGTTGTTCTCGGCATTCGCGGTCAGGTACGTGACGTTCGATTCCATCCCCTTGTCGTTGCCGTCGATGCAGTTGCCGGTGGCCGACAGGGCCGTGAACACGCCGGCCAGGCAGCCGCTCTCGCACTGGCCGAACACGACCCCGACTTCGAAGCCGTAGACGATGTTGTTGTCGACGTTCACCGCCAAGCTGTCGGCGCCGTAGCCGGCCGCCGCTTCGATCCCGTACGTCGATGTGTTGTCGGTGCCGACGAAGACGATCCGGTTGCCCGTCACTGCGACGTTCAGGACGGCCAGCGGCGCGAGCGCCGACAGCACGCCGTCAACCGCTGCGCCGGCCGCGGCCGGCGCGTCACCGCCGCCCTCACCGAGGAACCCGCCGTCGAGCGGCTGGGGCAGCGCGTACGGCGGATCGGAGGCGATGATGCCCCAGCTGTAGTCGCCCACTTCGGCGACGGAGATCTCGTTGTCGGTGAGGTTCGCACCGCCGTCGTAGTTGTAGATCCCGGTCTGGGCCCCGGTGATCACGTTGTCGTCGATCGTGAGTTCCGTGTAGTAGTTGAGGATCGACGAGGCAACGGTGCCCGAGCCGCTGTAGGCGATGCCGCTGATCGTGTTGTCCTCGATCGTGCCGGAGCCGAGGTCCGACCAGACCTGGATCCCGTTCTGGGCGATGGACGGCGTGTTGCCGGCGCCCGTGACCGTGTTGTTCGCGATGTTCACGACGACCGCCGTGTTGGCGCTCGTGTTCGCCGTGATGCCGTTCTTCTGGAACCCGCTGATCGTGTTGCCCGTCACGTTGATCGTGCGCGTCGTCGTGTCGTCGTTGTAGGCATAGAACGCCGTGCCGTGCTGCGTCCCGTCGAGCGGCGCGTTGCGCACATCGACGATCTGCGTGTCCTGCACCGTGCCGCCCGCGTTGTTGAAGCCGATCCCCAGGAACCGGTAGTTCGCGTTGCCCCGGCCGGCGCCGTCCACCTTGAGGTCCTTGATGACGACGTCGTTCGTGCCGTGCGCGTAGAGGACCGGTCGGTTCTGGTTGGCGCCCGTCAGGAAGTACAACGACAGCGCTGTCGGCGCCTTGATGATCGACGTCGGTCCGACGCCCTGCAGCGTGCGCGCCGCGGTGATCTCGACCTGCTCCTCGTACGTGCCCGCGGCGATGCGGACCGTCCCGGCGGCGAGGGCGGCATTCACGCCTTCCTGCACGCGCTTGACCGCGCCCGTCTGCGCCCCGCCGCTGCCGACCCAGAGGGTGCCGAAGTCACCCTGGAAGCCCATCGTGCCGCCAGACGTGTCCGTACCGGCGGCGAGCCACGGCGTGAAGTCCACGTTTGCCGAGGCCGTGCCAGCCACGTCCGGCGCGCCGCCGGGGTTCGTCGCGGAACCGCCGTACAACACCGGGATCTGCGCGGCGTACCCCGGCTCGGCACTGTTGGCCGTTGTGACGACGGGCGTGATCGTGCCGAGCCAGTTACCGCTGAAGTTCTTGAGGTTGGTCGTGCCGGGCGTCGGCAGCGAGCCGCCACTCTGGCGGTCGACGATGCCGCCGTACCAGTTGCCGGAGATGTCGTTGTTGCGGATCGTGGCGTCCAGCGCCGTCTGGGGCGGCACGTTCGTGCCGCTGCTCGCGTCGAGGAACAGGATGCCGACGGTCCAGTTGTCGGTGATCTCGTTTTCCTGGATGTCGAGGTCGTCCGTTACGTTGCGCATGATGAGGCCGGTGCGGTTGAAGTCGATGACGTTGTTGTGGATGTTGGCGCCGCTGTTGTTGTTGATGTCGATCCCGGTGCGGTTGCCGGTCAAGACGCAGTTGCGGACCTCCATGCTCTTGCCGGCGCTCTGAATCGATACCCCGGCCGAGTTCAGGCCGGCATCGTTCCACGTGGCGACGGTGTTGCCCTCGCGCGTGATCGTGAAGCCGTCGATGACGACGCTCAGCGCGTTGACCGCCACCGTCGACCCGGCTCCGCCCGACGGGCCGCTGATCGTCGTCGACCCGCTGCCGGCGCCAAGCAACGTCACCGCCTTGTTGGCGTTCACGTCCTCGACGTACGTCCCCGCGCCCACGTTCACCGTCCCGCCGGCGTCGACGATGTCGATGCCTTTCTGGATCGTCTTGACTGCGCAGTCGGGCGCGGCGCTGGCGTCGGCGTTCACGGTGCCGTTGCACGCCGTGTCATCGCCGTCCGGTCGGACGTAGATGGGCGTGGCGGCCAGGACCGTGCTGGCAGCCGTGGCGGCCAGGACCAGTCCAAGAGCCGCGGCGGCAAGAGCCTTGTGGGTGTCGGTGAACAGGCAGTGAAGCCGAGCCATGTGGATCTCCTTGTGAGTCGATGCTGTCGAGCGAGTCGTGAATGGCAAACTCGGCGTGCGGCCAACCTTCATGGAATCCCGGCAATCCAGAAAACTTCTCAACCGTCGACAATTACTGACCGCCGAGCGATACCATGCCATATTCGAGGACGAGAGAGACTAGCGCCGCGATCCGGCAATACACAGCTGTCAGCAAGGAGTTAACGAGCCGACGGACAGAAAGATACTTGCCGAGAACGCATTCGAGAACGCGTTGTTGGTCCGGGCCTGCGAGACCGCTCGGTATGGCCGCCGTGTTCTCTCTCCCGCAACCGCCTGCCCTTGATGCGACGACGATTGCATGGGTCGGCAGGCATCGGCATGTGGTCGACGCGTTCGCCGCGCGCGGGGTCGCTCGCTATCATCCGCCCGCCACGGCCGTTCGATTGCGGTCGGTCGTGGGGGGCGGTGGCGGAACTGGCATACGCGGCGGACTTAAACTCCGTTGGGGAAACCCATGTGGGTTCGACTCCCACCCGCCCCATTACAGAGCAATAAACGCCTCCGGTCGCTCATCGTAGCACAGACTGCGCCGGGATGACCCTAATACTGACCCTAATCGAACCGGACAAAAGGCATGTGTGCGACCAAGTGGGATGACGCCGACACAGGCGACTTCAGCAATCTGACTCTGCCACTCATCATCGGGGCGGAGACGGCAAATTGTCCCATAGTCGGGATTCGCGCCCGCATGGCTCCTTCGGAAGGCATGCGAGCAGTTCCAATTACGTCGATGGAAGCCATGACTACGTACAGAGTGGGAAGCGCAGTCATGGCCCACGCTAGAACAGTTCGACTTCCGACGGTACTACTACTCTTCCGTATACTCCATGACCTCGCTCAACGAGTACTCGTGACCAGACATCATCTCGATGGCATCATCTCCAACGACTCGATATAGCGCTCCAATACCGGCTGCGACATAGACATCGCTGCCAATTGAGAGTTCCTCCGCCATGTCGAGCATGAATTGCAACCGCTCAAGCTCCACGCCTGCGATGGGGTCCGGAAGTGGTGCCAGAAATCCAATGACTTCATCGTCCAAGGCAAGATGGTCTGCATTGACGCGGACATTTCCGGTTCCGAGCGTTGAGGGAGCGACTACAAATCCAGTTACACCTTCGGCACCTCTAAAGTTCTCAGTCACATCGATTACAAAGGGATAGTACTCCGACTCGGCATACGCCAAGTCAAACTTGTTCGGAAAGTCCGTTGCAGACGGTAGTGCACCAGAGGTGGTATTAAAACGAGGCGAACGAACGTCCACTACCTGGCCGCGAAATGCGATGGACGCAGTGTATCCTACCTCACTCGGATGCACTGATTCAATGTCAGCAACTCTTACTAGTGGTAGGAGTGTAGAAGTAGCTTGCGACAAAACCGCTGCCGCTTGGGGATTCGATACGGACTGGGCATCTCCCAATTCTCCCGACTTGCTGTCGCGTCCTCCTGAAGGCGCGATCAGCCCCGATAGAGTTAGGGCGAACGCGCCGATCACTGCAAGGGACATCAAGATGATGCCGGTAGTTCCAGGTTTCTGCTGCACGATGCACCTTCCTTTGTTCTGTCCGCGTCGCTCAGGGATAGATCCTGTACAACGAACAGTTGATGGCGTCCACCTGGCCGGGATCAACGGTCCACTCGATGGGTGAACAAAAGTAGTCCAAATTACTGTCCGGGACTGCCTTTTCACCCATTACCGACCAAGACGTAATCCCAGGGCTCGGCACTGGCTCTTCTGGTCTGAAGCCGTCATGCGCAAGTCCAAGGATGTGTCCCATTTCATGGGCTGTTATATATAGTCGCGAATAGAGAGGACGCCAGTTCGATGGATCTGCGCCAGGCTCAGTATAGACGGCGTCATTTGTCCATCTCTGATGCGCGCCATCAACCTGGAGAATTAGAGTATAGTTGGGAACGGAGAAGTAATGGTGAAGCTCAAGGCTTGAACAGAATTCACCATAGCCCTTCCTATAGGGCCTGCCGCCAGGACGGCTGAGCGCCACTCTAGACATGTCCGGCACTGAGTTGCCTATCACCTCGACGTCCGCAAGGTCACGATCCATTGTCCTGCAAAAGACATTGTCGCCCACAAGGTCATTCCAGTACGACTGACCATACATGAGCGCATCGACCCAATCGTTCGACTCTGGAAGTGATGACAAGTTGACGTACCATCGAATGGGCATCATCTCCTTCCGCATGGATCGCTCAAAGGCGGAAGTGGTATCGCATTCGCTATCAAAACACAACACCTGCGTGAACGCCTCACAAACATAACAACCGCACGGTGTGTCGACCACGCTTCCGATACAAATATTCCTTACATCACTCGATGAGCTCTCTGTGTTGTACACTTGGATGTGTCCATTGCTCAGTTCTTGTTCAGACACCGATCCCCAGGTCGTTGCCTCCGATGGACTCCAAGTATTGGAAAGGCTGGCACATGCAGCCGGATTCGGAGGCTGCGGGCACCCACTCGGCTGTATCGGCTGAAAGTACCCATTGTATAGGTACTTGAGATGGATGTCATTGATGGGACTCGTGTCTAGAGAATGGATACCATGTCGCGCCGCAACTACATATGTCGGGTACTGATTGCTAAAGTCTATCGCAACAGGCCAAATAGGAATGGGATATTCCAAACCCAAGGGCGATTCCGTCCCAGCCTGCCAATACCATTTCACTGTGTCAGTGCCGCACTTTAACTGACACGCGGACTTCTTCGACAATGCCAACCTCATGTATACCAGATTTCGAAGCGAATGGGTAGACTGAACATATGTAGGACTACTACTGCTGGGGCGCACGACGCCCTGTATTCCAGGCAGGTCAAACCACACATTTACTCCAGCAGCCGGAATGAGCGTTTCCCACATGTCTGTCGTAGAGCCACACTCGTCCTTCGTATCTAGGAGGTTGATCATCAATATTATCGTTCCCTGTTGGGCGGGCAGGGCCGTACCAATCATCACGGTCTGCTTGATTTGAAGAGACTGCATCCCCTCCTTGATCAATAGTCGCTCAAGTCGCAATCGGGCGTATGTACCTGCGGATGTCCCTGGAGAGAATGTCCGTATTTGCCAGCCGTGTCCCTGCTCCTGACCATGCGCCACGCCGGCGACGCCACGCATCGAACTCAGCGCCATGAGAACGATGATCACGCTCATGAATGCGGTGAGTATCCGACAGAATCCGCAGATGTGACACGTGAAACGTGTCATTTAATTTCCCCCCTCGCTGCAAATCGACTGACTGTCACTAAACTGCGCGATCGTGTCATACTTGAATGGGCCTACTTGGCCATTCAGAGAGAAGATTCCAAATAGATGTGCGGTGTCGGCCTGAAACAATAGTACCATGCCAGGAATAGAGCTTGGGGTTGGCTCACTCTCCAGGCCTTGCGCGAAGCTTCGCAAGTCCTCGGTGGTCATATTGCTTGATTTGAACGTGACAACCCAAAATGGCGAGGATGGTGCATTATCACAGGAGAATCCAGACCATGAACAGAATGTACTGGTTGATAGGCATCTCGCTATCCACTGACTTGTTTGGCTACTTGACGGAATCGATCCTTGAGCAAGGGTAATCGCAGCACTGGCACTGGATAGCTCGAACGTCGCGTTCGCGACCCGTTCTTCGTTACGTTTCCTGGCATCATCCATGACACCCGCAGGCATCCGAGCGGTCTTGCTACTGAGCGAGTAGGGACTCACTAGTGACAGGGCTGCTGCTATACTCAAGACCAAACCCGCCGCGACAACAAGCAGGCTGATCTTGATGACGGCAGGTCGATAGCGCCGAGTAGTCACGATGTTGTCCTTGTGTGTCTGTGGAAGTGCTAAGGCGACGGCCTCTTGGGCACCGAGCAACCCTCTCATCACATTTCAAATGTCTAATGTTTCGACTGCATCAGATGCTCGTGAGTCATCGCACGAGTGCGCATGCAGCAGTCATACCTCAAGACTTCTCGAAGGCGAATCGCCTCTCGGCGTCAGGTCGTTTCGGGACACGTCGATAAGTCTCGGGAGGCTGGCGCGGACAAACCACCGTGTCGTTCCCGGCCTGATAACAGCGACTGTGTCTCGTGAGACACCCTCTTACCTCAGCTCAAGAGACGCCCTAGTCGGCCGCCGCAGAGTCTAGCAGACTTCACCGTGCTGGGTCAACGGGCTCGTCATCGGTTCCAGCACGCATCCGAGGGAGATGGTCATTCGTGCCCGAGCCGAGCTCGCCCTGGAGCAGGGACTCCATCCGTCGAGCAGCATCGCGCTGAGTCTCGGGCAAGACGTGCGCGTAGGTATTCATGGTCACGGTGATGCCCGAGTGGCCGAGGATGGCCATGATGTCGCGGTGGCTGACGCCCTGGGCCAGGAGGAAGGTGGCGCAGCTGTGGCGCAAGTCGTGGAAGCGCTTCCTCGGGAGACCGGCTGAGACGAGGAGCTTCTGAAAGCCCCGCGTCACTTCGGGGCCATCAAGTGGTGTCCCGATGCCGGTCGTGAAGACGTATGGCGTTTCCTGCCACCGCTCGCCGGCCTTGAGTCGCTTCCGATTCTGCTGGGCGCGTTGACCCCGTAGTGCCAAGACAGCCGTCTCAGCAAGGACGATCGTCCGCTTTGACTGGGCCGTTTTCGGACTGACGAGCTGGAGCGTGCCGTCTAGTCGTTGCAGAGCGTTGCGAACCGTGAGGTGCCCAGCGTCCAGGTCGATGTCCTGCCACGTAAGACCGAGCAGCTCACCCTGTCGCATGCCAGTCGCCAGCGCCACGACGAAGAGCGCCTCCCATGAATGCCCGCGTATGTGCTCAAGGAACACGCGAGCCTGCTGGGGAGTGAGGGGTTCGATCTCCGAGTGTTCTTCCTTCGGCAGGTCGACGAGCGTCGCGACATTGCGCGTCACCTCGCTCCACTTGCACGCCTGGTTGAGCGCCGCCCGAAGCGTTGATCGTATCCTGTTGATGGACGCTGGAGAGAGACCGGCCTTGAGTTTCTCGTTCAGCAGCTTCTGAACGTGACCGGGCTGGAGCTTGGCGAGGGGGAGCTTGCCGATCGCCGGCACCAGGTGCTGACGAACGTGCATGGCGTAGGACGTGTAGGTTCGGGGGGCGACGCGGGGCTGTACGCTGTCTCGCAGCCACCGCTCCAAGAACTGCTCGACCGTCTGGCGCTCGTTGGGGAGGGGAATGCCCTGGTCGACCTGGCCCTGAGCGGTACGCATCTTGCGGGCGACCTCATCGCGGGTCTTACCGTACACAGAGCGCTGTCGCCCAGCAACGGTTAGTCGGGCCTCCCATCGCCCGTCCGGGCGCTTGCGGATCGTTCCTTCGTTGTTGCCACGACGGGTCATCGCCCTGCCCCTTTGTCTCTGAAGAGCGCTCCGAACACGTTCAAAGTTCAGTCTAGCCAAGCCAACCACGCGTGGCAAACTACCTGTTCGGACAATTGGTTGGGACATATGACTCATGTACAGCAAAGTGTTGCGACAACTTGTTACGGATGAGACAGGAAGTGCGTTGAAGTGATCGTCTCAATCACTTTCTCGTTGACAGGCAATTTCACCGCTTGATACAATTGACGGTGCCCGAGCATGGCAATCTAGTGAATAGCCGGCTCGCGCCAATCTTATGCCGACAACCGAGTATCCACAACCAAACCCCGAGGCCAACCGCCATCGGCCACTCTTTTCATTGGGTGAGGTCGTGGCAACGCCCGGCGCCCTCACGGCATGTGAGGATGCCAAGGCCGATCCGCGTTTCTATATTGGCCGCCATGTCACCGGTGACTGGGGCGACCTGGGCGAGGAAGACAAGGCGGCGAACGATTCGGCGCTCACAACCGGTGCCCGGATCCTCTCCGCGTACTCCCTCGCAACCGACGAACGACTCTGGATCATTACCGAGGCCGACCGGGCGTACACGACGCTCCTTCTGCCCATTGAGTATTGAGCCCGAGCCGTCACATGGAGATACCACACAACCAACGATTGCTACGGACTGCACGCGGTCTCTACCACAACCGCGTGCGGGAAACTGTCGTTCGTGGTCGCATCGAGGTCGCCGAAGGCGCCCTCACGGAGTGGATGATCGCATCAGGCACAACCCACGCAATGCTCGGGCTCTTCGAGCTTCACCTTGCCGAGGGCGAGCTCCATGTCATCAAGCACGGCGCCCCTGACAGCGATCAACTACCGCTCCCACACCTTGAGACAGCTCGGGTGACGCGCCTTGAGAAATTCGCCTTCGGCGCCGACCTTCCGGCCACAGGCGTGCGCATCGCAGAGTCAGCTGAGTTCAGCCGTCGACTCGATCGGCTCACCGGTCTGTCTGAAGGCGAGCTCGCCACCCTTGCCCGCGCCGTTCTTGCCTCACTGGCGACGGCGGAAGTGGCACCGCTCCTTGCTCGCCACGAAGCCGGCATCGCCCTTTCTCATCCGCGCCAGGTCTTTGACCTGTTGTCGCCGGAGATGAGTAGCCTCTCGCACGAGCAGCTGCGGGTCTTGACCTTGAACACCCGCCACGGCCTGCTCGGAATGCACCTCATCTATCAGGGTACGGTGCGCGAGTCACCGGTGCGCCCTGCCGAGGTGTTTCGGCCCGCTGTCGTCCAGCAGGCTCCCGGAGTCATCGTCGCACACAACCATCCGTCGGGCGACCCCACGCCTTCGCAGGACGACTACGCCTTGACCCGTCAGCTTGTTCAGGTCGGCAACCTCCTGGGAGTTCGTCTGGTCGACCACATCGTCATCGCCGGATCGTCCTTCTACAGCTTCCGCGAAGGTGGCCACATTCCGCCGGATGCCATCGATCGGGTCACCGTCTCGGGCGCATCAGCCGGTAGTTGGTCAGTTTGGTCACAAGAAGATAAAGAGGCCGAGCGATGAGTAGCCGGCCCGCGCTGGCGAAGAAGGCGGCGGCGAAGAGATGGGAGCGCGGGGCAGGAGGCTCCCAGGGGCCCGCAGGTTAAAATTCTTGTTATTTTTTGCAGCCCGTGCTACAGTGTGCCGCGTTCGAGCCGAGATCTCGGCTCCATGAGTCAGGAGGGCGCGCACACATGGCCGTAGTCGCTCCAGTCAACCCCACGGGCGAGCCCCGTCCCGAATGGTGGGAAGCATCCCATATCCACCTCGGCGAGTTCATAGCGGACACCGAGGCGACCGAGATGCTGATGGCGGCAGTCCGAGACGGGACGATCCACGCTGTCAACGACAGTATGGACCCTTATGCCCTCTCCCGAGAGCCGGGCGAGAATGCCTATCACAAGATCGGCAAGTACCTTGGCCACTCCTGGGTAAGTGACCTGGGGTTTGCCGCCGTCGATGTGAATGGTGGCCAGTTCAGATGGATTTCGCCGCACGGTCGCTATTCGCAGCGACTCCAATTCGTTCATTGTCGCGGGCAGAAGCGAAGTGGCTCCATTAGCGTCAACGCTAAGGGGCCAGAAACGCGTCGCCTGGCAGAGCGCAACAATGAAATCGCCCGACTCCAGTCTCCGCTATTTCTTCTCGATCCCCCTGCCATCGATCGAACCCCGGTGATCCCGCTAGATTCGCCATTGACAGTCTGGGTCGTTGCCGATACCTACAGCGGGGGCTACGTCTGTGTGTATCTTGCCGTGGCTTTGCGCCTTACCAGGGACGGCCGTAGGCTCGCGGACCTAGCTGACGTCCACCTCTTGGATGAATTTGACCTTCGGGGCGGAACCGTTGAAGTTTCCGAACCATCGTCGCCGCAGATGCCGCCCGAAACGGACGCCGTTACGGTTGTTGTAAGAGATCTTCCGTAGCCCGTCGTGAGTGGGGTGTCATGGACGATTTTCAACCATCGCGGCTAACGTTCGCGCGAAAGCTCCGTCGAATGACCGCTACGGAGCTGGCGAAGGCTGTCGGCGTCACGAGCGCGGCTGTATCACGCTGGGAGTCTCAAAAGATGGCACCCGCGCGCACAAGCGTTGTGCGCATGTCCCTTGCGCTGCGGTTCCCGCTAGGGTTCTTTTACGGAGGACCACTAGAGGCGATCCCTGTCGATCTCCCGACCTTCCGCGCCCGAAGAAGCATGACGGCTAAGGTAAGGGATGGCGCGTGCGCTGACGGCGAGTTTGCGATTAATCTTCTGATGCCGTTCTTCCGTCAGCGATTCGAGTTGCCAAAGCCGGCGCTGCCGGTCGTTGCGGGGGAGATGGAAGATAGTTCTCCTGCCGCCGTTGCCACGTTTCTTCGGCACTTCTGGAATATGGGAAGCGGACCGATCAATAACATGATTCACCTTGTAGAAGCCAAGGGCGTTACGGTGTTTTGGCTTTCGCAGAACGAGGACAAGGTGGACGCGTTCTCGTTGTGGTTCGATGAGCATCCGTACATCTTTCTAAATGACGGTCCTGTGGACGGAGAGCGCGAACGCTTCACCGTTGCCCACGAACTCGGCCATCTCATGCTACATAAGAACGAAGCATATGCCACCCGTTACGGCCCCAATTGGTCACATAACGAACAGCAGGCCAATGAATTCGCATCCTCCTTCCTAATGCCCTACACCGAATTCAGGGCGGAGTGTCCGCGGTATCCGGTGTTGTCAGAATTCATTCCCCTAAAGCATCGCTGGAAGGTGTCGATCCAGGCGATGATTCGCCGTGGCCGTGACGTTGGCCGTCTTACCGAAGCCCAATATCAGAGCGCATACATTGAAATCTCGCGCCGTCAGTGGCGCCGAGCGGAGCCCGATCCGTTGCCGCGCGAACGGTCGCAGCTTCATGAGATCTTGTTCACTCGGCTCGTCTCAAAGGGCATCAGTGTTCAAGCCCTTGCGAACGAACTTCTGGTACGCCCTGGCGACATTGGAGCTGTGTGCCCCTATGCTCGGGAATTACTAACCTCGGACAGCGTTGTGCCTGCTAGATCTGACGACGAGTCATCCGAGGGCCGGGTCTTACCTTTTCGCTTCGCTAGGTAGCAAGGCAAAACGGCCGAATTGACCCTTCTTACTTGGCCATGCCATAGCGCTCCTTGACCAAGACAGCCAACGGCAAGCCGACGACGCCCGCGATGGCGGCCGGCAAGACCGACCGTGTGTGGACGGTTGAGGACGTCGCCGGTCTGTTGGAACGTCCCTCGCAGGCGGTCCCGTGGGCCGGCCAGAGTCGTTGGGGATCAAGCTGACCCGCCATCATCAACCGCTGCCCATTGACATCCTCGATCCCATCTGAGATAATATCAGTATGTATGACAGTATGACTTTACCGATGGAGGGAACCGTGGCCGTTCGCAAACAACTGACCGCCATGCAGGCCAAGGGCCAGGTTACGATCCCGGCTGCGATCCGGCGCAAGCTCGGTCTGAAGACGGGCGACCTTGTGGCGTTTGTCGAGACCGACCAGGGGGTGATCCTGAGCCCCCAGGGGGTTGTCGGCATGCAGGCGCTGGACACGATCGGCCAGATCCTGCGCGAGCAGGGAATTGACCTAGATGCCGTCATCGAGTCCGGCCGGGACATCCGTGGAGACTTGGTCAAGGAGCGTTACGGGTTGTCCGATGCTGACAAGCCGTGATCCGATTCTTCTTGGATGCCAGCGTTCTCTTTTCCGCGGCAGCATCTGAAACCGGCGGGTCTCGGGAGATTCTCCGGCTTGGCTTCGCCGACGAGATCGAGCTCGTCGTGTCCGAGTTGGTGCTTGAGGAGGCCCGGCGAAATCTGGCGATGAAGGCCCCGCGAGCACTTCCCGCATTCGAGGTGTTCGTCACCACAGCGCCCTTCATCGTTGTTGACGCCACCCGCCCGCAAGTGCTCTCGATGGCTCGTCACACGGTGCTCAAGGACGCGCCTGTGGTAGCCGCCGCCAAGCGGGCTCGTGCGGTCTGCCTCGTAAGCCTCGATCGCAAGCACCTGTTGGGCAACCATGCCCTCGAAGTGGCGGCTGGCCTTCGCATCCTCGCCCCCGGCGACGCGTTGCGTCTATTGCGCGATACCTCGCAACGGGACGAGCACGGTTGACCACGCGCCCCGACCGCCTGCAACGCGAGACCGTCGCACGTGGCGCCGGAGAGCGTCGCGACACCTGGTGCTGTCAGCACGGTGGCCGACGGCTGACGGCCGTTCGGGTCGATTCGTGCAACTTACTTGAAAAGTCCATACCTCTGCTGCAACGTCTGCTGTAACTGACCGAAAAGTCTGCCGCAACCTCTGCTGTTGGAACGACAGACCCAGCGACTCACGATAGCAATCGCTACAGGCCTGCCGTGGGCAGAACGCGTGCCCATGCGCACGCGACCTTCGGTCGATTCAAGGGGAGGAAGGTCGTCCTCCTCACCCACCCACTCCGGGTCCGCTACGGCTCCATTAACAGAGGAGCCGGCGTCCCCTGCGGGGCAGGATCGTCAAACGACGCGCCGTCGGTCTCTCGCCATCTCATCCCCCACGTTGTCCGCTTTGCGTCCTAATCGGTCGTCCTATGGGACGCCTCTACGTGTGTGGGGGATGATCTGTCGCGAGCCCGACTACCCCCCGCTGCCCGCTGATGTCCCCTCGTCTCTCGATGCCTGCGGCATCTCGATCCGCCACGGTGCTCGTTCCTCGCCCGTGGTCGGTGTCCATCAGTGCCCTTGCCCCGAGTACCTCGGGTCTGCGGCGGGCCGGCGTGTTCGAGCTGGCTACGCCAGCCTCACCCGCCTTCGCGGGAGGTAGTCGGGCTCGCTTCGCTCACCGCTCGCCGGCGCCGGCCCTCGTTCCCGCGCTTCAGCGTCCGCCTGCGGCGGAACCTCGCTTGGTCACTCAGTTGGCTCTGGCTCACTCCCGACGGCGCGCCAAGTGGATTCCCGCCGTTTCGGCGGGACAGTTATATATGGGCTCGCTCGCGCGACTCGCTTCACCTACAGCCACCGCCATTCCTCCCCTTGACCCCTCCTGACGGTGGCTGCGCCCTTCGCCCTCAGCCCGCCTTCGGCCACGCTTCGGGCTCCGGGCAACCCCAGAGCCCCAGACATCGGGCATGAATCCGCGCTTCTTGCTCAACATGACCCCGAGAGGAGCGCCCTCTCTTCCCTGCCTGCCTTCCACAGGATACCCGCCACTTCACCGGGTCAAGACTTCCCTGCGGCACCGGCCCGCTGGCCGGCGGTCCTGACCCCGCGAAACTTCGGCGGATGATGAACATGCGGGCAGGCAGTTAGCAGTTGCCCACGATAGAAAGGAGGTGACACACGATGACTGACACAGGAGACAAACCCGTACGCTTCCACCCGTATCCGCCGCTTGATGTTCCCCTCGGACAGGTACTTGTCACGAAGGATGCAGTCGAGGCCCTGGCGCTTGGCGGCACGTCGCTTGACGACGTGCTGGCGCAGCATGCAGAGGGCTATGGAGGCGACTTCGACTATGAGGAGCGTTTCGAGAACTACGACACCGTCGCGGCCGGCGGCGACAACTCCTCGCTGTACACCGTCGCGCAAGGCGTGACACTTCTCGTTCATACTCCCTGGCACCGCCACACAACGGTGGTATCGCTATACGCGGAGGCCGAGTAGGCCTCCGGGAGATCCGCGGTGTGTTCGCCGCGGGTGCCCTCTGCTCCCGCGGCTGTGCCCGAGCGCCTGACCACCCGCCCGATGCGTGGCTTTCTGGTTTGGCTCTCGGAGTACCTCCCTGCTGAGCGTGCCGGGGCGCTTCGTTCCATGTGAACTGCTGCATGCGGAGGCCACCTGCAACACGCAGATACTTCTTCCCTGCCTGCTACTTCCACAGGGTACCCGCCACTTCAGCGCGTCAAGGCTACCCTAACGGCACCGAGCCCCCTGCGGTCGCTCGGTGGCCTTGACTCACCGAAGCTTCGGCAGGTAACCCTGCATGGGCAGGCAGTTAGAAGTTGCCCACAGAAAGATAGGAGGTGAACACCATGAAAGATCAGCCAGTATCCCAACGCCCGGTAAAGCCGAAGGCCATCTACTTCGATCTCGGCGAGATCGTTGTGACCGTCGCCGCGCGTAATGCGATGAGCATGTGGATTACTCCGATTGAGAGTCTCTGGTTCGCCCATCTCTTTGGAGATTGGGGCGAGGTGACCGACTCCCAGCGGGAGGCCAATTCCCAGGCCATTCGCGCGGGACACGGTGAGGCGTGACCGTCGCCTGGGGCGATCCGACCGGGTCGCCCTGGGCCTTGCGATTCTGAAGTGAACCACGATGGTCACGACGCGAATCGCCATGCGCACGGTGACGGATGCGTTTGGCAATTAGACTAAGCCCGTTAGGGCGTTCCCACCCACCCACGTATGGAGGCAAGAAGCGCGCGAGGAGTCCCAGGTCATGTCCAAGTCGACAGCTTCATTCGCCCTCTTGAAATGTTCTATTTGGTTCCATACACTGTATTGAGAATTCCTGTTATGAATTTCAATAGCAATTATGAGCGAGACAACAACTCAACCAAAGTCCCCACAATCAGAACCTGGCGCGAGTGCAGTAGGGGAATCGCTTGATGAACGCACTGCCGGTGTGAGTCACGTCTTCGATCTGGTACTGGAGATCACCGAGCACAACCCGCGTATCAGGCAAATCATTGAAGAGGTCGCGCCGGAGATATTCAGGAAACAATCGGAGTTGTCACCCGACGAGTTCCTCGCCTGGAGATTCGAATGGCTACGCGAGCGCCTTCGACAACTTCCAGACGACAATCCGGAGAAAATACTGACGTTGAAGAATCCGAAATAATTGGGCATTGCATAGCTCATCCGTCGAGATCGTGGCGACTGGCAACGAACGCTCGTGGGGTGTCCAACCCTTGATCTAGACGAGCGCTGCGATTGCTTGCATGCGTAGGTCTTCACACTGAATGAGCGACTTTGATTCCTTCGGCAGTCGTGCAATCCAGAGGTCCAACCTCGCTACCACGCCCTCGCCGTGCTCGACTGCCAGCTGATCGCTCCCCGCGATTCTGAGTTGTCGAATTCGGTCGACATCCGCCAGAAGAATCTCTATCTCTTCCGCCACCAGGCCTTCGAGTATGTAGCCCATTGCGCCGCGTACCTTGCCTTCGACAAGCGCGTAGAACACTTCGGCGGATCTCACTTTATCTAAATCGAGTACCTGACAAAATGCCTTGGCGTGTTTGTCAGTGAACTGTCTCTCGCCCTTTATCACGAGTGATATGACATTTGGTTGTACTCCGTGTTTATGGTCACCGTCATTCTCGATTACTTCGGCCATTGACGAGGCGAGTTGATTGAGCGTCAATCCACTGCCGAAGTGAAACGAATTCTTCACTTGCTTGAAGTGACTCTTGATTACGTCCGATAGATTCTTCCCTGTATCCATATCGCGCTTCCCCGCCACGCCCAGCGTCGTTACCTCTGTTTACAAGTCCGTAAATGATCCCCGGCCCTCTGTCGCGTACACTGCGTGGCGTCTCCTCTTCTGTTCCCCGGAGGATGCCTATCGAACAGATGTTTCCCCTTTGCCGGCCTGCCGTTTCGCTTGCCCGCGCGACTTGCAGTCACCGGTTGCAGGTCCCCTTGCTGTTGTCTCCGGCTCAGTCCGCGGGTCTCCCATGTTCCGAGGGTAGGGGGGCACACCAGTCATGCTTGACAACTTCTGGCCATACCTTTTCACCCTGGCCACGATCCCGATCGTGCAACTAGTCCTGGCCTCAGTTGCGTGGCTAGTCGACGTCTTACTTGGTGCCCTTCGCTCCTATCATACCGCCCGCCGGGCGCGACATCCAGATTGTAAGGCCTCCCCCAAGCCGGGCGACAGGCCGTTAGTCGCTGTCGGCCCGTACGCGGGGTTCAGTCCTGACAGCAACCAGCTTTTGGAGGCGACACGAGCGTTCATTGACGAGCTAACCACTCTCATCCAGAACAGGATGGATGCCCTTGTTGAGCTTCATGAACACACGCTCCATGAAGGCTGGTCAGTTGCCTCAGGGGGCGGCCAATCCATGGGTATCACGGAGGAGGCATGGTCGGTAATAGCACAGGACGCGTTGCTCCTTGCTCGTCGCTCGCAGAGTCGGAAGGCTGATCGAATTGTGCAGATAGCTGAGGCTGACGTACGCCACCTGGTAACTCAGTATGCCAGGCAGGCAGAGTACGATCGTGCCAAAGCCAACTACGCTAAGGAGGCTTCGATGACAACTGAACAGGATCCGCCCGAACGTTCCTATCCTTTGGAGCCCGCATCGCCCTCGTTTGCCTCGACCATGCCCGCCCATGGCTTGAAGCTCCGGAGCGAAGCTTCGCCCGAAGAGACACGGCTTCTCTCCTCCGTTGAACTCCAACGCATGCAAATTCTCGCAGAGGACTTCCTCGTGAAAATTTCCACGCTGTCAACGGAGGATATCGCTCAATTCATCCAAGACGGCGGGCTGCAGACCACTATCCATTCACAGCACGTGTTGGACGAGGCTAGGGGCCAACTGAGCCCCGAGCACTTCGCCCTCTTCCACGCGTTTTCCTTCGGCGCGCTCAACGAGTCTCTCGCTGCCCTCCGCGGCCTGCACTCATTGGGGTACGCCAACATTCGCGAGATCGTTGCCTCCCTCCCGTCCTATCAGCAACTGCCTGAAGAGAAGCAGTCCTTCGTACAGCTGATCTTCGGCCGATTGAAGAAGTAGCCTAATGTCAACTCCAGACGAACGTCTCAGAGCTGCCGAGCAGGTCATGGCCTCAATCCCGCCTACACCTCCTCCTCCCGATGTACCCCTCGGTCCACAGATGTGCCCGCATGCCCGTAGCTTCGCCGACTGGTGCGACACTCTCGTCTCAGCTGCGACTGCCAAGAACGATCTGGTCTCTCTCAACCAGGCGAAGCTTCTTCTCATCGACCGGTACTTCATGTGGCGGGTCAACGTCCCCGTCCGCCACCAGGTCTTTCCGAGACCCACCTCCGTCCACGTATGCATCTTCGCGGTGTTCGAGTCTGCCTACCGTCGCCTCCAGGACGCGATACTGGCCCTCGGTCCGTCTCCTCTTGTACATCCCCCCTACCCAGCTCCGCCCCCGCCGCCGGCTCCGATGTATGAGACGGTCAACGGAATCGTCGTGGGGGAGACTCTGGATAAGGATTTTGAGCCATGAGTTACCGTGGCTGGTCGTCACGCTCGTCCAAAAGCGGTCTGACACCCCTTCGAGTCATCCGCAACAGCAGGTCGCGGCCCCAGTTCGTTATCGACGAGGCCGACCGCATGCGCGGCATCCACGTTGTTGCTGGCTCCGGAAGTGGGAAGTCACTTCTTATTGGGGGCAACATCGCATTCGGCGACTTCATGCGTCACACCCCGCAAGTGCTCTTCGATCCGGTCGGTTCGATGATCGATGCGTTTCTCATGCGCATCGCGTCCGTGCCCAATCCCACCCAAGACGAATTTTGCTCCCGGATTCTCTACGTGGACATGTCAGCTCGTGGCGCCCATCTCGTCCCGTTTCCTCTGCTGTACGAACTGGGTGGCGAAACCCGCCATGACGTCGCTGAGCGGTTCCTTGCAACCTGCCTGGCGATAGACCCTCAGTTACAGTCTGCGTCCATTCAGGGCTGGAACGCCTTGCAGCGCACCGGGCTGCCGGTGGGCATCATTCTGGCCAGCCTTGGACTACAGCTTGACTCCGCGATGGATCTGCTCCGCCGTCCTGAAGCATGGACCCCTCGACTCAACGAGGCCGTCGTTCGTCACCCGGACGCCGCGCCGGCCGTCGCCTTCATTCGCGATGAGTACATCCCCGCCACCCCAAGCAGGCGCGCGGAGCTGACTGCATCGTACCGAGCAAAGGTGGAGCCGTTCACCCTGGATCCGACAATGCGGGCAATGTTCTGTTCCACGCCGTCCGGCGTCGACTGGCACAGGGTAATGGCCGACCGCCTCACGGTCCTCCTGGACTTCCGGGGCGAAACGAATCCAGGTAAGCGTCTCTTCAAGACGCGCGCCGCATTCGACTACGTGCGTGAATTCGTGCGCCATCGCGGGCCAGGTGCGCACCTTCCGTTGGCGCTGCATATAGACGAGCTCACCGAGCTCACCAACGCCCAGAGTCTTGACCAGTCTCTGTTCGCTCGCGACCTTGACTACCTCCTGAACGTCCTCATGAGGGGTTTCAGCTGCCCCGTGACAGTAGCACACCAGTCCATGCATCAGGTGGCAGAATCGACCCAACGGACGCTCATGTCAATGGGTACTCACGTGATCGGCGTCACCACTGACGTGGAGAGTGCGGAGTTCCTGGCCCGTCACGTTGTCCAGTTTGACCCGCAGCGCGTAAAGCGATGGGAGCGCGTGTGGGCATCTGAGTCGAAGCCAGCAATTGGATTTGGTCCTGCGTACACGAACCATTTCGTGATCGATAAGCGAGAGGTCAACTGGCCGCTCGACGAGCAACTCTACGTTGCCGCTCGCGCCCTCAGGAACCTCCGTCCATTCGAGTACCTCATCAAACCTAAGGGCCGCAGCACCCTTGTCCACGCGTCCATCAAGCGACACGTTGGCAATCCGTGGCCGACCGATCACGCCGACTTGCTTACCGACCTCCGCGATCGTCTCGCGCGTCAGGCATGTAGCGCCGTCGTTCAGATCGGCCCGCCGGCGCCTGTCCCGTCTGTTACACTAAAGGATAGTGACGCCCACCATGACCCGCGCGACGACGACGACCAACTCGACCCGCTCTACTGGCGCTCGTAAGACGCGCCGATTGTCAGTGCGCCCGAGGGATCTGGCGATGATCGAGGCTGTCCACGCTCACCGCGTACTCTCGACCGCCCAGATCAGCGCCCTGTTCTTCCCCACCACCGACGGGATGGTGAGTTCTGCGTGTCGCACGCGACTGCGCTACCTTTCCGACGCTGGACTCCTTGCGCGCATCGAGCAGCCGCAGACTCGCTCCGAGGGTCGTAGGCCACTGCTCTTTATGCCCACCGCCGAGGGCTGTCAGCTCTTGATCGACGAACTCGACTACGAGCCCGATGCCATCGACTGGAAGCCGGCCCACAACGACGTGCAGTGGCCGTTTCTCGCCCACCAGCTGGCAATCAATGACCTGTACGTACACGTGGCACGCGCCGTACAGGGGCTCGGGTGGCAGCTCACCACCTGGGTTGACGACCGGTTCCTCCGCAAGCGCCATACCGAGCGGGTGACCGTCTACATTGATGACCGAGTCGAGGAGATGGCCGTCGTTCCCGATGCCTACTTCGAGATTGCGATGCCCGTCGGTCTCTTCCGCTTCTTCGTTGAGGTAGACCGCTCGACGATGGCGGTGTCCCCGGCAAGCCATCGGACGAAGAGTTGGCAGCGGCGCATCCTCGCCTATCAGGCGCTCTATGACTCGCCCCTGATGGAGAAGCTCTACGGCACCACGACCATTCGGGTGCTCACTGTAACGACCGGTGGACAGAGGAGGCGGGACAACCTCAGAGAGGCGATCGAGGCCGCCGGAGGGATGAAGCGATACTGGCTCACCACAGCGCAGCAGCTCTCACCGGACACAGTGCTCACCGCGCCAATCTGGCAGGTGGCCACTGTCACGGGAGAACGGGCGCTGCTTGCCTGAGCAAAGGCCCCGCATCCGCCCTCACGCCATGTCCTCGCCGCTCGTGTTGGCCGAGTGCGCAAAGCTCGACTAGCCCTAACGCCAACAAGAATAGGACTCAGCCCGCCGTCTGCCGTGAGCGAACTGGGGGCGGGATGCAGGTGCCCTTTCAGTGTACAGGACGGGAGAGACGTTGCGGTTCCCAGCGTACTATGGGGCCCCGGTGTCGCCTTTGATACCTTGTCGCTTCGCGTCGACACGACCGACCAAGTCGGCTGCCGAGATGCCCAGCGCATCGCAGATCTGAAAGAGGACAGTGAGGGTCGGCGACTTGAGGTCCCGCTCCAGCTGACTGATGTACGTGCGGTGGACATGGGCGGCCAGGGCGAGTCGTTCCTGGCTCGTCCCGGCCAACTGTCGCGCACGTCGAAGCTCCTCCCCCAGCATCGGTCGAGTGTAGAGAGTAGCGTGCCGCCTGTCCTCAGACTATAGTATTCACGGACTACCGCGGCAGGTTGCGACAGAGGCAGCCTGCCTGCCGACCGACCATCTCTCGATAGGCCATGACCTCTTCGACGCCCAATCACAGAGAGACGTCAGTGACGGGGCGCAGGGCTGAAGCGGTGGGCCGGGCAGTAGTCGAGTTGACCTGACGCAGTTCGGTCAGTGGCTGACGAGCCGGGGCGATCGTGTCTCACCCAGAACCGTCACGACACGCTCGACTCAGCCATCGGCACGTTCCTCCCGCGAGGGGCAGTATCAGTGCCAACGCCAATGAGTAGGGAGCAACCCATGACAACTACCTCTGCGTGCCCGTCCTGTAATCGCGACGTCTCAAGTGACTCAACGTTCTGCATGCACTGTGGCGCAAAAGTGCAAAGCAATCACAAGGGCGTCGCAGAGTCCGATCCTGCGCCTACGTCGAGCACACCAACCGGACTTACCCGCGTCCTGATATGGCCACAGGGAAACATAGACATCAAGCCGACCTTCTTCTCTGGCTTCTACAAAGTGAAGAGGGAGTACAAGCTTCACATTGCGCTGTCTGGGGAGAAGGGCGGTTACGTCTCGTCAAGCGGCATCCTTATCGCTGCAATATGCCCTGCCGGCTTCGGATGGGCGCCGGATAACCGCTGGGCAGAGGAACGAAGAGTGGGCCAGCTCCGGAAATTCGCGGGGAAACCCGCCGGCAAGATGCATATGCCCATGTTCATCGATTCCATCTTCGGACACGGCTCTCGAACCGCTCATGCGGTGATTCTAGACGTCCGCTCCGACGACTTCAGTTGGCACACGCACCGGTGGAACTACACCGGTGCCTCCGAGAGAGTGCTCGTGTGGGAGTATCTGCACAGGGATCCGATCGAGCTTAGGCAGAATGACTTTGGTTCCGAGAACTATCAGGTACATGTGTGGTTCATTACCTCTGACGACCGCATTCTCTATAACCACATGTCCGTCGATGGATGGAAGGGATGATCACGATACTTACCATACGAGCCATATGCCGCAATAGTGGCGCCAGTCAGAACCTCAAACCAAAGTAGTCGCGACTCACGATTGCACGAAACCGCAGCGCATGCCATGCGTTGTAATACGAATGCGAACATGGTATAATATCTGAAAGCATCGGGTTATGGCATAAACTCCTGAGCTTCGATTATGAGTTCGCAACTTGTCTAATGGCTACACCGGAAGGGGCACACTATAGCAAGATCGTATCAACCGCACTGCAACAGACCGGTGCAGCCGTCAATGACGATGATCGCAAAATTATTGAGGGCATTGATTCCGACATCCACGACATGTTTCGAAGCTTGATCGTCGGAACTCCCTTGCCAATTGAGAATATGGAGGATTACGCTGACCTGTACAACCTGGCTCTGATTGCACTCTTCATTCATGCTTCCAAAGTCCGGGGCACGTAGTTCGCGCCATGCTTGCCACGCTCGCCGGATCAAGCGAGTTCCTGCTCAAGTTTCCCTATTTCCGTCAATAGACTACGCAACTCGCGTTGAGTCGAAAGGATATAAGTTCTCGTCTGTATACCCAATTCACAGAATCGACGAGCGTCGGCAGTAGCCCTCCTAGCCACTTCGGTGTCGCGACGCGCCTTCGCCCTCTTAGCCTGCCATAGTCTACCTGCAGCGCATGTATGAAGCCACTGTGGCCGCGGAGTTGCCCAGCCTATCGTTCTCTCAATCAACTCCTGGAGACGGTTGTCAATGTCAGCCTTGTTGACATCCTCTCCTTGCTTGATCGCCTCCATGCCGTAATAGACATAGTTGTTCAATATGCTCATAGCAAGAGCCGGACGGTCACTTAGATGCGACATTGCCTGGTCTTCCAGCTCAACGGCTCTCGCGAGTGACGTATTCGTTGTGGCCCATGGATCGCCTCCGCAGATTGAACCTCCTATAGCGAAGGCCAATGCGTGAGCAATTCTCACTGACCCAGGCTCTTCGCGCAGCGCGGATGTCAGAAAGTGGATCGCATCCTTGACTTTCCTCTCGCGCAAGTACACCAGTCCGAGCATGTATTTGCACGAGACTAGAGACTTATCGTGTGGCGCACTTGCATCTTCAATTTCCGCCTTCAGGATCGATGCCGTCAGCCGGTAGCGCTCAAAGACGAAAAACACGAGTGCCCACACGAGTCGCCGTTCGCGCCCATTTTCGGCTTCGACACTTGCTGCAACCAGATTCTGAATTTGCACTTCGACAAGCTCGACCGCGTCATCAATATTCGCAGGCATTGCGTCGACAAGGTCCGTCAATGCCGACATGGCACTCTGAAGTACTGGGTCGCTCACATCAATCCAGTATGGGAAGCCAGCATATCTCTCTAGGAGTGCCAAATTTGCGTCGCCCACTTCATCGGTTGAGGACAGGATTGATGTCCCCATCCCACTTGGCAATGACAGCACATTCGACCGAAGTGATCGAATGATCTCGCGTAGCGACAGATCTTCGCGTTCCGAAGCGAACATCGAAGCAACGTACTCTTTTTCACGCCTGATGATGCTGGCACTCTCGAATGTCGCGATACGGCTAAGGAGTCCAAACAACTCGTCCATTCGATTTTCGGCCAGCTGATGCTTCTCGAGGGATGCCCGTTGTTCGTCCAGTTCGTCCAGAAGCAATGAAAGTTGTTCACTCAAATCCTCCATCGATGCCTCCTCGATACCTCCAGGTAGCTGAATGTCTCTACCTATACGAAGGGCGAGGGCCGCACGACTAATCGAGGATCTCAACTCCTTTAGGCTTGACACTCGACTTGTCGATCCATGGTCCTGTCCAACAGCTCGCGTATAACGAGAAATACACTCAAAGTAGTCCAGTGGCTTGAAAGCGCGAAACGTGGAGCCGTCGCCCAGTTGAACCGTCATCTTGGAGATATTCGCCTTCGACGAAAATAGGCGAACCATAGAAGGAGCACTGCTGACGAGAGCCATGACATGTCCCTTTGAAGCCATCTCTCGATTCCACTCAATAACTGTTTCGATAGCAACTGCATCTCGGTCTGCAGCTTCCAACTTCCTCTTTCCTCGGATTCCAACTAGCGCCCGGAACCAGTAATTCGCTGGCTCAATCGACTTGAGCCCGTGACGACGAATGGAGCTAATCTCTCTCTCACGACGAAGACGTCCGCTCGTTAATAGTCCTCGGAGCCGTGCAAGCCCGCTCCGATAGTAGCCCGTCTCTACAAAGATGAGGTCGCGAACGCTGGCAACAAACGAACTAAGTCGATCAGCATCATCCACTCTCAAGAAGTCGTCCAGCATCTTGCCAAAAATCGGGGCAACGCTGGATTCGCGATGAAAACGAATTGCATGGGTCTCAACAAGATCGATGAGGCCATGCAATTCATCTTCATATGGCGCAAGCAGCACTCGATGACCAAGGCCCTCTGGATTCTCAAGCAGATGAGCCCGAGCGACGAACTCGTCTATCAGACGAGTCCTCTCTGCCTCCGAAGGAATTCCTCGAGATAGTGCATTACTAAGAGGATACAGATAACGCGCAATGTCAAAGAAGTCTATTGCGAAATGTACGGTAATCGGGTCGGACTTTCGACTTCCCAAGATCTTGTCATTGCAGACATCGGACATGTGATGGTGATACCACTGAATCCAGTCACCCATTTCGCTGTAACGAGTTGCGACCAGATCTACGCCTGAGTGTTCCGTATCCATTAATGACTCCTCACGCGTAGATTTGCTCGAGAGTACTCAACCGCTCTTCCAGGCTCCTACTACGCGACTCGGTATGTGGACCGTCCCACCACCTGTCCCGAACTCCTAACTCCAGCGCCTGGTTGTGCCAGACATTGTAGTCTTCAATTACTTGAGCGAGAGAGTCGGAGGCGTCCACGCCAATCGTTCTCGCCTCGCGTGGATCGTCCAACCACACTGGCTGCCAATAAAGAGTAATCGCTGCCACGGGTGTATCGCCGATTCGAAAGTCACTTACCCTTGGAGTGCGCTCTGTATCGACAGAACACTCCGGCACAATACAAATCACCAACCCAAGTTCACCCATTGCGTTTCTGAACGTACGTAGCACGGTGGGACGGTCGGTCGGGTCATATGTCATGTCTTCCTTCATGACCTCACGCACATCGGATACAATAATCCGGCCAATTTCTCTTACACTCAACGCCCGGTAGTACGGATACAAACATGCTTCGAGATGAATTGCGCCAGGCGATCGCTTAAAGGCCTTAAGCAGAGATCTAACATGTTGAGAAGCGCTTAGCTTATCGCTCATCCACAGGACCGTGAAACTGATGGGTGCATATCTAACATATTCGATAAAGGAGCGCGCTATCTCAAGTGTATCCTGATTGTCGGGAAATAAGGAAAACAAGACGCGCGTAGTGCCGAAATGAAAGTCTCCATTCTGATCTCCAGTCACAAACATCAGTGCGTGATTCTCAACTGTCAAAGTCAACCGACGACGACACTGTTCACGCCTCTCAGGATCAGTGGGAGCGCCTACGACTGCGAGTACATTCGTTAGATCCACACGGTAGCGATCCATCAACGGCCAGTTTTCAAAGTCCAGGAAGAGGCGTACTACTGAGTCTCGCAGGGCGTCTAGTCGCCTAATCCGCGCTGATCTATTGGGCGTCTCGTCTTCTATGCTTGTAATGAGACGAGTCACAAATGTGTAAACAGAGAGCTCGCCCAATCGATATGGTGGAGACTCTCCATAAAGTGCGATCCGATAATAAATCACATTATACATAAACTGATCGATCACTTCGGCGCCATTGTCAAACACGTCAACATACGCACTCTGACCAGAAGTTGCTACCACCGCACTCTCCTTATTTTGCCCAACACTGAGTGAGCCATTCCCGCAATTGTGGGACACGCGAATCGGTTGCGAATCACAGCACGCCCGCATCTCTGATCGACTGCTTCAGCAATGTGAGCTTCTCGCCTTCCGTCATGCCCCCAATTGCTGATACATCACCAATTCCGATTGGCCTATTTATCATCCTCTCCCATGCAATTGGCTTATGGATTGCCTCGGGATGACCGGCAAGAAGGGACGCAATGCAAACGGTTTCGCCCCAGGCGTCGGCACGAAGAGCCGAGCGATATATGTCACGCTGCCCGCAATCGAACGATGTAGGTGCATGGAGACTATCGACTCCGGAGGGAGCATATGCAATCTTAAAAAGTGGGCAGTCGCTTATGTGCAGTAGCCCGAGCTCGTTTCGAATACGCGTTGCGCGCTCGCGCGACTTGACCGTCCACGTCCTTCTCGTCAGGACACGCGTGTGTGTAAGCCATACCCAACCACGTGCCGATCCGAGCGGCGGATAGGACCCTGCAAGAATGTGCTTCTTCTTTAGCGTATTGCGCGTAAGATAAAAGTGCATGAGATTCGTCGCAGTAAGGTTCACTTGTACTTTCTGCCCGAGCAGTGTGCCACCCGTTGCGCTGGCGGTGTCCGCTGTCAAAGCATGAGACAAGCTATCGAACGCTTTGTAGGTAACAACAGGCGACTTTGGGCAAGGAATCCTGCGACCATGAAAAGCGGCTCCAGGCGCAGCTGCGAATGCATCGAAGACTGCGAGCCCCCCCGATTTCCATATAGGAGAGGTCTTACCGGAGTGCAGACTGTCAGCGAACTTCTCGAACGCATCGCGAATTCCTCCGGGATTGGTCGCGGGATTGTACGCAAAGTCGCGCTGAAAATTATGCCACTGAAAAGCTATAGATACGCGTTCCGCCATTGTCCGTGCGGCCCGTCGTGCTCTGCGACGCCACTGCATAATCACAGGATGGCTGCCAGCCACCCATACATCGAAGCCTGAGGATTTCAACTTGGGAGTTCGCATTGCCTCGACCCGTATAGTGAATCTAGGGAGCGCCCTGCCGCCGCCCTTCTCGGTGTACCCGTCCTGCGCTGCTGATGCTGCGACTGCATTGCTCTTTCGAATAGAAAATGTCCGAAGTCCGGCAATCGCGATGCGCTGAGCACGACCGAATGGCAAGAATAGGCGAAAGCCCCAGAAATGTGTGCGATCCGCTAAGTGATCTGATCATCACCTCGTGCACGTCCGATCATCTCCGCGCCAAGAACGATTTGGACGCGACTCGAATCTACGTTCCGGGCGGCGCACTTGCCGGTTCCACCGCATTCAGGCGTCAAGATATCACTTGCGGGTATGACCGTCAAGTGCTCGGCCTCTGCCAGACGGCGATCTTCAACGGACCATTCTGGGCGATCCTGAGATTGCGCCGCCCGGTCATCTAGCGCAGGCTGTCCTTTGGAACCCAGAGTGAGCGTGGCAGCTGACTCGTCGAGCGCACCTTCTCCGTAGTCGTCTCACTTCGCGAGCAGGGCAAGTCCTGCTGCCCTTCATCACCGAAGCCCTGAAACTACGCCGGCACCGATGTGCCGTCTCGGCTGCCGACAATTGGGTCGATGGTTATCACTGGTGTTGGTTCTCATCTGGCTGCGCCGTCGGCAGCCTCAGCTCGCCTGACCCCACAACCAGTGAATCCAACAGGTGCTGATAGTGCGCGCGGTCTTCAAGTCGCTGTGCCTCTGATACGGGCTTTTCATCATGGCCA
>Ga0138256_10001261_pt1 | contig 27299 bp, 14 predicted proteins | sample KNB2016incub_MG_FD_105486 | JGI IMG/M metagenome (GOLD analysis project Ga0138256, IMG submission 105486) | Active sludge microbial communities from wastewater in Klosterneuburg, Austria - KNB2014incub_MG | ecosystem: Engineered > WWTP > Activated sludge > Unclassified | place: Austria...
GTAGTTGTATTTGACCATTGATAAGCCTGATAAGGTAATGTTGTTGAAAGAACAGATGGTGTACCTTCACAAACCTGATTCACTCCTGTAATCACAGGCTGAGGTAACGGATTAACTGTAATATTTGCCAAACCACTAATTTGTGTACCTGGGCAATTATTATCACTTATTGCAGTCAGATTATAGGATGTCGTTGTTGTTGGGCTAAGATTCAAAGTTAATGGATTTTGTGTTGTTGTTCCATTGTTAATCTGTCCTGTAACATTATTCTGATAACTGTAATTAAATGGTGCTGTTCCTGTAAATTGAATCTGTATTGGAGCTATTTCATTTAGACATATTACCGGATTGCCTGAAATAACTGCTTGTGGCAAGTCATGAACAGTAACTGTTGTTGATCCTGTTGCTGATGTTTTACATCCCAACAATCCTGTTACTACTCCTGACAATGTATAAGTTGTTGTTGTTGTTGGTGAAACGGGAATTGTCAATGTATTTCCTGTGGAAGTTACAGGGAAGTTTGATGTTCCGTCATTGTAAGTTACATTATAAGGTCCATTTGCAGTAAAGTTAAGGGTTATACTTCCTGTATTTCCATTACACAATGAAGGTGTTGCTGTTGTGATGGCAGCTGTTGGATTATCCAACACTTTAACTCCTATATTTTGATTAATTACTGCAGGGCAGTTATTATCCGAAATGTTTGTCAGCACATATGATGTATTGGTTTGAGGCGATACATAGAATGTATATGGATTTGAAGTTGCATTAGAAACTCCTTGACCCTGCAACTGATAAGTAAATGGTGCTGTTCCTGTAAATTGAATTGACAACTGAGTACTATCGCCTTTACAGATTGAATCTTTTGCTGATGTAATTACTGCCTGTGGAATAGCATTAACTGTAATTAACGCATTACCTGAAGCCGATCCGTTACATCCATTTCCAGTAACTGTTGCAGGCAATGTATAATTTGTATTGGCTGTTGGACTTACAGGTATTGTCACAGAATTACTATTGGTAGTAAATGGACCCATGGTAGTTCCACCTGCTAAATAAGAATAACTATAAGGTGCTTCTCCGGTAAAATTAATAGTGAGGTTTGTAGAGCCACCATTGCATATTGCATTGGTTCCACTAATAGCTGCTGTGGGCAGCGGTGTAACCTTCATATAAACCGATTGATTGATATTGCTGTTTGAACAGTTTGCATCAGAAATACTTGTTGACAGTATATAGGTAGTATTAACAGTGGGTGCAACAGGAATAGATACAGAGTCAACCGGAGAGGATAGGCTTCCTGATGAAGTTCCATTAGTTGTATAGCTGTAATCGAACGGTGGTGTTCCCCCAAACTTTACTGCAATGAATGATGCTGTGCCTAAACAAATAGTATCATTACCAAACAATGTGGCAGTAGGTTTAGGATTAACTTTTACAACAGATGATCCATTCAACGCTGTTCCTGCACAAAATTGGTCGTTAATACTAACAGGTGTATAAGTTGTTGTACCTACTGGAGGACTCACCGATACAGTTAATGGATTTGTACTTGTTGTTCCATTCACATTAGATGTTCCATTAAAATAGCTGTAGTTAAAAGGTGCTGTACCTGTAAATGCAATGTTGAAGGTTGCAGATGTACTTTCACATATAATTGGATTGCCGCTAATGGTCATTGTTGGCAACGGGTTTACAGTAATTGTTGTAGTTGCCGGATTGACAGGTGCATTACAACCATACATGCTATTGACGTTTCCAACTAATGAATATGTTGTGTTAACTGTTGGTGAAACCGGAATTACAATAGAATTTGTATTGCTTACTACAGGTGTGTTCACAGTTCCGTTTGAGTAGGCTGTAGTGAAAGGTCCGTTACCTGTAAAGCTTATGGTAATGCTTCCGCTGGAACCTACACATAAATTTGGAGTAGTTGTTGAAAGTGTTGCTGTCGGTAAATTCAGCACAGTAACTTTTATTTGCTGGCTTGTTGTATTTGAACAAAGCTGATCATTTACCTTAACCAATGTGTAATTTGTAGTAGTTGTTGGATTAACATTAATTGTAACAGGATTGGTGGCCGCATTCTGAACTGCTTGTCCTTGCAACTGATAACTGAATGGGGCTGTACCTGTGAACTGAATTGTTAAGTTAGTGGCATTGCCATTACAAATGGTATCGTTATTCGTTGTAAATGTTGCTGTTGGCAATGGTCTTACAGTGACACTACCAATGCCATTGACACTTCCTTTACAAACTCCGCTAAACACAGAATCAAGTTGAAATGTTGTTGTAGCTGTTGGACTAACTACAACTTTATATGGATTATTGCTGGTCGTAATTGGACCAAAAGTGTTGCCTAATCCATCTTTATAATAGAATGTCCAAGGTGCATTGCCTGTAGTGAAGTTTACCAGCAAGGTATCATTTTCTCCAGTACAGATTGTTTTATTCCCGCTAATTGATGCCTGAGGTAATGCATTAACCGTCACTATGGCTGTTGCCGGATTAGTATTATTAGAACACTTTGCATCATTTATTGTAGCACTTAGTGAATAGGTAGTCGTTGCACCCGGTGTAACATTAAATGTATATGGATTTGTTGAGGTATTAAAATTAATTGTTCCGCCCGTACTTGCAACACAGCTTCCTGTAAATGGACCTGTTCCGGTAAAATTGATTGTTAATGTAGCTTGTTGTCCCGCACATACTGTTGTTGTTCCGGAAAGAACTGCAGTAGGCAATTGATTTACTGTTACAGAAACAGTATCATTAATATTTGTCTTACTGCAAAATGCGTCTGTTACTGTTGTTACTATATAATTTGTGTTACTGATTGGATGTACATAAAAATAATATGGATTGGCAGTGGCATTTATATTTGCCGGTGCACCAGCATTGGTTACCAAACCAAATGTGTATGGGGCACCATTACCTGTAAAACTAACCTGCATCCGCACACTGTCATTCTTACAAATTGTTGCATTGGTAACACTTGAAATGTTAGCAGACGGAATTGCTTTTACAGCAACAACAACGCTATTTGCAATAGTACCTGGACAAAACTTGCCTGAACTGGTAAAATTTTGGAACGAATAAGTAGTGGTTGAACTTGGTGATACACTTAGTGTAATAAATGATGCAGCAGTATTTACTGGTGTTAAAACTCCTGTTGAGTTGTCTTTAATATTGCCAACGAAAGGACCTGTTCCGGTAAAATCAACACGAATAACTGTTGAACTGCCGCTACAGATAGTATCATTTCCTGTAATGGACATGGTAGCATTTGGCACAGGAAGAACAACAATTTTTCTAGTTCCTGTAACTGTTCCCGGACATGCATCCTTAACACTAAATAATGTGTATGTTGTTGTGGCAGCTGGCGAAACATTTATTGAAACAGGGTTTGAAGCTGTAGTTGCTGTAATATCAGGACCTGTGCTGCTTTTAACAACATATTGCCAAGGCCCTGTACCTGTAAATGAAAGTGATATGGTTGAACCTCCTCCATTACAGATGGTATCATTTGCAGTATTTACAACACTTGCAGTTGGCAATGCTTTAATTGTTGCATTTGCACTACCACTCACAGTGCCTGCGCATGCACCCATTACAGAATTGAGAGTATAGTTAAAATTACAATTAACAGGCACTCGTATTATTACCGGTGATGAATTGGCTACAGCATTTACAACTGTTGTTCCAACACAGCCCGGACCGGGAACATTATAGCTATAAGTATAAGGCGCACCTCCAGCAAAATTAAATTGAAGATTTACGCTATCACCGGGGCAAACACTACTTGTACCCGAAATTGCAATATTTGCTGTAGGACCCGGTGTGGTTGTTACAACATGTGATGGGGTCGTACTCGTACACCCACTGGGACTTTGTGTGATGACGGCAGAATAACTTCCGGCAGCACATGCAGTAATACTTGATGTTGTTGCACCATTACTCCATAAATAAGAAGTTGTAAAACATGCAGGACTTGGATTTGCAGATGCCGTTATATTGACACAATTGGGTGGACAAAGATTTGTTGGTCCTGCCGGTGAAATATTTGCTACGAATCTATTATCTATTACTCTCTTTATGACATTTGATTTTGAGACACATCTGGTAATTGTAGGTGTTGGAATAATGATAAGTGTATCATCAATGGATACATAATATTTCACACTATCACGACATACTGTTTTAGAAAAAGGATCGGTATAACTAGCAGTAGGCCAAAGATTAGGTACTGTTGCAATTTGAACAGGAGATGAGCCAATGGGATGTTCCCGATAAATTTTATAGACTAATCCTGCTGACCCGGGATATGCATGCTTAAATAAAGAATTCCAATTTAATTGTGTTTCACAGTTGACAATAGTGCTGCTGACAAACATGGTACTGATAGTGTCAGAAGCGACAGAAATGCTATCACCATTACACAAAGACTTTGTTTTGACATAAAAATAAACAGGAGCATTATTTGCATTTGCACCAATTAATGTATTCAGCTGTGTTGCCGTAATTGTATCACCTTTTTGTTTGTAAAAATCTTTGTTTCCTGCAACTGAATCAACCAATGTGTAGGGACCAGCATAATTATTTGATGCATAAATCTGATAAGAATTGAATACATGATGTGTATCAAGCTGATTTACCACACCGGGTGTTTCCCAATAAAGACCCACATCACCAGCAGTATTTAAAACGGAAGCCCCTCGAACATGTGGTGGTTCTAATGGTTTGGATTGAATTACTGTAACACTTATTGTAATCGTACTTATGGCAGGTGCAGGGCAATAGTTATCTTGTGCTTTTATGATAAAATAATAGGTGTTTCTTTCGCGCAAACACCCCGAGGGTTTAATAATATGATCGCACGTAGTGACCCATTCAAAATTGATAAAAGCTGCTAAAGGTGAAATTACGGGTGTAAGCTTATCTAATTTGGCACATGGTGGATATTGACACCCGCTATTGGTATTTATAGGGGTTCCAAACTGATCTCCATAGGCATCAATTCTAATGGTTTGAAATGCAGCTCCGGAACCAATGTTCTTTTGAAAATCCGTAGCATCTATCCTGAACCTGACAGTATCACCAACATGAACCGTTGTATCTTTCAAAGTTCCACCTGCAAACGGTAAATTAATGGCAGGCGGAAGATTAATTGTTGGTGGATTTTGTACAAAACAATTAGTCGTTAGCACAACCCCATAATCCCTGAAGATTTCTGCAACTTTTTGATTACATTTATAAGCCGTAACTTTTAAACAAGTAGCAAAATTTCCGGTTACTCCAGAAGCTGTAGTCACAAAAAAAGTAATCTCGCCCGACTGATGATTCATGGTAACATTACCGGGCAACTGACTATTAACCGTATAAGGGGGTGTAAAATTTATTATTGGTGCATTGAAGGCTGCAGGTGGTGCTGAAGATGGTTGTTCTAATGGATAAGTCCAATCGCTATAAAGTGAATCCAATTCAGGATCTACTGCTGTTGGGTTATAGGTATATGGATAACCAATACAGATATAGGTATTGGGTCTTTCTTTGAAAAATGGTGATGAGTCATAGCATGGATTCATATTCTGACCATTATATGGATACATCACCGCTCTGATGGTGAAGCCTCCAGCACCAACAATATTTGCTAACGGATTTCTACAACAATCATCAATAGCAAAAACCCATCCTGTTGCAGGAGGTGTTCCATTTAAAAATACAGGGTTGGTTTTCATAATAAATTCCTGAGTAGCTCCGGCAGCAGGATTTGCACATGTGAAACCACAGCCTGTGGGACTTAAATCAGTTACTACCATTAACGCAGGATTAATTGGAATTGACGTTACTAATGGATTTCCATAAACCTGAATTGCTGAAGGTGGAGTAAATGGAATCCCATTACAATCTCTGTAAACCTTTAAAGTAAATTGAAATTTTCCTATATCTGGTCCAGACTTAATGCAGGTCCAAGTGATTTCACCACCAAAAAGGTGACTTGCTTTGACATTCAATGTAGATAGCGTACAGAATATCAAAAGTGTTAAAATGTGTTTTCGTATCATAGCTTCAATAAATTTGTTTGTACAAATATAAAAATAAACTAATAACACATAGCATTTTTATTGAACTTTTACGAAAATTTATTAACAGGGTTGCTGTCTGTTTTTACGACACTTCTATCCTACCGTAATCCAGGTCATTTTAGAATTAAAATATTTTAAAGCCAGACTTTGTAATTCGCATGAATTTGTATTCTTTACTTTTTGAAGATAGTCTTTATAAAAATCCATTGTTTGTCCGTAAACAACTACAGACTTTAACCTGTCGGAAACAGCCATGGTGCCATCTAAACTTCGTAAAAACACACCCGACAAATAATTTTTAACTAATGACAATTCTTCATCCTTGACCAATTGATCTTTTAGGTTGTTGATTTCCAAATTTATCTGAGCTAGTGAATCTGCCAAATATGGCTTCCCTACCTGGGTTGAAATGACCAGATATCCGCCTCTTATATGCGATACTAAAGAACAACCCACACCATACGTATAACCCTTTTCTTCCCGCAAATTGCGCATTAACCTTGAGCCAAAATAACCACCCAATATGGTTGTCAGCACCATTAAAGGAACATAATCTTCATCAAGTTTGTTTGGTGCCCGACACCCTATTCGAATGGCGGTCTGAACGGCATCTTGCTTTTCGACATGTTTCTCAACAGCCTGATAGGCCTCATCTAAACTGGCTGTATCTTTTCTTTGAACTTCTTTTCCTACCGTCCACCTGCCAAAAACATTGTTTAAAACCTCAACTTCTTTTTGAGTAAAAAGTCCACTTAATACCAAAAAACAATTGTCAGGCGTATAATAGCAATTGTGCCAATCAGTAATTAGGCTTGGATTCAGACATAAATAATCAGACTCTTCAATGATACGTCCATAGTGATGGTTGCCCGGAAAAAGTGCCTTGCTAAACAGACCTCTTGCCGTGTACTCTACTCTTTGATTATTAATTCTTAATTGTTGTATTCCCTGCTCCTGAAATAAATCTATTTCATTTTTCGGAAAAACAGATTCCTGAATGATTTCAAGCAAAAGAGGAAAAGTTTCAGGAACAAATTTTGTTAAAGTAAATAACCGCACCACTGCAATATCTAAAGAGACTTCTGTCTGCAAATACGCTCCATACTGATCAAATGCCTGTGATAATTCAAATGCTGTCTTGGATTTTGTTCCTGCTTGCAACAAGGAGTTTACTGCTGAAGCTACTAAGGCATAATCACCATACCAGACTCCTGCATTGAAAACAACTTCAAGTTTTACCACTTCTTGTTCACCTGCACAAATCAAATAGGCTGGAATGCCATTAGCCAATTGTATTTTTTCAGGTTGCAAAAAAGTAATATTGTCCGGAAGACTTACTTCCGGTTCTAACGCTCTGTTCATGCTGCACCTCCCTTTTTACAATAATACATGACCGATTCGTTTTGTTCTCTCATCACTTCGGCTACAATGCGTTGAATGTCGTCAACAGTAACGCGATTATAGTTCTCCATCTGATGATTGATCGTTTCGACATTTCCAATCATTTCAAAATAGGCAAGATTAAGTGCTCTGTTTCCAATATTCATTTCAGAAAATTGAAGTGCCGATTCAGTTTTTTGTTTCACAATATTTAATTCCATTTCTGAAACACCTTGATTAATTACTTTATTCAATAATTCATTAATTGCATTATCAGCAGTTTGAATATCTACCGATTCATTCACTTTACCTTCTATTACAATTAATCCGTTATCAATATCGCCTGTAAAATAAACATTGATGGTATTAAACAACTTCTGCTCCTTTACAAGAGAATGGTAAAGTATGGATGAGTTACTTCCGCAAAGTATATCAACCATCAACTCAGTGGCATAAAAATCATTATCAAATCTATTGCAGGCATGGAAAGTTTTATAAATAGCATTGGCAGGAATGTTTCTCTCTAATTGCAAGAATCTTTTTTCGTGTTGTGCAGGTTCTGCATTGATAATTTTTTCAGAAAGATGTTGTTTAGGAATTTCACCAAACCACCGGTTCGCAAGCTCAACTGCTTTCTTCACAGTAATATTTCCGGAAAGTGTAAGTATGGCATTGTTGGGACAATACCACTGACGAAAAAATGCTTTTACATCCGCCATGGTTGCTTGTTCAATATGAGAAAGATCTTTTCCAATAGTAGCCCATTTATATGGATGTACTTTGTAGGCCAATGGTCTAAGGTTTAACCACACATCACCATAAGGTTGATTTAAATAACGCTGCTTAAATTCTTCCATCACTACATTTCGCTGCACTTCAAGACTATTTTCAGAAAATGCAAGGCTGAGCATTCTATCACTCTCCAACCAAAATGCTGTTTCAATATTTTGGGCAGGAATAGTGAGGTAATAGTTTGTAAAGTCGCTATTGGTAAAGGCATTATTCTCGCCTCCTGCACGTTGCAAAGGTTCATCATACGATGGAATATTGACAGAACCTCCGAACATTAAATGTTCAAACAGATGTGCAAAACCAGTTTTATTTTCGTCTTCATTTCTTGCGCCTACTTTATATAAAATATTCATTGCGACCAGTGGTGTTGACTGGTCGTAATTAACTATAACCGGAAGCCCATTGGGTAATACGGTCTTTTCAAACTTCACCATAGATTAGAACAATTTAGTAATACGATTTTTTTCTTCTGTAAACTCCTGCCAGATGGATTTAACTATCTCCCCCGCAGGTAAAATCTCTTTTATTGTTGCTGCAACCTGCCCTATTTCCAATTCGCCTTCATCTAAATCACCTTCAAACATTCCTTTTTTGGCACGTGCCCGTCCCAGCAACTGCGTCAATTCCTCGCGCGTTGCGCAGCGTTGCTGAGCCTGTTCAACATCCTGTGCAAATTTGTTTTTTATTAGTCTTACTGGCGTCAGTTGTTTTAATGTTAAAACTGTTTGTCCCTCTGCTGTATTAATTACTTTTTCTTTAAAGTTAGTATGTGCCGAGGATTCCATACTCGCCACAAAACGCGACCCAACCTGCACACCTTCTGCACCTAATGCAAATGCTGCCATCATAGCACGACCACTTCCAATGCCACCTGCTGCTATTACCGGTATTTGCAAAGCATCTCTTACCTCCGGAATAAGACACAGTGTAGTTGTCTCTTCACGACCATTATGCCCACCGGCTTCAAAACCTTCCGCAACAACAGCATCAACACCTGCATCTTGCGACTTCAAGGCAAATTTTACATTACTTACAACATGTACAACTGTTATACCCGCTTGCTTTAAATGCCTGGTCCAGGTTACTGGATTACCGGCAGAAGTAAAAACAATTTTCACTCCACCTGCAATGATAATAGCCATCAGTTTTTCTATATCAGGATATAGCAATGGAACATTTACACCAAATGGTTTACTTGTCGAAGCCTTGCACTTTTCAATATGCTCTTTTAATACATCCGGATACATACTTCCAGCACCGATTAAACCAAGCCCTCCGGCATTGCTGACTGCTGAAGCCAGTCTCCATCCACTACACCAAATCATACCTGCCTGCACTATTGGATATTCTACACCAAACAATTCTGTTACTCTGTTTTTCATTCTTTCTCTTATGATGCAACTATACAAAATATTTTAAAGATAATCCATCTGTATTTTTAAAGTTATTCATGTAGAAATTGAAAAACTAAAAAGCATAACCAATTCCGGTTTCAAGAAAATCGGCTTGACCAAGATTGGTCTTTATGTAAACACCTGCATAAAAATTATTCTTGTGATAGATGGTTGCATCTTTAAGATAGTATTGAAAACCGAGTCTTGCAGTAATCCAGCCCTTTAACTGTTTTTTAAAATCTTTATCGTTTTCTCTTCTTAACTTTTCATGATAAACGGGATTGTAGAAATATATACCCCCATTAATAAGCATACTAAAATGACCAAATAAAAATTCATTGCCAACTACTGCCTGCAACGATGAAGAGCGCAAATGTTCTTTATTATCATAATAACGCTGACTTGTGATAAAATCATATAAGCCGCTATTGTACCAACCTTCTATTCCTACATGAAATTTATTTACCGGAGTCAGGTAACGTGTTACATAAAATGCCCCAAGATAAATTGGATATTTTGGACCATTTACAGGAAAAGTGCTTGCCCCTTGTTCGTTATGGCCAACAGCTAACCGCACTTGAAAATGGTAGGTGGAATCCTTTTCTATACTACGGCTGCCAAATAAAAAATTAAGTGGCCGGATATGATAACGAAGTCCTGCAGATGCAAATGGCAAATTAATGCCAAGATTAGGTAATTGATAATGTGAATTGGAGCAATGGTAAACACCTGCACCAGCACTAACAGACCAAAATGGGTTGATATAATATCTAAGATTTAGTCGTGCAGCAGCACTAAATGTAAATGCCGAACCAACGAGTGTATTTTCAGGATTATTGATTGCATGATATGGCTTATTAAAATATGCGACACCAAATGCAGGTGAAATTTCAGCATAAAATTTATTATTCAACTTATAGCTGAATTCAAACCGATAAAGTAATGCGGAAAAATTTCCAAGAACTTTCTTATTACCAAAATTTCCATAGGCAAGTTCAAATGATGCATTAGGAAAATTATAATATGGATGCCATGATTTATTGCCACTCAACCTGCTGCCAATCACAAAACTGTTGATGACGGCAAGTTTTCTTGCAGGAAAAACAGGATAGTTTTTAACGATTCTCCCTGCATTGAGACTATATTCAACAAATGATGGCTGTTTTAATGATTGTGCATCAGAAAATAAACCACAACCCAAAAAAACAAAAAGTATTACCCTTTTGAATGAATATCTCATTCAGCTAAAATGATTTTATGATGGAAATAAAACTTCTGGACTTTAAAGATGCTCCTCCAATTAATCCACCATCAACATCGGGTAAGGCAAACAACTCTTTTGCATTGTTTTCATTACAACTTCCTCCATATAAAATTGAAGTTTCAGAGGCTTGTTGGCCAAATTGTTTTTTTAAAGTTTCTCTAATAAGGCCATGCATTTCCTGTGCCTGAGCTGGTGATGCTGTTAATCCTGTCCCAATTGCCCATACAGGCTCATAAGCAACAATACACTTCGCAAATTCCTCATTCGTTAGCTTTGAAAGAACATTACTAATTTGTTTTTCTACGCAATCAAAGTGTAAATTACTTTCTCTCTCTGCTTTTGTTTCGCCAATACAGAATATTATTTGAAGTCCATTCAGCAATGCCTGTTTAACTTTCAATAACAGTACCTCATCAGTATCATTAAAATACATTCTTCTTTCACTATGTCCGAGAATGACGTAGCCGGCACCACAAGAAGCAATCATAGAAGCAGAAACCTCTCCCGTAAAAGCTCCTGATGCCTGTGCTGCACAATTTTGAGCAGCAATTTTTATAGCAGTGCTTTCTGTGAGTTTATTAACACTGTTCAGAAATGGAAATGGCGGTGATAATACCACATGAACATCAGAATGAATTTCATCTTTATACATTGCTACAATTTCAGAAGTCAGTTTGATGGCATCATCCAATGTGCAATTCATTTTCCAGTTTCCTGCTACAATTTTCTTACGCATATTTTTTTCTGCTAAAATAAAGCTCTTTTTTAATTACCAATATCCTGTAATGAATCTGACTCCAAAGAGTCATTTTCAAGAATTATCATTTCTGTATTTTTCAATGAATCATTTAATAAAGAATCTGCGGATTCAAGTTCAATATCATCGTTATCACAATAAATACTTTTGGTAATTTTCTTTGGCTTTTTGAATTTTCCCGGAGCAACACCCGACTTTGGATCGAGATATGCCTTCTCTAACATTTTTCCGAAAATTGGAAGTGCCATTCGTGAGCCCTGGCCTGATGAATTTCTGAAATGTACACTTCTATACGGAGCACCAACCCAAACACCTGTCACTAAATCATGAGTAACACCCATATACCATGCATCGGAATAATTTGAAGTAGTACCGGTTTTTCCAGCAACATCATTTCCATTCTTAAAAACAGAATAGCCCCACAATGCCTGTGATGTTCCGCCCGGTTCCTGTATCGTACCTTGCAACATATACAACATTAACCAGGCATTCTCTTCAGTGAGAACTTGCCTGAATTCGGGCACAAACTCTTTGAGAACTGTTCCATCATTAGCACAGATTCTCTTAACTAAAACAGGTTCTACACTTTTTCCGCCATTTACAAATGGTGCATAAGCACAAGTCATCTCATAAACACTCACATCACTGGTGCCTAAACAAATTGATGGCACAGTATCCAAACGACTTTTTACACCTGCCCTATGTGCACATTCAACAATTTTTTCCCATCCAACTATTTCAGCAATTTGTGCCGTAATGGAATTGACTGACTGTGCCAATGCCCGTCTTAAAGTCTTACTTGAATAAGTAAATGTGCCTGTACTATTAAAAGGCTGCCAAATTTGACCACCATCATATTCAATAGAAACAGGCACATCATCTAACCTACTGCAAGGGCTAAAAGTATCTTCTAATGCTGCCAGATAGGCAAATGGCTTAAACGTTGATCCCGGCTGACGTTTTGATTGTATAACATGATCAAATTTAAAAAAATCAAAATCCACACCACCAACATAAGCTTTAATTTCACCGGTGAGCGGATTCAAGGACATAGTTCCTGCATTTAACAAGCGAGCATAATACTTCAATGAATCCATTGTTGACATCACGGTATCTTTCGCACCGCTGTAAGTAAATACTTTCATATCTTTTTTCTTGTTTAAATAAAAAGATATAGAATCAGGTGATGAAGCAAATTGATTTTTTAAACGGTCGTATGACTGCGTAAATGCCACGGCAGTATTAGCAAAGTTTATAATTTCTCTGCCATTGTCGTCACGCCATGGGTTTTGTTTACCCCAATGTTCATCAAATTGCTTTTGCACTTTTCTCAAATGCTCTTTAACAGCGGCCTCAGCATAGCTTTGCAGGTGAGAGTTGATGGTTGTGTAAATTTTCAATCCATCTTCATTAATGTTTATGTCATTTTCATCACAATAGCTTTTAACAATCTTTGCAATTAGCTGTCTCAAATAAGAATCTTTTGTTGCAGATTGATTTTTTGGTCGTTTAATATTTAATGGCATTGGACTAATTGAATCAAAAACAGCCTGACTGATATATCCGTACTTCTGCATCTGTGACAATACAATATTTCTTCTGGCTAACGATCGCTTTTTATTATTCAGAGGATTATAACTGCTGGTGGCTTTTAGCAATCCTATCAGAGTAGCGGCCTCCTGCAAATTGAGTTCTGATGGCTGCTTACTGAAATAGTTTTGTGCCGCAACCTTTATACCAAACCAATTGTTACCAAAATCTACAGTATTAAAATACATTTCCAATATTTCATCCTTTGAATAAAACATTTCCAACTTAATTGATGTTACCCATTCTTTTGATTTACTTACCAATGTACCAATAAAAGGAATATGCTGCAACAAACCCTGATTGGCTTTTTTGCGGATACTGTACATATTCTTAGCTAATTGTTGTGTTATAGTACTTGCGCCACGCTCATCACCTTTGGCAGTGGAATAGGCACCACTAATTAAGGCATAAAGGTCAAGGCCGAAATGCTTATAAAACCGAACATCTTCTGTGGCAACAAGTGCTTGCACTGCATAAGTTGAAATTGAGTCAAAACTCAAAGGAGTTCGGTTTTCATGATAATATTTTCCAATTAGCACACTGTCTTCAGTATAAATTTCTGTAGCAATTGCCACTTGTGGGTTTTTCACCTCGCTCATTTTTGGCATATATCCAAAAAGCCAAAGAAAGTTTATATGAAGTAGAATAAGGTAATAAACCATCAGCATACATAAAATTGCAACACCTCTTAAAACCTTGTTCTTGATAAATTTCAAATAAGAAAATTTTATAATCGAATTTAAAAACAGAATCAGCTGTTTATAAAATCTTTGAAAAACCGAACCTCTCTCAGACATATCTTGTGGCATAAAGTCAAATACAATAACAAGTTGCAAAGAAATAAACCTTTCTGTTAAATTTCATTTATTAGGCATACATTTGTCAGCAGTTTTTAACCAAGCATAAATGAGCTTAACAGAACAATTCAAGGAAGTAGTAAATAAAGAATATCAATTTAAAGGAGACAGTATTGTACTTGGGGCTCCGGTACTTAAAGGAGAAGCATTGACAGGATGTTTCATCAAAGCACCTTTGAAAACATTTAACCGTCATGGTTTAATTGCAGGCGCCACTGGTACAGGGAAAACCAAAACCATGCAGGGTATTGCAGAATCACTTTCTACCAAAGGTGTTTCCTGTTTATTAATGGATGTAAAAGGCGATTTAAGTGGTTTGGCAAGTCCGGGAACGGCAAATCCAAAAATAGATGAACGCTATCAGAAATTAGGACTTACCTGGAAGCCCTTGCAATTTCCGGTTGAGTTTTTGACTTTATCAGATGAAAAAGGTGTTCGCTTACGAGCTACAGTATCTGAATTTGGCCCTGTTCTTTTTTCTAAAATCCTTGACTTGAATGATACACAACAAGGCGTTGTTTCCCTAATATTTAAATACTGTGATGATAAGCAACTTCCTTTACTTGATCTTAAAGATTTTAAAAAAGTATTGCAATTTTTAACCAACGAAGGAAAAAATGAAATTAAAGCTGACTATGGCGCCATTAGCACTGCATCAGCATCTACAATTATTCGAAAAATTATTGAAATAGAGCAGCAAGGAGCGGAGAAATTTTTTGGTGAAAAGTCTTTTGATGTTGAAGACCTGATAGGTGTTGACGAAAATGGTAATGGCAAATTAAATATCATCAGACTGACTGACATTCAGGATAAGCCTAAATTATTTTCCACTTTCATGCTGAGTTTATTGGCTGAAGTCTATTCAACATTTCCTGAAGTTGGAGACCCGGATGCGCCTCGATTGGTAATCTTTATAGATGAAGCACATTTGATATTTAATAATGCATCGAAAGTATTATTAGATCAGATTGAAACAGTAATAAAGTTAATTCGCTCCAAAGGGATAGGTGTATTTTTTGTTACACAATCACCTGAAGATATACCGGCTGCCGTATTGGCGCAGTTGGGTTTAAAAGTGCAGCATGCTTTCAGGGTATTTACTGCAAATGACAGAAAGGCACTAAAGCTTATTGCAGAAAACTATCCGCTTTCAGACTATTATAAAGTAGATGAGTTACTTACGACTTTAGGTATAGGTGAAGCTGCCATCACTGTTTTAAATGAAAAAGGTGTGCCAACTCCAATAGCACATACGCTGCTTTGTACACCTGCATCACGAATGGACATTTTAACTCCTGATGAATTAGCAAAATGTATTTCAAAATCTCGTCTGACATCAAAATATAATGAATCACTTAACCGGGAAAGCGCATTCGAGTTATTGTCAAAAAAATTAGAAACACAAGTTGCTGAAAATACTAAAACGACTAAAGAGGCTGAAGTAAAAGAAGAACCTAGTCAGCTAGATCAGGTATTAAACAGTTCTACAGGAAAACAAGTGATGAGAACGGTTACCAGTGTGCTTACAAGAAGCCTACTCGGAGCATTAGGCTTAGGTGCAACCAGACGAAAAAAGTCAGGCTGGTTCTGAGAGTTTATTTAATAAGCTATGTTATTACCTAAGTCTGAGTGGAAGTACGATATAATATCAACTCTCTTTTCAAGCAAGTTTCTCAAGCGTGATGTTCGCATTGACTACTACTTGCCTGCAAAATACTCTGATAGTTCCGATATTTTATTTTTGCTTGATGGCCAGGATGCAGAATTGTTACACCTAAAAGACACACTTCAGAAATTGTCGCAATTAAAAAAAATAAAATCAATCATTGTAATTGCTATTCACGCAAACAAAAACAGAATGCAGGAATATGGTGTGGCAGGCAAGGCTGACTATTTAAAGCGAGGGAAAAAGGCAAAACAATTTTCAAAATTTATAGTTGAAGAACTTATTGCCCATTGCAGCAGTTTTACAGGAATAAAATTTACACCATCCAAAACCGCAATAGCAGGGTTTTCATTGAGTGGATTAACAGCTTTTGATTTGGCATGGAACCATTCTTCAGTTTTTGAATCAGCAGGTGTTTTTAGTGGCAGCTTTTGGTGGAGAAAAAAATCATACGAAGATGGATATACAGATGACGACAGAATTATACATCAGGTTGTTAGAAAAAGTAAATCAGCACCGGCAATAAAGTGCTGGATTCAAACCGGCACTAAAGATGAAATTGCCGACAGGAACAAAAATGGCATTATAGATTCTATTGATGATGCTCGTGACTTGATTCTTGAAATGAAACAAAAAGGTGTTCCTTCAAAAAATATTAAATATGTTGAAATTCCCGAAGGGCAACATAATCAGTCAACATGGTCGGCAGCCCTACCCCTGTTTTTGTGTTGGGCATTTGGGAATAAAAGAAAAGTTGACATTTATTAATTACACTCCCTGATGAGAGGTATTTAAACTTTCTGCAAAAGATTTTAAATCTAATCCATCAAAAGTTCCCGAACTCATCATTAAATAAACGACTTGTTGTTTGTCTTCTGAATTCAGATAATCCATCAATTGCATTGAATCGTTCATAACCTTTATGTCGTTCCTATCAAAAGACAGGAAAATTTTTTCAGAAGTTATTGGAGGTAATTTCTTATGCTCAATAGTTTTGGGATTAAAATAGACAATTGCTACATCGGCATCAGCCATTGTGCCTTTATACTCATTAAGAAAATTCTCATTCAAACTGCTGAATGTGTGCAACTCCAAACAGGCAATTAACTTTCTATCGGGAAATTGCTTGCGTACAGCTTCTAATGTTGCTTTAAGTTTTGATGGTGAATGGGCAAAATCTTTATAAACAGCAAACTGATCATTCTCAGCAAGCAGTTCAAGCCGTTTGGCTGCTCCCTTAAAAGATTTCAGTGCATTATAAAATACATCGTTGCTAACACCTATTGATTTACAAATTAGTCGAGCACCTTCAAGATTCATCAGATTATGTTCTCCAAAAACTTGAAGTGGTACTTCATTACCTATATCATCATAGATTATTGTCTTACCATTTCTGATAATATATTTGGGAATAGAATAGCCAAATTTTGTTGCTCTCACTTCTTTATCTTCACAAACTCTTTTTACTGTTGCATCATTCAGACAATAAAACAATTTTCCATCCTGTGGAATTTCTCTTGCAAAAATCCTGAATTGTTCTTCATAAATATCAAGTGATGGAAATACATTAATATGATCCCAGGCTATGCCACTAATGAGACCGATATGGGCATGATATAAATGAAACTTAGGGCGTCTGTCAATTGGTGAGGATAAATACTCATCTCCCTCTAAAATTATAAACTTCGCATCGTTAGATAATTTAACCATAGTATCAAAGCCATCAAGCTGTGCGCCTACCATAAAATCAAAATTAATTCCTGATGTTTTCAAAACATGTAGAATCATTGAAGTAATGGTAGTTTTTCCATGGCTGCCACCAATTACAACTCTGGTTTTATTTTTTGAGTGCTCAAATAAAAATTCAGGATATGAAAACACTTTTATATTTTTCCGAATGGCTTCTGTAAGTTCAGGATTATCGGCCCGGGCATGCATGCCTAAAATAACAGCATCAATTTCGCTATTTATTTTTTCTGGAAACCACCCTGTTTTTTCCGGTAAAATACCTGCTTTGGCCAATCTTGTCTTTGCAGGTTCAACAATTTCATCATCACTACCCGACACTTCATGACCCAGTTGATGTAAGGCAAGTGCCAAATTATGCATAGCACTTCCTGCAATAGCAATAAAATGATATCTCATTCCTGATTTTTGTGGCTAAAATACACCGTCACAAGTGGGTATTTTGAATGCGGTCAACTTTTTATTAACTATAATCATCCCAATTCTTGTTATTAAAGATAGGTGATTTAATTTAGTTTTGCGCCAAATAATTTGCATTGAAGGTAAAAATCTTAGATCTCTACATCATCAAGAAGTTTTTAGGCACTTTTCTTTTTGCCATAGGACTAATTGTTTGTATTGCCGTTGTATTTGATATTTCTGAAAAAGTAGATGATTTTATTGAGAGACATGCTCCTTTAAAAGCCATTGCATTTGATTATTACCTGAACTTCATTCCCTATTTTGCCAATTTATTCAGCCCATTATTTGTTTTTATTTCAGTTATTTTTTTCACTTCCAAAATGGCGGGGCAGACAGAAATTATTGCCATTTTAAACAGCGGTATCAGTTTTAACCGTTTTCTTCGACCCTATATTATCTCCGCTACAGTCATAGCAATAGCTTCTTTTTATTTAAACAACTGGGTGATTCCGCATGCAAACCTCGTACGGCTTCAATTCGAAAATATTTATATTAAAAATCCTTATGTCTATCGCGGTAGAAATATTCATCGGCAGATAAAACCCGGTGAGTTTGTTTATTTTGAAAGCTATGACAACAAAGCCAACACCGGTTTTATGTTCAGCCTTGAAAAATTTGAAGAAGGAAAGTTGGTAACTAAACTCATGGCTGATAGAATTACATGGGATTCATTAACCCAAAAGTGGAGCATTGAGAATTATACCATAAGGCATATTAATGGTATGACGGAAGAATTAAAAAAAGGAATACGATTAGATACAGCATTATCAATACATCCATCTGAATTTAACAGAAGAATGAACTTTATTGAAGCAATGGATTTTTCGGAACTCAATACCTATATTAAAGAAGAAAAACAACGTGGGTCAGAGGTTATTCCTTTTTACGAAGTTGAAAAGTACAGGCGAACATCCTATCCTTTCGCAACATTCATACTTACATTAATTGGCGTAGCCATATCCAGTAAAAAAGTTCGTGGTGGAGTTGGGCTGCAGTTAGGTGCAGGCATTTTGTTAAGTTTCACTTATATTATGTTTATGCAGGTGAGTACAACATTTGCAACAAATGGAAACCTGCCTGCAGTAGTTGCAGTATGGATACCTAATTTTGTGTATGCAGTTATTGCTTTATACTTATTACGAAAAGCACCTAAATAACAAGAGGCAATCATTAACCTGAATGCCTCTTCTTTGTAACGGATAAAATCTATTTCACCGTGTCAGCTGGATAATCAGCCGGATTAAATGCTGTTTCCGGGTGGTTCATCCTATAACGATAACCTATAATCGGCACCGCTATTGATTTTAATGGTTTGTTTGAAGGCATCAACCTGTAATAGGCAATCTTGTTTTCCAAAGGAGTTTTATCAACAAATGCATAAGCACGCAATACTTCTGAATTTCCATTAGCCTTTATAGCTCCAATTTTCTGATATTCTATTGCATCAACAGAACGTTCAACTATAAAGGAATCTATATCTGTTTCGCGTGAGGTGTACCAACTTACCATCACATGATGATCGCGAGCCTCAGCCTGAAATGAAAGTAATGTAATTGGTAGCTGTTGTACATGCGTTGTACTACGGATAATAAAATTGTCAAGTATAGTTTTATCTGTTCCTCCACCACACATGTTTTTTGCAATCACAATATTGTCAGAATTTTTCCAGAACATTGAACGTTCTTTTGGCCCCTGATAATTCCAGACAACAACATCGTCAACCATAATTTCACCTTTGCCCGTATTCGGATTATATACAAAACGGTAATTTCTGAAATCATTATCTTTTATCAACTCATAGTTTGTTGTTTCATTCACAGAATAACTTCTACCCTTTTCCAGGTTTACACGATATGCAATAACTAATTTCCCCTTTTTCATTCCAAAATTAAAATATCGCCCACGACTGATAAAGTCGCATTCATCGTCTAACCTTTTGTAATCAAAACTTATGTCAATCCCATCAGTATTAAAATAATTATCTGTAGGAATAGTCAAATCAATTCCATCTTTACTCTTCCCGGCACTCAATCCGTTTGTTCCTTCAACGCCTTCTGACATCACTGCAGCAAACGGGCTTATTTTAATGGCATCTGGCCCTTTACTTGCCTTTGTAGGGTCATCACCATTCCAGTCAAATGCACAAATCACTTCACCGTTATTTACATCATAACCCTGAATCATATTGGTAAGTGCTCCAGCGCGCGAATCTGTCACATTGGAAGTATTCATTACGACAGTAAGATATACTGCCAATCCCATTATTGATGTTCCGGCAGTTACAAAAATTGCCTTATGCATTAGGGACATTTTTTGTCGTTGACGGAGTTTTAATTTTCTTGCCATAATAATAAATTTATAGAATGAACCTTTTGATTATACTCTTATAGGATAAAAAAGGTTGTAAAAACTTAAATCGAAATTTCGGATTTCTTACATTTCATTATTGCCGCATTATTTTCTTTGTAACAGTTTGCTTAAATCCATTTATCTGAATAAAATACACTCCTGTGGGCAAGCCACTAAGATTACTTTGCGTTAGTAAGTTTTTTCCTGATGAAACCTCATACTGTTGCTTTCTAAGCTCGCGACCATCAGAGCCTACAATTGTCAAGTTTACTAAACCTGTTGTTGGAGCATTAATGTTTACGTTTATAAAATCACTAAAAGGTACCGGTGAAATCTGCTCTACACTAAAACTATTTTGAGCATTACTATTTCCATTTGTATTATCGGAAAATTTAAGTCCTATACCAGAACTAAATGCAAATACTGAGTTGGCATTAATATTTGTTGCTTGAATAGAAATTGGATTTTGTTCACCACCAATGGTGCTGAATGGTGTTGCCTCCCACTGTCCGCTATTTTTTAACAAAGAAATTGAATCACCTTTATTAAAGTCAGGAATTTCATTCTTGTAAACACGAAATGTAATATTCGCTTTAGCTTTTGAGTCGAAACCAATAATACGATTTGCTAAAGATTCATTGGTTACATCTTTTCCATCAACAATTAGTGGCTGTATTCCATCAGGTAAGTGTTCTGCAATTGGACTTGCAGTATAGTTATACATTGAAATATCACCTGAAACAATCGGCTTCACTACAACATTAGAAACTACCTTACCATCACTTGAGAAAGGGATTGTATAACTACTTCCACCTTTCATGTTTTTCCAAAGAAACTTATCTGCTTCTGAAGTGCAAATTAATGATCCTCCGGTAGCCGAAAATGCATTGGTGCTACCATTTTCCAAGGTCAAAGTTTTTTGATTCAGCTTAATTGTTGAATTGCCTAATTCAATACTATTACGAATGTCAACATTGGATAACAAAACTGCACTTCCACTAACTCTTAAAATACCATACTTATGTTGCTCTTTATCGAAATCACCAAAACCAGAACCTGTAATAATTCGATTACTTCCTTCATATTCAATAATACTGTTTTTGTCAAGAAAATAATTCAAATTACCATTGCTGCATACTGCGGCAGTTCCAAACGTGTTAAAAAATCCTTTAGCATTTGCGGTCTGAATTGTACCTCCGGCAGCAACTGTCAAACCTGTATTCTGATATTTTAGATTCGACTTTATTTGTGCACTTAGCAAATTCAAGGTTGCAGCCGATTCTACCTTTAAAAAGTCAACTGAAGGCTGATTGTGACTACTGAGTAACATGTTACCTTCTGTAACACTAAGTTTACATTTTGCTACTATACTTTGTTTAATCTGATCAATTACTGATGCAGCACTTCGTTGGTAATTCAAATCTCCATTGGTACCAAATACCATAGCTCCAAAAGCAGACCCTGTTCCTGCTCTTGTAATCAAAGAGCTGCCTTTAGCAATAAATTCATTACCCTGAATATATAGCACAGACTTACCCCCAACAGGATTATCATCAAAATTTATAATCCCATTCCACTGTCGAAATGAGCTTTTAAAATAAACTTTCACAGAATCATTAGTTGCCGATAATGTATTCGAGTGCAAGTAGAATACACCACCGGTTTGCGAGTATGCACCGTTCAAAATAAGTTCAGACATACCTTCATGACCCTTTAAAACAAAAGTGCCTGACTGCAGAGAGAAATTTCTATTAACGCTAACTTGTGAAATACCAGGTGTTTTAGAAAAACAAGTATTTCCTCCATTAATGTTAACGTCACCATTAACAGATAAAATAACTGCATGGCTGCCCATGTTGAAGTTGCTGTTTAGTCCTGAAATATTTACATCTCCTTTAATTCTATTTTCTTCTGCACCTACACTTCCACTTGATGTAAACTCAGCTGCTGCATTACCGGATAGAATCAGGTTACCATCAACTTTTAATAATGAACGCGATTTGCTGTATTGACCAGCCAATGTTGTAAGTCCATTAACTCTGAATTTGTCTGATGCATTAGATAAATTAAGAATCAAATCATTTGTAACAGTAACAGAATTTAATGCTCCTGAAGCATTACAAGCATAATATGCAAACAACAAACCTCCTGTCATTTCGAGTGAATTAAATTTAAGCTCAGCATTTCCGGCAGATGTTGAAGAGAGATTAAAGACTCCTCTTAAGTCTCCATGCGTTTGCATGTACTTGCCTCCGACATTGAGTTTTGCATTTCCATTAGACGTATTTAAAGTTCCTTTATTATAGATTAACTCTACATTTCCCATATTCAGAAAGCCACCGTTTGTGTTCAGTGTTACATTACCTTCACCATTTAGAATTCCTGTTATTTCACCACCAATGTTTGCTATACTATCAGTTGTAACTTTGAATGATGATGGATGATTACCGCTATGAAATTCAAGAACAGAATTTACATTAGGTAAGATTATCTTACCGATTTTAGTGTCGGAAATTCTTCCTGACTTATCCAACACAACCCATCCATTGATTATTGTTAGTGTGCCTTTAATCTGATGGCTCTCGAATTGATTATCTTGATTCCACTCAAACAAAGTGCTTCCCACCTGCGTGCTGATTGTGATATTTCCAAAATTGCCTGTTACTACAGAGGCTAATGGTACAGTAGCATAAGAATACCATTTCTTGATTTCTATTGTTGATTTTTCATTGAAGGACTCAACAGAATTTGTTAAAAGTGATGCCCCAGCCAAGCTGTTGTCACCCGGATTCCAAATCAATTTACCTAAAGCGCCAATTTGCAATAAAGCGCCACTTTGAACTTGCTTGATGTTTCCTCCATTCATATCCAGCGTGCCAGAAATGCTGACACCTCCATTTATCTGAAGCGAAACAGAAGGTGATAAACTAAGCATTGCATTGCCAGAGACTGTAAGCGATTTACAGAATGATTGTTGTGATACTGTAATGTTTTGTGCAGAGGATATAACAACATCATCTGAAGAAGCCGGAACTCCAACCGGTGACCATATAGCAGGATTGTTCCAACTACCGGAAGTCGTTGTAGTTTTTGTAACAGCATAAATCGAATTGCAGTATGCAAAAAAAGAAATCAATAAAAAGCGAGAAAATAAAATTTTAATTCGTGACGTGCTCATCCTTCATCTTTCTTACACTGATACCACTAATAGTTTCCTCTCTGAAATTATTCTTTAATTCAGGAATATTAAAATCTACGGGCCTTAGTTCCGCATTTGATGTCGTAGTGCTTGCCTTTGATTTTTTAGAGTTGGAGATATTAAAATAAATTATGCCACCAACAACTACAGCCACAGTCATTGTTGCAGCAACGGCAACCAAACGAAAATTGAGGCGTAGCCTGGCACTTTGCTTTAACCTATTTGGATGGTTTTTCTTTCTTTTCTTGCTCATCTCTGTAAATCCTTATATGTAAAATCAACAAAAAGGTTGCATAAAAAAAGCCGCATTTCGGTGCGGCCTTTAAATTTTTACTAGTTGCAACTATAGATTAACAAACATTAAATCATCAACTGAAATGGTTGCATTATCTGCAAGTATTGCTGCCCTTTCCATCACTGCTTTGAGTTCACGAATATTACCCGGCCACTCATAATCAAGCATAAACTTAGCTGCTTCATTTGAGAGTTGTGCCACCGGTGTTTTATTAGCCTGAGCATAAAGATCAAGAAAGTGTTTTGCCAAAAGAATAATGTCATCACCTCTTTCTTTTAATGGAGGTAAATGAATAAGGAATCCCTGAATCCTATAGAACAAATCTTCTCTGAATCGTCCTTCTTTGACTTCCAGAGCCAGATTTCTGTTGGTGGCTGCCACCATTCTGAAATCAAGCTTTATAGTTTTATTACTTCCAATACGTTGAATCTCTTTTTCCTGCAATACACGTAGTAATTTAGCCTGTAAGCTTAAAGGCATCTCACCAATTTCATCAAGAAAAATTGTTCCTTCATTAGCTTCTTCAAACTTTCCTATTCTGCGTTCACGAGCATCTGTAAATGCTCCTTTTTCATGACCAAACAATTCGCTTTCTATGAGCTCTTCCGGAATGGCACTCATATTAACGGTAACAAAATTTTTACGGGCGCGAGGTGAGTTATAATGCAAAGCACGGGCAACAAGCTCCTTACCCGTTCCGCTTTGCCCGGTAACAAGCACCATCATATTGCTTTTTTCAACTTTCTGAATCAAGCGTAAAATTCTTAATACAGCATTACTGCTTCCCATGATGTTACTGTACTTGTGGCGGTCAATAATCTGGTCTTTAAGCATTTCATTCTCTTTCTTCAACACCACATTCATGCTCAGATTTTTTATTGAATTTTCAAGATTCACAAACAGATTATCATTTTTAATAATGTAGTCCTGTGCTCCGCTTTTATAAGAATCAACAACCACTTCAAGACTGTCCTGTCCAGAAACCAGTATGCACATTATAGATGCATTATAATCTTTAATTCTCCGCATCAGACCTACACCATTCATTCCTGGCAAGAGATAGTCAATAGTTACAATGTCAGGATTCAGATGCAGATTGTTTAAACATTCTTCTGCCGATTCAAAATGCTGAATCTCGAAATCAGGGTTCTTTGACAATGACTGGCGTATCAGTGTTGCCACCATTGCATCATCTTCCACAATAAAAATTTTAGCCATAGTTTTATTATTTATACTTCTACATTTTTTAGTTCACTTTCAAGTTCAATACAGGCAATGCTGCATTCATCAGAAATCTTTTTTATCATTGCCGCATAATCGTCAAAATTTGATTTTTCTCTGGCGTACTTCTCCAGTGTTGCTACCGTTTCGTACGTATCCTTTAAACCAACATAATTCAAAGAAGGTTTCATTTTATGTGCCGACTGTCTTATTTTTTCAAAGTCTTTATTCTTCAAACCCTCTTCAAGTTCGTCAACAGACAATGGCATGTTAGTTAAAAACAAAGACAGAAATTCTTTAATAAAATCGGCATTGCCACCTGACATTTCATTCAGAAAATTAAGGCTTGTTAGCTTTGTAGTTGTCTGAGGATTACTATTTTTTACAGTAGTGTCTTCCAGTGGTTGTTCGGCAACAGACTCACTAGCCCTACCACTAAGTTCAATAATTTTATTTTTTACTTCAGTAGGGTCAAACGGCTTCGAGACGTAATCATTCATTCCTGCTGCCAGGCATTTTTCTTTTTCGCTTGTAGAAACGTGTGCCGTCATGGCCAGAATTGCAATCTGCGACTTACGACCTTTCATTTCTGTTCTGATTTTTTCTGTAGCCGCATAACCATTTAACTCCGGCATCTCAATATCCATCAGAATAACATCATAATCTTTGGCAGATAGCTTCTCTATTGCTTCCAATCCATTACAAGCTTCATCGTGCTCAAATCCCCAATCTTTAATATGTTTATTAATAATCAAACGATTGATATCGTTATCCTCAACAACAAGGATGTTTATCTTTCCGTTAAAATCGGCATGAACATCTGCAACTTTCTTTTCTTCTGTTTCAACTTCTCCCGGTGCAGGTAAATCAAAAGGCATCTCGAAAATGAAGGTTGTGCCATGATTCAATTTACTTTCAACACGAATATTTCCTTCCTGAAGTTCAACAATTTTTTTAGCAATACTTAATCCCAAACCTGTTCCGCCATACTTACGTGTGATGTCTGTTCCTGCCTGCGAGAATGATTGAAAAATAGTAGCCAGCTTATCTTCAGCAATGCCTATTCCGGAGTCAATTACTTTAAAGCTGATGCTAACTTTTTCATCAGTCGAATCAATTAATTCTGCCTTTAGTGTTACCGAGCCTTTATGTGTAAATTTCACGGCATTACCCATGAGGTTATTTATTACCTGACTCAAACGAACAGGATCTCCTTTTATCAGTTTCGGTAAATGCTGATCAAAGTCTGTAATAATCTTAACACTTTTATCTGTCACACGCGCTTTAAACAGTTCGTTTATGGTATTAATCAATTCCAATAAGTTGAAGCATACGGACTCAAAAGTCATTTTCTCTGCTTCTATCTTCGAGAAGTCTAGAATATCGTTAATAATCACAAGAAGATTATCTGCTGATTTTCTGATAGCATTTAAATAGTGCGACTGTTCTTTATCGAGCTTTGACTGAAGTATTATTTTTGTGATGCCTATAATTCCATGAATAGGGGTGCGAATTTCATGACTCATGTTGGCCAGAAACTGCTCTTTCATTTTCTGTGCTTCACTGGATAGAATAATTTGCTGACGTAATTCATCCTCTTGCTCCTTATGTCCTGTAATATCTGTGGCAATACCCATTATGCCTGTAAGTACACCTTCCTTATTTACAGAAGGCATATAATGCACTTCAAAGAAGCGGCTTTCAAACTCCATATTCTGTTTAAACTCTTCTCCAAGCAATGCTTTCTTAACATCCTTCAATCGGACAGGGAGCTTATTCCAGATTTCAAAAACAGACTTTCCAATTACTTCTTCTTCTGACAAACGGATTGTATCCATTGCCATTCCTTTAAACAAAGTAAATATTCCCGACTCGTTTATGCTGAACAGAATCAATGGTGATTTTGAAACCACTGCATTGAGCGTTCTCTCAGTTTGCACAAGGGCTGTTTCAATATTACTATGATTGTTTTTGTTAGCTTTTGATTTTAATGCACCTTTTAATGCACGTGCAATTGATTCAGGTGTTAAAACAGCTTTGGGAATATAATCGCATGCACCGGCTTTCATCAGTTCGACTACAATTTTTTCCTCACCTTGCGATGAAACTACAATGATTGGTGCCGTGCCACCACGTTGAGAATATTCTGAAATAAAATCGCCTGCATTCATCGCTGCCAGATAATAGTCAACTATCAAAACATCAAATTCCATACTTAACGCTTTCTCCATACCTTCGTCA
>Ga0138256_10001264_pt1 | contig 27269 bp, 12 predicted proteins | sample KNB2016incub_MG_FD_105486 | JGI IMG/M metagenome (GOLD analysis project Ga0138256, IMG submission 105486) | Active sludge microbial communities from wastewater in Klosterneuburg, Austria - KNB2014incub_MG | ecosystem: Engineered > WWTP > Activated sludge > Unclassified | place: Austria...
AATCCGATTATAGATGCAAATGGTAAAGTGTTTATTGATTCGCCTGAAGGGAAAAAATCGCTGCAACTTCTTGTGGATTTAGTTAACAAGTACAAAGCTGCACCGGAAGAAGTAACTTCACTTAAAGAAAATGAAAGTTATAGACTTTTTATAAAAGATAATGCTCACTTTTTACGCGGCTGGACAAGTATGCTTGGTGATGAAACAATTCAAATTCCTTATGATGTAAAAGAAAATATAAAAATGATTCCTGTGCCTCATTTTACAGGCTCAAATACAGCTTCTGTTTATGGCGGCTGGAATTTAATGGTATCAAATTATTCAGAAAAAATTCCTGAAGTAATGAAGTTTGTAAAGTTTTTACTAAGTGTGGAATCCCAAAAAATTATGTACGAAGAGCGCGGTTATCTGCCAATAAATAATAAGCTTTATTCAGATAGCAATTATGTAAAACTGCATCCTGAATTAAGATTTTTAAAACAAGTTTTACAAACCGGAGTTCACAGACCATTTTTACAAAACTACACAAGTGTTTCAGATATTTTATCATATTACATTAAAAGAGCAATAAAGAATGAAATTAGTGTTGATGAAGCTTTAAAAGAAGCTACAAGAAAAATTAATGAAAAAGCGATTTTGGTAAAGTAGTTATGAGTCCCAAAAAAATATTTGAAAAAATAAAAGAATATCATTTTGAGTTTAAACACGTTACAGTGTTGTTTATCATTTTGTTTTCGTTCCAGGTAATTATATCGTTTATTAATAAAGCCGCAGTAAAAAGTTTTTTAAGTACAACACAGGAATGGTATCAGAAAGATTCCGCAGAAGAAATTGCTAATCTTACAGCTACATCCTTAGAACTTGTGTTAGAATCGATTGATCCGCAAAAAACATTAAACAAAGATCAGGAAAACAAAGCTGTTCAAGCGTTTGATATTATTTTTAGTCAGCAGCAATTAAAACACAATATAGAAGGTTTGTATGTTATTGTAAGATTTGGAAATGAAGTTTATGCTATTGATGACGGCAGAACATTTTTTAGATTTTTAGTTTCTCATAGTAAAATAAATCAAACAACAGATAAAAATAAATTAGCTGTTGTAGAGATGTACAAAAAAGTTGAGCGGGAATTAAATGTAAAAGAAGAAATAAAAAGTATTATCACTGATAAAAAAACTTTTAACATTTTTGTTCCATTTGTTTTACGCGGCGAGTATATTGGAGCCGTTTATATGAAAAACACTCCTGATTTTAGTTTTATTAGTAACCAGGTAATTAGCAATTATGATGAAACATCTGTTATTTATCTTTCTTTAATTTTGCTTGGACTTCTTGCAATGTATTTTATTTCATCATACACGGTTAAGGAAAGAGATGATGCTCAGAAAATGTTGTTTGATGAGCATGAAACAAGCCTTAAAAAGCAAATCAATTATGAAAAGGAATTAATTTTTACAAAACGGATTTATCACACGCATCATAAAGCGGAAAAAGTTATGGGATTTATTAAAGAAGATTTGCGTGTACTTTCACCAGAGAATATAAATGATATAAAATATCGTGTTTCAAAATATTCTAATTTTATCTCGCGTGTAATTTATGATATGAAATGGTATGATCCGCCAGTGCAAACAATTCGTAACCAGATTTTTAGAACCAATTTAAATGAAGTAATAAAGTTTTTAGTTGATAACATTTTTTTAAGAATAACATCAAAATCAAATGCTTATGAAATCAAGCTGGAAACAGATCCAAAGCTTCCTGTTGTGCCAATAAACGAGTTTGTGGTTTGGGAAATAATTGAGCCACTTATTCAAAACAGTATTGATCACGGCGGTGAAAAGGGAATAGAGATAAATTGCAAAACCAGGTTTGATGAATCAACAAATAAATCTTTTATTATTATTGAAGACAACGGAAAAGGAATTGAGCAGGAATTATTAAAGGTCAATGAAAACAGAATTAAAAATGTTTTTATAGAAAATGTCACCACTAAGCAATCAGGTTTGCAAAATTCTGGTTACGGGTGTTACATTGCTTACGAAATATCCAAACGATGTGGATGGGATATTGATGCAGAAAATCTTGATAAAGGCGGCTGCAGGTTTACAATTACAATTTATAATTAATCGGAAGTGCAAATGATATTTGAAGGTAAAACAATAAACTTGCTTCTAATTGAAGATGAAGATTATGATGTGCGAAGAATTAAAAATACAATTACACCTTTTGAAGAACGTATAAAAATTAATGACATAGTTTCAAATGGGTTGGCAGCATTAGAATTATTGCAAAATAAAAAAGGTAAGTATGATGTTGTAATAATGGACTATCAGATTGCGGGCGGCTTAATGGGCGAAGAGCTTATAAAAAAACTTAAAGAGATAGATTCAACAATTCAAATAATCGTTATTACAAAAATGACGATTAACCTTAATGATTATAATTTTGCAAATAAGCTGATTAAAGCAGGCGCATTTTGGTACTGCACAAAATACCCCGGTGATATTGAAGATTATATTTATCAGCCAACAGATTTTGTGATGAGTGTGTTTAACGCTTATGAAAAGTGTTTACTTGAACGTGAAAGAAACCGATCTTACCAAAAACTGCACAGAAATGTAGAAGATATTTTAGTCCAAAAGAAAATTGTTGGTGAATCACCAATTATGATTGAGCTTAAAGAAGAGATTGAAAAGTTTGCACACAGCAATGTTAATACATTAATTAGAGGCGCATCAGGTACAGGAAAAGAATTAGTTGCATACAACATCCATTACAGAAGCGATAGACGGTATGAAAATTTTGTTATCATAAACTGTGGAAGTTTACCAAGTCAGCTTGTTGAAAGCGAATTGTTTGGTTATGAAAAAGGAGCTTTTACCGGAGCTGATAAAAAGAAACTTGGTTTGTTTGAGATTGCAAACAATGGAACAATTTTTCTGGATGAGATTACAGAATTGCCTTTACAGGCCCAGGTAAAGTTGTTACGAGTAATTCAAGATGGTGAAATAGAAAAAATAGGAAGAACAGAAAAAATAAAAGTTGATGTAAGAATTATTGCAGCAACAAACAGAAATGTTGAAGAAGAAGTTAGAGAAAAAAGGTTTAGAGAAGATCTTTATTACAGGTTAAACGTACTTCCTATTTTTGTACCCGATCTTAAAAAAAGAACATCAGATATTCCATTGCTTATTGATTATTTTTTATCCAACATAAGTATTGATATGGGAAAAGAAAAACCTGAAATTCCTGATGAAACCATGAAAATATTTATGAGCTATGAATGGCCGGGCAATGTTAGAGAATTAAAGAATGTTGTACAGAGAATTTTATTTAGTTCGCAGGCACGCATAACCCCTTTATTAGCAAATCGTGCTTTAGGTATTTCTGAAGAAACAAAACCGGCAAACGAATTTGGTTTTGGTGATATGTTTAACCTAGATAATATCGTTCCTTTAAAAGATATGGAAAAAGTTTTACGTGAAAGATATTTTAAATTTGTAAGAATTAATTCTGATAGTGATACTGATGCAGCAAAAAAATTAGGATTGGCTCCACCAAACTACTACAGAATGGCAAAGGAATTAGGATTAAAATGATTTGTATGTTCAAGAATAGATTCCTGCAAGATTAAAAAATCATTTGATTATTTATATAATAAAGTTAGTTTATTACTTTAATAACTAAAGAGATTTTTACGACACTTTTCATTTGATTTTATTAGAAAATCTAAGATTTAGTTTTTTATTCTATGGTATTATAATTGTTTAATTAACTTTTAACCTTTATTAATTTTTTTCGAGATATTTATGAACAAAATGCCAGTAAAAATATTATTTACTTTTATCCTGATAACTTTCTTTTTACATCCAGCATATCTTAATGCCCAAACCGCAACGCTTGAAGCAACATTATCCTTAAAAGATATTAACGGTGTAAAAGTTCCATATCAAAATGGAATGGTTGTTCCATCGTTTGAAAAACAGGATAGAACAATTTTTAACTTAGCCGGCGAATGGAAAAAGCAAAGATTTGTTGCTGATGATAATATCACACTAGATAATAGAGATACAGAAGGTTTAACAAACCTGATAACAGAAGCAGCAAACAGGCATCTTTATATTTATGATGAAAGCAGCTGGGAAACCAAAACTTTACCCGCAGTAGAAAACACAATGAATCCATATCCAACTGTCCCTGAATATTATCAAGACGGAGTTTGGTATAGAAAGAGATTTAATATTTCAGCATCGCAAACAGACGCATTTGTTAAACTAATGTTCTATTCAGTTAACTATGTTGCCGATGTATGGTTAAATGATGTTTATCTTGGTTATCACGAAGGTGGATATACACCATTTGCATTCGATGTTACATCTGCGCTAAACTATAATGGAGAAAATATTATTGTTGTTAGGGTCGATAATCCATACTGGAATAGTAGAAATGATATTGTTCCTTACACAGCTTGTGATTGGTTTAACTATACAGGAATTATTCACGATGTTTATCTTGAGTTTTCTCATTCAGTTTCTGTTTTAAGAACTAACATAGTTCCGCAAAATGTTAATGGAGATTTTCAAACTTCAGTTGTAATATCAAATGATATGGATGTTACAAAAAATGTTAGTGTTGATGTTGAAGTTTTTGAAGCTGACATAAATGAAAACAATTTTAATGCTGAATCTGCAAGTGAAATTGTTGGTGTGCAGGTTCCGGTTTCTGGTCTTACTAATACTACAGTTTCTGTTTTAGGTGATAGTGTTAATGTCTGGCAAACAAATCTTAATTTATCCAATCCAAAATTATGGTCGATGAAAAATCCAAACCTGTATGTAATAAAAGTAAAGTTAACACTTGATGGAAATGTTGTTGATGAATATTACACGCAATTTGGAATAAGAAAATTGAATGTTGTAAGCGATAAGTTTTTTCTCAATGATCAAACAGTTTTTTTAACCGGAGTTGCAAGACACGAAGATCACCCGGTGCTTGGAAGAAGCATCCCGATTGATACTATTTACTCTGATCTAAAAAAAGTTAAAGAAGTCAAAGCTACATCATTAAGAACTGCACATTATCCTAATCATCTTCAAACATATTTATTGGCAGATAGGTTAGGAATTGCAGTGATTGAAGAAATACCAGTTTGGTGGTTTGATACAGAGGCTGCATGGAATGTTCAGAATAATGAAAGACATATACACGAACAAATGTTTCGTGAAATGGTTTTTAAAGATTACAATCGTCCATCAATTTTTTTATGGAGCACAACAAACGAATGTCTTGATGTGCCTAATAGAAAAATATTTATTGATAGAGTCAATCAGGACTTAAAGCAAAATTATAACGATGGTAGATTTATCACACAATCTGCAGCAGCAGATAGACCAGGTTCAACTGATGATTCGCAATTAGCCTGTGATGTTATGGGCTGGACTATGTACTTTGGTGTTTTTCATGGTTCAACTTATTTTACCGGAACATATAATTTCTTAAACGCAGTAAAAACAAATTTGCCAGGTAAGCCTATTTTAGATACTGAGTTTGGATACTGGTCCTCTGAAAATGGCAGTACAACTCAAAAACAGATTGATGTTTTCAGTTATACATTTTTAGCCTTAGCAACTCATGCTCCAGTTTATTCTGATGGTTCCTTAAACAATGCTGGTGCATTAATGGGTTGTACCTGGTGGTGCATTTTTGATTGGTATTCACATCAACACGCCGGCGGCTACCAGAGTATGGGCTTATATGGAATGGATAGAATAACTGCTAAACCTGTTGCGCCAGTATTAAAGAGTGGCTATTTACCGTATTACAATTTGGGTGGTGCAGTTACTGATGTTGAAAATGATATAGAAGATTTACCAGCTGAGTTTTTGCTAGAACAGAATTATCCAAACCCATTTAATCCTGAAACTAAAATTGTATTTAATCTTCCTAAAGATTCAAATGTTAAATTAAAAATTTATGATGTACTTGGTAACGAAGTTGGATTGATTATTAACCAGCAAAGAGTAGCAGGTCAAAATGAAATCACTTTAAATGCTGAAAAATTAAAATTAGCAAGCGGAGTTTATTTATATAGATTAGAAGCAGATGGTTTTACTTCAGTAAAGAAAATGATTTATTTAAAATAGTTTGTTAATTAGTATAACAAGGGTTAATAAATAGCTCTTGTTATACTAAAACCATTTTGATAAAGTTTTGGAAATTTATTTTTGTAAATATTTATGTTGAAGTTTCTAAAAATATTTAGTGTTCTACAAATTGCACTTTCCTTTTTTATCCCGACTATATTTGCTCAAAATCGATCACTTCAATTTGAAAATTTTACAATTGATGATGGGCTTTCCAACAATTCAATAAACTGCATACTTCAAACTCGTGATGGATTTTTATGGATTGCCACAAAAGATGGGTTAAACAGATTTGATGGACAAAATTTTAAAATATTTAAAAACGATCCCTCTAATTCTAAATCACTTACAGAAAACTATGTTATGTCTTTATTGGAATCTGAGGATGGAACATTTTGGGTTGGAACCTGGGGCGGTGGTTTATTAAAATTTGATCCATTACACGAAACATTTATTCGTTATGATCTGCCCATAAACGATGACGACTATATACAAGCTTTATATGAAGATAATCAACACTATATTTGGTATGGAACTACAAATGGCGGGATTAATAAACTAAATGCTATTACAAAAAAAATTCTATCATACAGAAAAAATCTCACCAATAAATTTTATTTTCCTGATAACAACATTACTTCAATCACCCAGGTTAATAAAAAATATTTGTGGATAGGGACGTTAAGCAGTGGTCTTTTCAAATTTGATTCGGTAAATGAAACATATGTGCAATACAAGAACAACCCAAAAGTTGCAAATTCTATTTCAAATGATTATGTGTGGGATATTTGCAACTACTCAAATGAAGCACTAATACTTAGCACTGGTGCTGGTATTGATAAATTTGATTTAAGAACGGGAAAGAGTACTAATCTGCTTAACAATAAAATATTTTCTAATTTAAATTTTAGTGAAACGTTTAGGCAGACGATTAAAGATCATAACGGAAATATTTGGGCTGGAACATATAATTATTTTGGATTATTTATTTTCCCAAAAGCGGCAAATCGAACTCAAAATTATATTCATCTCATTAAAGACGAAAATGATGCTCACTCAATAATCTCAAACAGAATTAGATGGTTGTATGAAGATAGAAGTAATAATATCTGGATTGGAACAGAAGAGGGAATAAGCAAGCTTTATACAACTAAACCATTTATTCAATACAGATATTCTCCTAATACAAAGCAAACACTCGGAGGTAAAGTTGTAAGCAGTATTACCGGAAATAATAAAAACATTCTATGGGTTGGCTATGCTGGTGGCGGATTTGATAAAGTTAACCTTACTACAAATAAAATTACTCAGTATAAACACGATGAAAATAAAGAAAATTCACTTTCGGTTGATGATGTCATTTCGCTATATGCTGATAAGAAAGGGAATATATGGATTGGAACTTTTTATGGTGGCTTAAATAAGTTTGATCTGGTAAATGAAACGTTTAAATCATATCTCAATGAAAAAAATAATCCTTTCAGTATAAAATCAAATTGGGTTCAACAGATTCTAGAAACAAGTTATGGCCAGCTTTTAGTTGGCACAAACGATGGGTTACAGATTTTAGATCAGCAAAAAGAAAAATTTTATAATTACTCACCGGTAGTAAAAAATAATTCAGAAAAACTTCCTGAAATTCTTTCTATAAATGCATTGTTTGAAGACAGAGAAAAAAATATCTGGATTGGTACCTGGCTAGATGGACTTTTCAGATATGATCAGCAAAAACAATTTTTATATCATTACATACCGGAGGAAAATAATATATACAGTTTAAGCGCAAGTAAAGTAACATCAGTTTATGAAGACTCGAAAGGATTTATTTGGGTAGGTACACATAGTGGCGGGCTAAATAAATTTGATAAATCATCACAGAAATTTTATCACTACACAACCAGAAATGGGTTGCCAAATGATGTTGTATTTGGGATGCTGGAAGATAATAATGGCAGTATCTGGATAAGCACGATGAAAGGTTTAGTTAAGTTTAATCCTACTAAAGAAACATTTAGAATTTATGATCAATCAGATGGAATAATTCATAATCAGTTTAACTGGCATGCCAGCTATAAAGATGAATCAGGTAAAATGTATTTTGGCGGACAAAATGGGTTTATAAAATTTGATCCCAACACAATTACCATTGATTCAACACAAATACAAATTTCATTTACATCGTTTAAAGTTTTTGATAAAGAAGCAACATTGCCTCAATCACTGCCAACTACAAAAGAAATTATTCTTAGGTATGATCAGAATTTTTTTTCAATTGAATTTGCTGCTCTTGATTTAGCGCCAGCACACAAACATAATTATTCTTATATGTTAGAAGGAATAGATCCAGAATGGATTAATGCAGGATCAAGAACTACAGCTTACTACACTGATATTGAATATGGCAAGTATAAGTTTTTGGTAAAAGCAAGTAATGCAGATAATATTTGGAGTGCGCCGGAAATTATTTTAATTATTATTAAACCTGCTTGGTGGATGACTTGGTGGTTTAAAGTTATAATAGTTTTTGCTATTGCATTTATTGGTTTTGGAATTTATAAATACAGAATTAACCAGATACTAAAGATTGAACGCATACGTTATAATATAGCAAGTGATTTACACGATGAAATTGGAAGCAACTTAAGCAGTATTTGTGTTGATGGCCAATTACTTCTTAAAAGTAATTTGCTTTCAGATAATGAAAGAGAACTTTCATCGGACATAAGTAAAACAGCCTCTCAAACTCTTGACGCAATGCGCGATATTATTTGGTTCATCAATCCTAAAAATGATGAAGGTGAAGACATTATTTTTAAAATGAGAGAAACTGCTTCTAAACTTTTAGTTGGGATGGAATGGTCTTTTAATGCTGATGATGGAGTGCGGTTTGATTCTTTTTCACTTGAGCAGAGAAGAAATTTATTTCTTATTTATAAAGAAGCACTAACAAATGTAATAAGACATTCAAATTCCCCAAAATGTGAAGTTGATATTAATAACCAGGCTGATAAGCTTGTTATAAGTATAAAAGATAACGGGGCAGGGTTTGATGTTAATTCCGTAAGAAAAAATACAGGTTTGTTAAGTATGATGAAACGTGCTGAAAAGATTAATGGTAGATTGCAGATTGAAAGTGAAGAGGGAATTGGTACGAAGGTTTCACTTTATGTTAAAAATAAAAATTAAAAAGTTTTTTCTGTTTTAGTTAGTACAATTATAAAAATAGTTTAAATGCCCTAAACGTGGTATAGATTAAAGTTTTCAATAATAATAATTTGCTTAAGTATACAATTTGAAAAAAGTAATTCACACGGAAAATAAAATAATAAATATTTGGGTTGTTGAAGATAACCTGAGATACAGAAAATCTTTAGCAGGTTTAATTAATAGCACACCAGGAATGCATTGTGTTCATTCATTCGTATCGTGTGAAGAAGCTATTGATATACTTAGAACAGATAATACACCTGAAGTTATTTTACTTGATATTGGTTTGCCTGGTATTAGCGGAATTCAGGGTATAGAAAAGTTTAAAGAGCTTTCACCTACAACATTAATAGTAATTCTAACAATTTATGATGATAATGATAAAGTTTTTGATGCACTTTGTGCGGGTGCTTCTGGATATTTATTGAAAGACTCATCACCAGAAAAGATTATAGATGCTATAAAAGAAGTACTTGCGGGTGGCGCCCCAATGAATATGAAAATTGCACATAAAGTGCTTGAACTTTTTGCTCAGTTTAAAAAGAAAAAGTCTGATTATGGTTTAACAGAACGTGAAAAGGAAATTTTACAACATATAGTTTCGGGTTTAACTAAGCAGCAAATAGCTGATAAATTATTTCTCAGTTTTCATACAGTTAATACTCACCTAAAAAACATATATCTTAAACTACATGTAAATACAATATCAGGTGCAGTTACAAAAGTGTATAAAGAAAACATTTTATAATTACTTTATAATTGGTTTCTCGGTTTAATTATTTAAAAGATTGGAATATTTCTTCAAGGAATTCATTTCAAACATTTCTTATAAAAACTAAAGATACCATAAACATGCGATTGTGGTAAAGAAGTAAGAAGTTATACATTTAAATGTCTTTTAACCAATCAATGGAAAGATTGGCGAATTACAATCTTGCTATGCTAGTTTATTATACAATTTTACACTAAAAAATTTTAAATGTTAAGAAATACTGGTAACTCTATGAAAATAAAGAACACATTTTTAATGTTCATTATTGTTCTTCTTAGCTCATTTAATTTTGCCCAGGTACAAAACATTGCACATCGTGGCTGTTCATCACTAGCGCCAGAAAACACTTATGTAGCCTGGGTAAAAGCAATTGAAGTAGGTGCAGACTATTTTGAACTTGATATACAACTTTCCAGCGACGATTCAATGATGATTATGCACGATGATACAATTGATAGAACGACGGATGGCACTGGTTTATTAAGCTCAATGACTTACGCACAGCTACGAACTTACGATGCAGGCTCTTGGTTTGGAACTGAATTTACTGGAGAAAAAATCCCTACTTTTTCAGAAGCATTACAATTAGCCAAATCAAATGGAAACATTAATATAGTTGCAGAAATTAAAACGACTAATTCTTCTATTGTCCCTAAAGTAGTAGCAATGATTCAAGCTTTTGGAATGCAAAGCAGAGTAATTGTATCAAGCTTTAATTATACTCAATTAACACAAACAAAAACTTTGGATGCAACAATTCCTGTTCAGCTTTTTGCTACAATAACTAATGCTATGATTGACCAGATTTCTGCAATAGGTGGTGAATGGGTAGGCAGCGGGGGAACTATTACTCCAAGTCTTCTTAATTATGCACATACAAAAAATGTTCTGTTTAATGCGTGGACGATAAACTCAAACTCACAAATGATAGAACTAATTAATATGGGAATTGATGGTATAACAACTAATTATCCGCAAACACTTTATTTGCTTTCTGATACCACAGCTCCTTCAGATGTTATAATTAATTCAGCAACGCCAAGCGGAGCTACAGATATAATTTTAAACTGGCAGCCTGCAACTGATCCTGAAAGTGGAATTACAAATTATCTTGTTTATAGAAATATAAATCCTAATCCTATAGATCTTTATGCAACAGTGGGCGATACAACTGATTTTATTGACCATACATCAGTTGAAAATAGAACGTATTACTATAGAATTAAAGCTGTAAATGGTGCAACTTTAAAAAGTTTAAATTTCAGCAATCAGGTTTCTGCTACTACAACAGTTGATGAAGCTAAACCAACTGTTTTATTCATTACTTCGGTTAATGATTCCCAAAGCGTGTATATAGAATTTGATGAGCAGGTTGATGAACTTAGTGCTGAAACTTTTTCCAATTACACTATTGATCAAAGTGTAAATGTTACAGAAGCCAAACTTAGTGCGGATCTAAAAACAATTAAACTTACCACATCAGATTTATCTGATACATTATATACAATTACAATAAAAAATGTAAAAGACAAAGCAATCATCCCTAATACAATGTTAGATGCATCTTTTATTTTTAATCATAAAAACCTCACTTCAGATTTTGTTGCATACTATCAATTAGACTCAATATCAATCAATGCACCTGATACACTAGTTTATGATTTATCATCCAATGCAAATAATGGGTTTGTAAAAAATGGTACATTTGTCTCTTCAGGGTATTTAGGAAATGCTTTGGAATTTGATGGCGTCGATGATTTTGTGCAGTTCTCAAATTCTCCTTCTTTTGATATAAATGGCAATCAAGTAACTGTTTCTGTTTGGACAAAACTATCTTACTTACCAGTTGATATGCCTACGCCTTTTGGTCCATTATTCGATTCAGAAACTGATAGGTATGTACTTTATGAGGATAGAGGAAATAATGAGTTAAGATTTAAAGTTACAACAAGTGTATCTGCAGAGAGACCTGGAATTTCAGGAGCGGATTTAGTTATTGATGAGTGGATCAATGTAGTAGGAGTTTATGATGGAGCTACTGCTAAAATCTATCTTAATGGTTTATTAAAAGATACACACAATCTTACAGGTACTGTAGGTACAGAGCAGGTTGCAATGTTGGGTAAAAGTGGAACTTCGGGGACTCCATCCTATTTTAAAGGAAGTATGGATAATGTTATAGTTCTCAATCGAGCATTACCTGAGGATGAAGTGTTAGAATTATTTAATAATACAAAAATTTCTGCCAGCCCATTAGTTTCAGTAGAATCAGAAAATGAGATTGTACATAGATTTGAATTACTTCAGAACTATCCAAATCCATTTAATCCAACTACAACAATTATGTTTCAACTACCTGTTAGTGCTAAAGTAACAATTAAAGTTTACGATTTATTAGGAAGTGAGATAGCTACTCTTATTGATGAATCTAAAGAAGCTGGTTATCATAGTATTGTTTTTAATGGTAATTCGCTTGCAAGTGGACTTTACTTTTTTAAAATTAAAGCAGAAGATTTTGTTCAAACAAAAAAAATGATGTTAATAAAATAGAAATGATCTTAACTTAATTATTTTTTAATCTTATAAAAGAGGAGTGTCAAATGAAAGCTAAGTTACTTAGTAGTTTGTTGGTGGTTTTTATAGTATTTCTGACATCAATTAGTTATGCACAAATGCCAAAAGCATGGTACTTATTTGATGATGTTGGAAACTTATTGGCTCCGGTTCCTGGTTATGGTACTGATCTATTTTTAACAGGTACGCATACTGCAATTGCAGGTCCAAGTTCAGGTAATGGTGCAATAAGTATTGGCGCTGGCAGTTACTATACTTTAACACATGGTATTGATCCTAATGGCGGCGGAACAAAAGTAAATAGATATACTCTTATGTTTGATTTTAGAGTTGCACAAGCATTAGGTATGTGGCATAACTTATTCTCAACTGACCCTTTAGTAACAACAAATGATGGTGAATATTTTATTAGAAGCTCCACTGGAGCCATGGGAACTTTGGATATAGGTTATACTACACCATTCGTTGTTGCAGATAATACCTGGTATAGGTTAATTTTATCCGTTGATAACGGTAATAACTTTAAGGCTTATATTGATGGTCAATTAGTGTTTGATCACAATATGCGACCAGTAGATGATCCACGCTACTCATTAGCTACAGTTCTACATCTATTGGGTGATGATGATGGTGATGATGGATTAATTGATATTGCAGAATTTGCAATCTGGGATGCCCCACTTTCTGAATCTGAAGTAGCTGCCTTTGGTGGCGTTGGAACTGTTTTACCAGTTGAACTAACTTCTTTTAATGCAGCAGCAGTTGAAGGAAATGTAAATATTAATTGGGCAACAGCAACTGAATTAAATAATAATGGATTTGAAATCCAAAGAAAAAGTCAACAAACAGAATGGAGTTCAGTTGGATTTGTAAAAGGTAACGGAACTACTACTAATTCTCAAGAATATTCTTTTGTGGATAGACCTGGAACAACAGGTAAGTTTTCTTATAGATTAAAACAAATCGATTTTAATGGAACATTTGCGTATTCAGATGTTGTTGAAGTTGAAATAGTTGCAAAAGAATTTAAACTATACAATAACTATCCAAACCCATTCAACCCATCAACAATAATTTCTTACAATTTACCAGTAGATGCTTTTGTATCATTAAGAATATACAATGCAGTTGGTGAACTTGTTACAGAATTAGTAAACGGAAATCAATTAGCTGGTCAGCATAGTGAAAACTTTAATGCATCAGCAAATGGAACACAATTACCAAGCGGTATTTACTTTGCAGAAATAAAGGCAAACGAAAATATTCAACGAATAAAAATGATGCTTGTTAAATAGAGAATATGTTTTAGAAGTTAAAATTTGTTTGTGCTGGTTAAACTAAAAATCTAACCAGCACTTTTCTTTAAGGAGAGAGAAATGATTTGTAGAAAAATGTTGTTTTTATTTTTTATAACGTTCAGCCTCACTATTGCACAAACAGTTGATAGAGTTGGTTGGTGGAACTTTAATGACACAACAAATATTGTTGCCCCTGTTCTTGGCTATGGTTTACCATTACAACTTGTAGGTACTCATCAAACAGTACAAGGTTTTAGCGCATCAGATCGTGCGATAAAAATAGGTGTTGGAAGTTATTATAAAATGAAGCACCAAATTCTACCAAATGCTGGTGGAGCAAAGGTTAATGAATATTCATTACAAATTGATTTTAAAACTGAAGATATAAGTGTTTGGCATTGTTTCTTTCAAACAAATATGCAGAACACTGATGATGGTGATTGCTTCATTAATACAAGTGGATATATTGGTGTTGCAGCTACTGGTTATTCAGCTTATGCAGTGCGTCCTAATGAATGGTATAGGATGATTATCTCAGTTAAAAATGGTACTCAATACAAATACTATTTAGATGGACAGTTAATGAATAATGCATCTGTACAGGCTACAGATAGTAGATTTTCACTTGACTCTTTGCTTTTAATGTTTGCTGATGAAAATGATGAGGATAATAATATATTCGTTTCTGAAATTGGAATTTGGGATAGAGCATTAAGTAGTGTTGAAGTTCAAAATCTTGGTGGATTTGGTCATTTACTTCCAACCACGGCAGGCACACAATTAATGCTGGTTCCTTATTTACAAACTCCTTCAACAAACTCAATTTATGTTTGCTGGCATGATACATTATCAAATTTAACAAGTGTTGAATATGGAAATACATCAGCACTTGGACAGGTTACAATTGGTACAAATGAAATTATTTCGAGTGAATATAGATGGCACACCGTTAAATTAACTGGATTGCAACCTAACACAGAGTATTTTTATAAAGCTGTTAGTGGAAGTGGTTCATCTCTTGTTTACAATTTTAGAACGTTACCTGATAGTAATTATACAGGTAAAATTAGATTTTTATTGTATAGTGATACACATAATAATGATACTACGATGGCTGTTAAAGTTATTAAGCAATCCAAATTAATTGCTCAGCAACTTTATGGTAATGATATACATAATCATATTAATCTAATACTTCATTCAGGGGATTTGGTAGTTAGTGGCAGCACTATTACACAATGGACTGATCAGTATTTTGCTCCGTTATCTAATTTATCACCTTATCTACCTACAATGACTGTTGCGGGGAATCATGAAATTGAGCATCAGAATTATTATAAATATATGAAATACGATGATGTTAACGGATTACCGGCAGCAAATGAAAGATTTTGGTCTTTAAAAATTGCAAACACTGTATTTATTGGTTTAAACTCAAATGCAATTTCATCATACGGAACACTTCAAAAAGTATGGCTTGATAGTTATTTAAACACTGTTGAAAACGATCCATCTGTAGATTTTGTATTTGTTATGTCACACCATTTTTCCATTACGGAATTATGGGGCGAAGGAATAACTTATGATGGCGGACCAGGATATATAACGAATCAGATTTATCCAATTTTAAAAAAATATTCAAAAGTTGTTCAACATTCTTATGGGCATACTCACGGTTATGAACGAGGTACATTTGAAACAGTGGATGCAGATGCACGCGGCGATTTTAGAATCGTATGCGGCGGATGCAGTGGTGGTGCAACAGATCGATGGGGAGCTTTTGTTAACCAGGATTTTCAGGCTATCCATTTAACTTATGATCATTATGGTTATCAACTTATAGAGATTGATGTTGCGAATAAAACTTATGAATCTAAAATGTTTAGTCTTGGTAATACTAACCTAATTCGTGATAATGAAATGATGGATACCTGGTATAGAAAAGCAAATCAACAAGCACCTTCTACTCCGGTTGCAAATGCTCCTACAGTTGAAAGTACAAAAATAACTTTTAATACATCAGACTATAGTGGCGATGATTCTTTAATGACTGTTAGAATTCAAGTATCGCTGAACCAGAATTTTGGCAGTACAGTTATTGACACAATGGTTCACTGGAAAAATGTTTACGGTGTTGATGGAGCATTTAATCCAATTGATTTAAATGCTGGACTGGATCTTACAGAGCTTAAATTTAATACTTCAAGATTTGTATCTGGTAATCAATATCACTATCGGGTTAAGTATCGGGATCATAATACAAAATGGTCTAACTGGTCTAATGTAGTTACATTTAACAATGTTGTCAGTGTTGAAGAAACATCACTTCCGTTTGAATTTAAGCTTGATCAGAACTATGAAAATCCATTTAATCCATCAACAACAATTGCTTATACTTTGCCGGCAGATGGATATACAACTCTTAAAGTTTATAATGCTATCGGTGAACTTGTTTCTGAATTGATAAATGAAAATCAAACTGCAGGACGCCACCAATTGAATTTTAATGCAAATACTTTGCCAAGCGGAATTTATTTTGCGGAATTACGAACAGATGATGATAGTGTGCAAAGAATTAAAATGATATTACTTAAATAAAGATGAATGAAATTTATGTCAGTGATAATCTATTTTACTTTTGTATTGATAATAAAGTAATAATTAGATAACAGTAAAATAATTGCAAGCAACTAGTTTTGCTTCTAATTTTCTGTAATGATTTTTAAAGTCGAGGAAACATTTGAAAAACCATTTTTTTACCAAAACCCTGCTTCTAATTGCCTACGCAATAATATTTACTTCATATATAATAGCTGGAACTACCGGTAAAATAACAGGTAAAGTTCTTGATAAATCTACAGGTGAACCATTACCTGGTGTAAATATTATAATCAAAGGAACATCGCACGGAACTAGTACTAATTTAGATGGCGAGTACACAATATTAAATATTCAGCCTGGTAAATATGATATTACTTTTGGTTTTATTGGTTACACTCCATTAACAATAACTGATGTTAATGTTGATATTGATAGAACAACAAAATTAGATGCTGAACTTCAAGTAAGCAGCATTGAACTTTCCGAAGTTATTATTCAAGCACAAAAATCTCCAGTTGTAAAAGATAGAACATATTCCTCAGTTGTAATAAACTCAGAAAGTATCAGCAATTTACCAGTTACAGAATTAAGTGAAGTAATTACTTTACAACCAGGAGTAGTTAAATCTGGTGGTGCTCTTCACTTTAGAGGTGGAAGAGAAAGAGAAGTTGCATACATCATAGATGGAATTCCTGTAACTAATTCTTTTAGTCAAAGCGGTGGATCAAATGTAGATGTTGAAAATTCAATGGTATCGCAATTAGAAGTTATTACTGGAACTTTTAATGCAGAATACGGCGCGGCACAATCGGGAGTTGTAAATATAGTAACAAAAGATATTGCGAAAATAATTTCGGGTTCTGCAAGTTTTTATACTGGAGATTATTTAAGCGGTGAGAGTAATGTTTTTTTAGGTGTAGATAAATTTAATCCCTTAGCCGAAAAAGATTTCCAATTCAGTTTAAATGCTCCTTTAATTGCTGATGTACTTGGAATATCATTTAACGGAAGATACAACTCAAGTCAAAGTCTTTATTCATATGAAAGAAGATTCACTTCTCTTGATGGTTGGAAAATTGCAGCTTATGATCATTGGTTTAGAGATTATATGTCTGATGAAACTGGTTCGGCTCAGGCAATTAATATTCCCGATTCATTAAAAACCGGTGATTTATCCAGAGGACCGTTAGCAAAATATCAAGAATTAGATTTTAATGTAAAACTAAATTATGTACCGATAACTGAAATTAAATTATCGTACCAGATTTTTGCTGAACGAGGAACAACTGATGGCAGAGTAGATTTATCAAGAATGTATGCACCTGATAATCTTGAAAAAAGTACAGATATATCTTTAAGTCATTTTATTACTTTTAAACATGTACCATCAGAAAAGTTTTTCTATAACATTGGTTTTTCATACCAATTTAATGATGGTGAATCTTATTATAGAAAAGATAATAAAATCGCTCAGTACCCAGGTGATGATGGAATACAACCAATTTCAATTTCATCAGATGGTTTTTCGCTTGGAACAACGGATGGTTTTTTTACAGATGCTGATGGAAAAAATTATAGAGAACAAATTCTTATCAACGGAGATTTTAATTGGCAAGTTGATAATTATAATTTTATAAAAGGCGGATTAGAATTTAAAAAACATAAAATAAACACTTACAGCTGGGGCTATGTTGAAACTAAAGATTGGGAAAATAAAAAATGGCTCGGCTCTGATGATCTGCCTGGATTAGATTTTGCAGAGTACTGGGCAGCTATGAGTGACTATTGGAAAAATTGGGAAGAAACTTTTGATACAACAAAATATAGAAAAGTTTCAGAATCTGAATATGCACTTTGGAGAGATTACACAATTGAACCTTATGAAATTGCAGGCTATATACAGGATAAAGTTGAGCTTGGAGAAATAATTATTAATGGTGGTATTAGACTTGACATGTTCTTTCCAAATGAAAAAGTTCCAATCAATTATAAAGTTGAAGCAACCGAGTTAGGATCAACTGCAAACCAACAAGAAGCAGAAAACGTGGTTAGTTTAAGTCCAAGATTTGGTGTTTCATTTCCAATATCAGAATCAGGTGTATTTCATGCTGCTTATGGCCATTTTTCTCAAATGCCAAGTTTTGAAAAAATGTACAACGAACCACTTCGTGTTCTAACTCCAATCCAGCTAGATGGAAGAACACTCGGTAACGCAAATTTAGAGCCTGAAAAAACTATACAATATGAATTAGGATTGCAGCAGCAAATTGTTCCGGGTTTAACAATTGATGTATCAGCTTATTATAAAGATATAAGAAATTTGCTTGGTGTTGAATACATAACAACCGTAGATAATGTTAGATACTTAAGATATATCAACAGAGACTATGGTAATGGTAAGGGAATTACAATAGGACTTAGACAATACAGTAGTGCTTTTTTTAATGGAACAGTTAATTATACATACTCAACTGCAAATGGAAGTTCATCAAATCCGGAAGAAGTGGAAATCTTTCAGGCATCAACACAAATCGGTGGTGATCCGGTTGAGTTTGTTGACAGACAAATAATTCCATTAGTCTGGGATCAGACACACACTTTTAATGTTGTTGCAAATTTTAATTTTGAAAACAATCTAAACATTAATGTTGTTGGATCAGTTTGGACCGGACAACCTTACAGTCCAACATTCGTAGAAAAATATGATATACTTGAAGTTGAATATAAAAATTCTGATAGTAAGCCTCTTCAGTGGAATGTGGATCTAAAAGCCAGTAAGCAATTTGTATTAGGTGGATTGAATTATGTTGTGTACTTAAAAATTGATAATGTTTTCGATCACTTAAATCAAGTTTCGGTTTACAGTAGTACAGGAAGAGCAAATCAAAATTCGCGTCTTCCAGAAGATTTAGAACTTGAATTAGAAAGAATATCACAAGCAGGATTGTTTACTCTACCTGAAATTGATAATAGACCGGACTGGTTTAGTAGTCCTCGTAAAGTTCAGTTAGGTTTAGAAGTCCACTTTTAATGATTTAAATACCCGGAGAAATAAATGTTCAGGTACTTTTTTTATATATCACTAATAATATTAAATCTTATCATTTCGTTTCCGCAAGAAACAGATGAAACTAAAAATGAACCGATAAATTTAAGGAATCTATCTATCTCGGGTTCCCGTGGTTATCAAGGTGCATTTAGCAAAGTCAATAATATTTTAGATCAGGGATTAGCAAGAAACTTAAGATACACAGTTCACGATGGTAACCTTGTATCTGGTGGAGTAATTAACACAGGTTTACTTGCTTATCATTATGTTTCCGGTAGTCCAACAATGTCCTGGCCTAAAGGATCTCTTTCTGTTCAGTATTTACACGGCGCAGTTTTTTATGTTGGTGCCGAAGTTGTTGATGAAAGCGGCGATACAATTCATATTATTTCAGACAACTATAGACGCGGTGGAGAAGTTTCATTAGATCAATCTCATTTTTATGCTTTTGGTCCGGTTCCAAAATATTTTAATGGTAATCAACCGAACGCATTAACTTATGACATTGGCGGAATTAGTGAAGATGTTGGTATAGATACTTACCCTAACACATTTGATGAAGGTGAAGGAGATGGCTTACTTCAGTTTCAAGAAGATTTTAATAGTAATGGATTTTTAGATGTAAATATGATAAATAATACTGGTTGGTTTGCAATCAGTCATAGAAAAGAAACCTGGCCAACTGATTGGCCTGTTGGTAGTTTTCCTGGTGATGATAGAATTGAAGGCGATGGAAGACAAAGTGTTAGAATTGGTAGATGGAATGGTGAGTATGGAAGTTATGCACGTGCAGATCAAGAATCTTATTATGCAATTGATGACAGAGAAAATGATGAGTTTGATTATTATCCTTTTGATGATGAAGAATCAAGATTGCCTTGGCCAAATGGCAGACGTGGTTTAGGTTTAACAACTTCTGTTAGAACTTATCAATGGTCAGCACGCTTAGCTGAAGATCTTATAATATCAATCTGCGATATTGAAAATAAAGGAAGAGATTTAGAAAAATGTGTAGTAGGAATGTATGTTGATCCAGACATTGGAGGATCATTAAGCGGTGATGACGCTACCTTTGATAATCTTGATGATATTACTTACGCTTTTAACCTGGTTGGTTTATCAAGCAACGGATTGCCAATTGGATATTTTGGTTTTGCATTTTTAGAAAGCCCAGGCTTGGCTAATGATGGAATTGACAATGATGAAGATGGAAGGGTTGACGAAAGTCAGAATAACGGAATTGACGATGATAATGACTGGAAAATTTTTGAAGATAAAAATGGTAATGGTGTTTGGGATAATGAGGATTTAAATAATAACAATATTTTAGATGCTGGTGAAGATTTAAACTCAAATGGTTTACTTGATATTGAACCTTTAAATGATGATTTAGGATCAGATGGTTTGGGGCCCGATTTTAATGAATATACTGGACCCGATCCAAATGGTACGCAAGGTAATGGAATTAAAGATAATGGTGAACCAAATTTTGAATTCACAGATAATGATGAATCAGATCAAGTTGGTTTAACATCTTTTTATCTGCGTGATGTTGATAACACAATGGCAAATGATGAATTGTATTGGAATACCGAAGTTTTTCCGGGAACTTATACTGTAAGACCAGGTTATCAAAGAGATATAGCATGGAGTTATGGAAGTGGATTTGTAAAATTTGCAGGCGCAGAAAAAAAACATAGATACGCAATCTCTTTACTATTCGGAAATAATGAAGCAGACATTTTGCGTAATAAAAAAACAATGCAGGTTATTTATAATGAAGATTATAATTTTGCAAAGCCACCATTGCTTCCAGTTGTTAAAGCTATTGGCGGAGATAGAAAAGTAATTCTTAGCTGGGATGATTCTGCTGAAAGATCTAAAGACCCGATTTATGGTGAAGACTTTGAAGCATATTATATTTATAAAAGTACTGATCCAACATTTACTGATATAAAAACAATTACAGATGCATATTCAAATCCATTACTCTTCAAACCTCTTGCAATATTCGATATTAATAATGGATTAAAAGGTATTCATCCGGTAAGTATTGGTAGTGAAATAAATCAGGAAAGCGATCTTGGTGTTTCTTACAATATGGGAACCGACAGCGGGTTAAAACATTTTTTTGTTGATAATGATGTAGTAAATGGAAGAACATATTATTACGCTGTTGTTTCTGTTGATAGAGGATACATCGATTACTTCTATCCAACTTTAACTGATAAAGAAGGCTTGCTTACAATTTCGCCAACCGAATGTTCAGCAAATATTCAAACTGATCTTTTAGGAAGAGCAATTGGAACTGATAAAAATACTGTAATCGTTACGCCGGTTGAACATCCTGCAGGCTGGGAATTTCCTTCATTAAAAGATGATAACATTTCGCATTCTACCGGATTTGGTTCTGGTAGTATTAATGTAGAAATTTTTGATGAGAACAGTATTAAAAGTGGTAAAGAATATTCAGTTAAATTTTATGATGATGCTGAATTTGAGCAATATGGTACTAACTATACAGGTGTAACAAACAGAGCAACACTTTTTAATGAAACAGACGGTCTTGCAATCTTCTCACTTACTGATCCGGATACAAATCCACTTGCTGATGAGTTTATTGCTGATGGTATAAAAATAAGTATTACAAATGATGTTATTGATTTAGACACAGCTTACTGGACACAAGGAAATTCAACACTTCAATTGATTTCTACAACCAAAGAAGATAACGGAGTTCTGCTTCCTACAGATTATGAAATCAGGGTTTTAGAAATGGGTGCAGATTCATCTGTTAACTCAACACCAATACCTACAAACTTTCAAGTATGGGATGTAACTGATCCAGCTCATCAGTTCAAGTTAAGTTTTAGATACCTTAATTCTTCACAGCCTGATTCATTAATAGGGGTATTGAGTGATGGAGATAAAATTCAAATCGTTTCTGATTACAGCAATACAAAACGATTGTGGATATTTAAGATTGATCATCCGGATTCATTACCTGTTGATCAACGTATAAATCCTGTAAGTGGTGATATTCTAAAAACTATTTCTACCAAATCATTTGATAGGAAAGATAATTTTACTTTTTCCTTTAATGGTAATGCAGTAAACATTAGTAAAGAACAAGATGAGCTTTCAAATATTTATGTTGTTCCGGATCCATATTTAGTTTCAAGTTCTTTAGAAAGAAAAGTTATAAATGAAGCTGAAGGAAGAGGTGATAGACGTATTGATTTTGTAAATCTTCCAAACTCTTGTTCCATTTCAATTTTTACTACTGCAGGACGTTTTGTAAGAAAGTTAGAGCATTATAGCGAGACTTCTTTCTCCAGAGAAATATGGGATTTAAGAACCAAAGATGGTTTAGAAATAGCTCCAGGAATTTATTTTTATGTTGTTGAAACACCAACTGGTGGAACTAAAACCGGTCGTTTTGCAATAATCAAATAATCATCAGGCAAAAAATGAAATTAAAACAAACTACATACATTTTACTACTTATTATTTTTTTAAGTACAGTCACCACATTCTCGCAAAGTAAAGATGGAACGATAAGTACATTTAGAACTGAGGTTGATGGCATTGGAACAAATGCATTAACTTTTTTAGAAATCGGAGTTGGCTCAAGAGCAATGGGTATGGGTGGTGCATATGCCGCAATTGCTAACGATGTATCTTCTTTGTATTGGAATCCAGCAGGAGTTGTGTGGGTTGAGAATATGGAAATTCAAGTTTCGCATAATGAATGGTTTCTTGATTCAAAATATGAATTTGTTGGCGGAGTTTTTCCTATCCCTTCATTAAACTCAGCAGTTGGTATTAGTTTTACAACTATAGGTTTTGATGATCAACCCGTAAGAACTGTAAACAGGCCTGAAGGTACAGGCGAGTATTATGATGCGCGCGATTTTGCCTTAGGATTAACATTTGCTTCTGCTATCACAGATAGATTTTCATTTGGTATTACTGCAAAATATTTAAGCTCGCAAATTTGGCATGAAACTGCAAGTGCTTTTGCAACTGACTTAGGAATTTTTTATAACACTGAACTTGAGGGACTAAGATTGGGATTCAGTATGAGTAACTTCGGAACTACTCTTAAATATGCCGGAAGAGATATTCATACAACTGTTGATCCGGATAAAGAAATCGAAAATTTTGACAGAGTTCCAGCAGAATATTCAACTGATTCTTATCCTTTACCTTTACTTTTTAGAGCAGGAATTTCTTACAATGTAAATATGAGCGATTTTGGATCTACAGTTTTTGCTGTTGATTTGTTACATCCAAGTAATGCACCTGAAGCTATAAATCTTGGAATGGAATACTCTTTTCTTGGAATGTTTTTTTTAAGAGGTGGATATCAAAATTTATTTGATGGTGAAAACGAAAGTGGTTTAACTTTAGGCGCCGGTGTTGATTATTATAACAATGCATCAAATTTTGGAGTAAGATTTGATTATGCATGGAATGAATGGGGACTTCTAGATAATTCGCAAAGTTTTTCAGTAGGATTGGTGTTTTAGTTGTTATGAACTCTTTGAAACACAACATCCCAATTCTTTTTGTCAGTTTGTTTTTATTCAATACGATTGAAAACCTATATGCTGAAGACAATAAAGAATCAAAAAAAAATGTTGTTGCTAGAGTAAACAATATTTCCATTGATGCTGAAGAGTTTAAATTGAACTATGAATTTGGATTCCCACATTTAAAAGTTGGAAAGACTTTAGAAGAGAAAAAGAATTCATATCTAAATTTTATGATCAATGAAAAAATATTTGCTTTGGAGGCTGAACAAATTGGTTTGTTGAAATCAGAAGAATTCATTGAATCATTGAAAAAAATAGAAAAGGGAATTCTTCTTCAGCAATTTGTAAATAAAGAAATTAAAGAAAAGATTGAAGTAACTTTTGAAGAAGCAAGTGAGTATTTAAATAAATCCAAAGTATCAGTTAAGATTATTTTGTGGCCTGAAACATCATTTGAAGATGCAAAAATTGTTAAATCATTATTAGATAAAAATGGTCTTGAAAAAACAGTTCAAATCATTTCATCTGAAAATCCCAATCTAAATATTAAAGCAGAACAATTTGAAACTGATTATTTAAGTGCTGCTGAATTACCTGCTGAACTTTTCGAACAAATAAGTAACCTTCCCGTAGGAGTAACTTCTGAGCCTATAAAAATTGGTGATAATTATTACCTGGTTAATGTTAAAGATATAAGAAGAAACAGCATTACTGAAAAAGAATATGCAGATAAATATCCAAGCATTAGAAAAGTATTGTTCTCACGCAAAGTGCAAGAAAGACTATCGTTTTTTGTAGATAGTTTGCTGGCACCTAAAAACATTCGAACAGATAAAGAACAGTTTAATTTGCTGCTTGCACTTATAAAAAACTGGAAAGCTGAAAACAAAGAAAAATTTTTATCACTGGAAAATTATGTTAAACAAAGTGTCCTTGGTAGTGATAGCAGTATCAATCTATTAAATCCTGAAAGTATAATTGTTAAGTACGAACAAGATCAGATGAAGATTTCTGAGTTTATAAATTATCTAAGTTTCGATTTAATACCCGAAGAAGAAATACTTAATGATAATTTCCCAGCAACACTCAACCAGGTAATTGGAATTTCTATAAGAGATTATTTTCTGATCAATTATGCGAATGAAAATAATTACACTTCTGATACTGAAGTAAAAAATGAGTTGAATAAATGGAGAAGTAAACTTGCATACGATGAGTATAAAAAGTATTTGCAGTCTGATAAAAAACTATCGGCAATTGAAATTTCTTCAACATTAGAAAATGAAACAAAAAAATTACTTTTCAAATATCATATTACTATTTATGATGAAGTTTTAGATAATATTGTAATATCAGAAACAGAAAAATCCAGTAAAGGATTTTATCAGATCTATTTAAGTGGCATAAATCGAATGGCACAACCAATTGTTGATGGAAGCTGGAAACAATAGTAAAATTCCAAAAATTAATCTTACGGGATTGAATGTGCTTTCATTTTTATTGAACTAAAATTTGAATAACAATTAATTTATTAGTCATATAATTAAAAGGAGAACCTTTGTGAAGACTAAAATGACAACAATTCTAGTATTATTGATGGTTGTAATAACTTTCGGGCAAAATCAATTGCCGCCAGATGGTTTGCAACATCACTTTAAATTTGATGATTCCGCAAATTTAGAAACTCCTGAAATCGGAAACCCTTTGCAACGAGATGCACTTGCCGGAGTTACTCAATTATTTAATTCAGTTAGTGGACCAACTTTAACTAATAAAGCTGTGGAAGTTGGTTTAGGAAGTTTTTATAGATTAGACTTGGACCTTGAAGCAAATGGACCTGACACAGCCACTCGCGTAAATCAGTTTTCATTGGTAATAGATTTTTATTTACCAGTTTCAAGTGTTTGGTATACTTTTCATGCTGCTTCAAATGATGGCGATCCTATTGAAAGTGATTGGGAATCATTTGTTAATACTTCAGGATCAATTGGTACTTTTACAACAGGTTACACAACTTATAAAGCCCCATCCAATGAATGGCATAGATTAGTAATCTCTGCAGATATTGGTAATACGTATAATTACTATATCGATGGACAATTAGCACAGATTGGTGGAGCGTTGGAAGTTGATGGTAGATTTTCATTACCAACGATAGATGGTGCCAATCAAATTTTACTTTTTGGAGATAACGATGGTGATGATGCAAATATTTATATAGCAGAGCTTGGTATTTATAATAGAGCTTTAACTTCAGAAGAAATTTTTACTCTTGGTGGATATGGACATTCTGTTCCATTAGGAATTCCTTATGGTTCGTGGAAGTTTGATAATCCTGATAGTTTAACAAAACCAACTTATGGAAATGAATTAGAACTTGTCGGAACTCATACTGCAGTAGAAGGTCCGGATCTTAATGATGGTGCAGTTAGAATCGGAGTTGGAAGTCACTACATTGCTCATCATGATTTAGTTCCACGTACTGGTGAAGATAGAGTAAATTTATATACTCTGTTAGTTGATTTTAAAGTTGAAAACCTTGGTGCCTGGTACAGTTTTTTCCAAACTGATCCTGCAAATACAACAGATGCTGAATTATTTATAAGTCCTGCTGGTAAAATTGGAGTTAATGATTTTGGTTATACAGATACATCTATTGTGGCCGGAGATTGGTATAGATTGGTTATCACTGCAGATTTAGGAACCGCTGTTAAATTTTATCTTGATGGTGATTCAATTCATTTTGGTGGTGCACAAGAAATTGATGGAAGATTTTCACTTAGTCCAAGATCTTTAGACAATAAGTTATTACTTTTTGCAGATAACGATGGAGATGACGGTATAATTGATATCGCAAAAGTTACTCTTTATAATCGTGTATTAACTACAGAAGAAATAAATGAATTAGGTGGTTACGAACACGGTCCGGTTAATACTGAAGTTACCGGAGCATTAAAGACAGTATATTTTAATGGTAATGATGTTAATAATAGATATGGTAAAGTTTTAAAATCAAATGATGATTTTAATTTTGGTGAAGGTGATTTTACAATTGAAGTTTGGACAAAACCTGATTTGTTTTAT
>Ga0138256_10001265_pt1 | contig 27264 bp, 21 predicted proteins | sample KNB2016incub_MG_FD_105486 | JGI IMG/M metagenome (GOLD analysis project Ga0138256, IMG submission 105486) | Active sludge microbial communities from wastewater in Klosterneuburg, Austria - KNB2014incub_MG | ecosystem: Engineered > WWTP > Activated sludge > Unclassified | place: Austria...
GAGTGAGGAAGTGACCGAGTGAGGAAGTGACCGAGTGAGGAAGTGACCGAGTGAGGAAGTGACCGAGTGAGGAAGTGACCGAGTGAGGAAGTGACCGAGTGAGGAAGTGACCGAGTGAGGAAGTGACTAAGTGATGAAGTGATGAAGTGATGAAGTGATGAATGACATGCGTTTTAAATTTAGAAATGAGAATCAGATAAATGAGACCACATAAAAAATTAATTGTATGGCAGAACTCTATTCAATTGGTCAAATTAATATACAGGGTTACACTAACTTTTCCTGATGCCGAAAAATTTGGAGTAACTTCTCAAATAAGACGTGCATCCGTTTCCATTGCCTGTAATATTTCAGAGGGTGCTGCCAGAAACACAAAAAAAGAATTCAAACAGTTTTTATATATATCATCAGGATCATGCAGTGAGTTAGATACGTTACTAGTTATTTCAAATGAATTAGGTTTTTTATCAAAGAAAGATTTTAAAGAGCTCGAACAACTCAATGACAAAGTATCTGCTCTACTCAATGGACTTATTAAAAGTATAAAAACCTAATCACCTCGTCACTTAGTCATCTTATTACAATTTAAAAAAATAAAATGTTAGACAAAAACGCAATTGCAAAACGTATAGCCCGCGAAGTTAAAGACGGAATGTATGTAAACCTTGGCATAGGTATTCCAACGCTGGTAGCCAACTTTATTCCTAAAGGTGTTAATGTTACCTTACAGTCTGAGAATGGAATTTTGGGTATGGGTCCTTTTCCTTATGAAGGCGAAGAAGATGCCGACATGATTAATGCCGGTAAACAAACCGTAACATTGTTGCCAGGCTCTGCCATATTTGATTCTGCCATGAGTTTTGGAATGATACGTGCCCAAAAAGTGGATTTAACCATTCTGGGTGCAATGGAAGTGAGTGAAACTGGCGACATTGCCAATTGGAAAATTCCGGGCAAGATGGTTAAAGGTATGGGTGGTGCTATGGACTTGGTAGCTTCTGCTAAAAACATCATTGTTGCCATGCAGCATGTTAACAAAGCTGGCGAATCTAAATTATTACCAAAGTGCACTTTACCACTCACAGGCATCAAGTGCATTAAACGAATTGTGACTGAACTTGCCGTGCTGGATGTTACAACCAATGGGTTTAAACTGCTGGAACGTGCACCCGGAGTTTCTATTGAAGAAATTAAAAAAGCCACTGCCGGGAAACTGATTGTTGAAGGTGAGATTCCGGAAATGGTGATTGATTAACTTCCGGCAATGATGAGATATCTTGACCATTTTGAAAAAATAGCGGAGAAAAGAATTCGTGACAGGCATAAACATCGTTATTACTGGAACGACATAACATTTTATTGCAACTACTTTTCGCACGAAACATTTTCTGTTTTGGAAGTTGGCTGTGGCACCGGTGAGTTGTTAAACAACATCCGTGCTGCCCGTAAAACCGGCATTGACTACAGCCCTACAATGATTACAGAGGCAAAAAAACAGTTTCCACAGATTGATTTTCAGGTAATGGCCGCAGAAAATATCTCCCTTGACGATAAATATGATTTAATCATTCTTTCAAATCTTACAGGCTATCTGGAAGATGTACAAGTTGTTCTTGAGCAACTGAAAAAAGTTTGCCATGAGCGAACAAAAATCATTGTATCCTATCACAACCATCTTTGGGAGCCATTTTTACGCCTGGCAGAAAATCTTGGACTGAAAACCAAGACACCACAACTGAACTGGCTAACCAGAATGGACATTCGAAACCTTTTGTTTCTGGCCGGCTTTGATTGCTATCGTGAGTCAAGGCGTATGTTGTTACCCATAAATATTCCTTTGCTCTCGCCATTGATAAATAAGTTTATTGCTAAGCTGCCATTGTTCAGGCTCATGTGCATCAACACCTACTCTATTGCCAAACCACTTGCCAATGACACCGAAGATGTCAGCCAAAAATATTCTGTAAGCATAGTGATACCTGCACGCAATGAAAGTGGCAATATTGAAAATGGACTACTGCGAATACCAAAATTTGGCAAATGGCAAGAAGTTATTTTTATTGAAGGCAACAGCACCGATGACACCTGGGACAGGATTAACGAAGTAGCCGGAAAATACGCCACATCACATAAAATTAAAATTGGTAAACAAGAAGGCAGAGGAAAAAACGATGCCGTGAGAAAAGGATTTGCAATGGCCGAAGGTGACATTTTGATGATTCTTGATGCCGACCTGACCATGCCACCAGAAGACTTACCTAAATTTTATGAAGCCATTGCCAGCAACAAAGGTGATTTTATCAATGGTTGCCGATTGGTTTACCCTATGGAAAAAGAAGCCATGCGATTTTTAAATATGTTGGGGAACAAATTTTTCAGTCAGGCATTTACATGGTTACTCGAACAACCATTTAAAGACACACTGTGTGGCACCAAGGTAATTTTCAGAGATGACTACGACCGCTTGGTTGCCAACCGTAAATTTTTTGGCGACTTTGATCCCTTTGGTGATTTCGACTTGATTTTTGGCGCATACAAACTCAATCTAAAAATACAAGAACTACCCATCCGCTACCGCGAACGCACTTATGGCAGCACCAACATTTCGCGTTTTAAACATGGTGTTATTTTACTCCGCATGTGTGCTTTTGCTGCAAGGAAGATTAAGTTTGTGTAAAATAATAAAGGGTGCCTGCACTGTGCAAACACCCTTGTGGCCAGGTTTAGTATAAGCTTAGTCTAAAGGGAAGCCAAAGTGTTTCATAGTGGCTTCGTAGTTGTTAAAATCAACTCCTGAGTGGCGGTTGCCGCTGTAGTCGGAGGAGGGCACAATAATGGCTTTTATACTTGTGAATGTTCGCGAAACACCCGTGTAATTAGAACCATCAGCATTGGTAATTTCAATTATAAAAGTTTTTGATGAGGATAAAGTGTATGCTCTGGTTTGATATTGAGCACTATTACCTAAACCGGGAGTGGCATACCACGCAGAAGTAGGAGATGTTTTATGGTAGTATAAAACCAAACTTGAATCAAGCATATTGGTAGTTACTGCTGATGGTAAATTGTAAGTCTCATTATCATCAGCAGATGTAAACGTAGTAGGCCCAAACATAAACAGTTTTACATTGGCATTTCCATTGGTGCCATTTGTTCCGTTAGCACCTGCGGGGCCCTGTGGGCCGGTTTCGCCATCTTTTCCGCATCCCATTAATGCTGTTATTGCAACAGCACATACAATAATCATTAGTTTTTTCATACTACTTTGTTTTTAAATGTTTAGAATATAATTGTATTAATTGCACTGTCAAAAATGAAGGGTAGTAATCTACCGTGCAATACGTGAAAAGACGTAATTTTAGTGCTTATGCAAACCTCTGCACTATTTTATTAGCTATGTAGTAGTATGGTAACTTCTTATATCATTTTCTTATCATGTGCTATTTTAATCATACTAATGGAATTGCTAACATTAAACTTTGCACGCAGGTTTTGCCTATGTGTACGTACTGTATTTACACTCAACTCCAACAGCTTTGCAATAGCATGGTCGGTATATCCTTTGCTGATTAGTTTCAGCACTTCCATCTCTCGTTTTGTAGGGCTTTGCATTGAGAACTTTTGTGGTACAAAACTGCGCTTCAGTCAGCATATATACAATACGTGAAATTACGTATATTAAATTAAAGTTTTTTTTAGTGGAAAGGTTCAATCTAATAAAATAAAAGTTTTTAACTACACTTATTACATTCACCCATGCTCACCATCCAACTAAAGCCAATTTTCTTCTTTTCAACTTTGTAAGTCTAGTCACACCAATTTACTCTCAACAGCAAATCGTACCAAAGCAGCCGTATTAGGTAATTTAAGTTTGATGAGCATATTATTTCTATGTGTGTCCACAGTTCGTGTGGATATAGAAAACACCCTGCCTATTTCATCATTGGTCAGACCCTGACATATCAGTTTTAGAATAGCAGATTCCCGCACTGAAACCGGAGCCTCTATCTTTTGTTGCCGGTTAATGTTGTTGTTAACCAAATGGCTCAACTCCTCGCATACATACCTCTTACCTATCTTAACAACATCATAAGCCTTTAAAACTTCGTCAATATTATTCCCCTTTAACAAATAAGCATCAGCTCCGGCACTCCATGCATTACTCAACGATGCTATATCATTAAACATGGTAAGAATACATACTTTGGTCTGCGGGCTGATACTTTTGATTTCCTTACAGGCATAGATACCATCCATTAAGGGCATATTGATATCCATAATCACCCAGTCTGCTTTGTGTTTTATGCAGGCTTCTATAGCTTCTTTACCATTAAAAACAACTGCCACCACCTCAACCGGCAATGATTGTGTGATAAGTTCTTTCAGTCCTTGTGCGAACAATTTATGATCATCTGAAATCACCAATTTTATTTTCATATTTTTATATTATGCGGTTTTTACTTTTTTTAATTTTATATCATGGTCAAATTCAATACTTACACTAAAGCCTTTGCCTTCTGTGGACAAATATTGTAAAGTGCCTTCGAAATCATTCACCCTCTCAGCAATATTTTTCAATCCATTACCTAAATTACATTTTTCCATATTCACACCTACGCCATCATCAACATATTTCACGTTAATAATTTCATCATTCTTAAAAATCTCTATTAATATTTTCGAAGCATTTGCATGTTTCAATGTATTATTTATCAATTCTAATATAATTCGCGAAAGCTGTTCATTTATAAAAACAGGCAATTCATTTTCCTTAATATTATGTTGAAATTGTATTGCAACACTATTGATGGGTTTTAACATTGCAATCATTTGATTGATGGCTTCCACACAGTTATAGGGTTTCACAGAATCGTCCTTCAAATTTTTTATAATTTGATAAAGCGATGCGATGGCTTCATCAATCATAACTACTGAATTATCAACAAATTTATTGCTGCCATTCAGGTTATTGGTATTGACTTGTTTTATCAGCAAACGGGCTAATGACAAACTTGACCCTAGCTCATCATGCAGATTCTTGCTTATATCATTACGCATTTTAAGAAATTGAATTTCCACCCTTTGTCTTTCCTGCTCAGCAATAAGTAAATCTTGCTCTGATTTCGCCTTTGCTTTCTCAATAAGATAGGATTTATAGGTAAGACCGGTAGTAAAGGTGAACAGTTCTGCCAATACGCAAAGCAATAATGGCAGGTGAGGGTTAACACTAATATATACTGATTGTTGACCCTGTAAACTTAAAGCAACTGTCAACAACGACCCGATAATAATGAAAACAGCTCCAATGATTGAGAATTGTTCTAATGGAATTTTTGTTTTAATAAATTTACTCACAATATATACTGAGGCCAGAATAGTAAATGATACCATTGCAAGAAAAAAAGAAAACAAAATAGTATCATCAACATGTAAAACAACCAATAGTGGCGCTATGATACAATAAAACAGAAGGAATTTTTCCAATCTTTTTACCAATACATTCAACTCTGGATGATGTAAAGGAAGTTCAAGGAAGGAGCGTTGAAACCGAAAGTAGAAGAAGACAGAGAATAGTGACAACGAATATAAATTGATTTTCAGAAGCCATTCACCTAATGGAAAATATTGAGCAATATACAGAACATCTCTGTAAAGGCTTATGGAATAAAGTATCACTGTAAACAAATAGATAAGATAGTACAAATAATCTATTCGCCTATGCAATCCCCATTGAACAAAAACAAAAAGCATCTGAAACAGCACCACAGCAATAAAGGCTGTTACTCCTTGCTGCTGACTTTCTATGGTTAGAAACCTGAAATCCATTATCTGTTTCTGTTAGGTTAGAAAAAAAAAATCTTTACTGATGTAAAATTACACGATATTTTATAAAGAAAAACAATTTTGTACAAACTATATTCTTGATTATACCAATAACTTGAACACAGCATAAAAACTCATTTCTGCTTGACAGCTTGTTCCAATTCAGGAAAAAATACCTCAAATTGATTTTTAAAGGCCTCATAGTTATCATACAAAAACTCTGCTGCCTGATGCATGTTGTTGTCAAATTTTGCCCTTCTGCCCATTCCGCTCAGTGCTCTGTTAATGCCATTTAAGGTGGCATAGTTTTTCAACCAGTTGTCATTTTCCATATACACCAACATTTCTTTGGTACGTGCAGGTAAAAAATGATAGTTTTTATGCATGAGTTGATATACATCCCTGGCATATTCATCAATGGGTATGTCAGAATAATTATTCCATTCTGCTGCCAGAAAATGGTCGTAAAAAATATCACTCACCACCGGTGTGTATTTATGAAAAAAAGGCCGTAGCAAAGCTTTGCTTTGTTCAACTACAGGATGTGAGTCAGTAAAACTATCAATAAAACGATGGAGCACTACCCCTTTTTGAATTTCCTCAGGCAATGCCATCCATTGTTTGCCTTTTAGGTGATCTGCAATAAAATTTCCAATCATCACAGGTTCATTATTGCCTGAAAGATATAGATGCGCCAGAAAATTCATTGGGCTAATGTAGCAAATAGCTCCTTTAAAAATGTAAACCATCAGGAATGACTACCTTTGCAATAGATTTAATTATGCAGGTACTACAAAAAACAACACAATATTTATCACTTGTAAAGTTCAGTCATACTGTATTTGCACTTCCCTTTGCTGCAATAGGTTTTACGTTGGCTATTTCACACAACGGGCTGCCTGTTTTGTGGCCTCTGGCAATAAAAGTTTTAATATGTATGGTTACTGCACGTAATGCGGCAATGGCATTTAATCGTTGGGCCGACAGAGGTATTGATGCATTAAATCCACGTACTGCCCTGCGTGAAATTCCTGCCGGTATCATTAAAGCAAACCGTGCTTTATGGTTTGTTATTATTAATGCTTTACTTTTTATGGTAACTGCATACTTGATTAATAAACTTTGCTTTTACCTGTCGCCCGTTGCATTGTTTGTAGTTCTTGGTTACAGTTTCACCAAACGCTTTACCGCACTTTGCCACCTTGTTTTAGGTGCCGGGCTTGCGTTAGCACCAGTAGGTGCCTATCTGGCTGTAACAGGTAGTTTTGATATTGTACCTATATTAATTGGTATTGCTGTTCTTTGCTGGGTCAGCGGCTTCGATATTATTTATGCCTTACAAGATGAAAAGTTTGATCGTGAAAATAAATTGTATTCTATTCCATCATTAATGGGAAAAAAACAAGCCTTGCAGATATCAAGGATTTTACATTTTTTAACGGCAGGATTTCTTGCACTTTTTCTTTATCAGGCTCATGTGGGCTTGATAGCATGGACAGGATTGGCAGTATTTTATGCACTGCTTATTTATCAGCACAGTTTGGTTTCTGAAAATAATCTCAGCAAAATAAACATTGCCTTTGCCACAACAAATGGTATTGCCAGCATTGTTTTTGCCGGCATGGTCATTACTGATATTCTTTTACAACATTAAGCATCACAACGTAACTGTTACAAACGGTTACAGGCGCAGAGAACCACCAACTGCGCCTGTGAAAAACAACCAACCATGAAAAGTATTGATATTACATTGTTCGTATAACTACTCTTGTAAAGATTTTTTTAGCTGTGGTTACTTTTACTAAATATTTTCCGGGGTTCAACTTAGAAGCATTGACCGTAATTTCATTAATCATTTGTTGTTTTAAATCCGGATTAAGCTGTTCTGCAATTTTTCCATCCATGGCATAAACAATGATGCTTTGTATGTCGCTAACCTGCGTGTTGAATTTCATTGTAAAATTGTTACTGAAAGGATTTGGGTAAATTTCCATCATAGCATTGTCTTCATTCGCATTGGCGATTCTTAGCATGGCATCATTATAGTTTAATCCAACCAGAACATGATGCTCCATAGCACAACCATTGCCATCTTTCATTCGTACTGTATATGTTCCTTGTGACAGATTCACTAAATCACTAACCGTTTGACCATTGCTCCACTCATATTTTAATGGAGACATTCCTCCTATTACCTGCAATTTTATGCTTCCATCATTTTTTCCTGTATAACTTTCGTCAAGCACAGTTGCAAAAATTCCAATTGGCTCAGGCTGTTTAACGGTAAATGTATTTCTGTAAACTTTATTATTGGCATCGGTAATGCGCACACTATAATCTCCGGCCGGTATATTGTTTATCATTGCTCCATTCATCCCATTCGACCATTCAAATTTATAAGGTGCTACTCCCCCTTTTACATTCAGTTTTATTGAACCCTTATTTCCTCCATTACATAACTCATGTTTAACAACCGATTCAACCTGCATTGGCGATTTTTCGTTCACCGTAAAATATGCTGCAGCACTGCAGCGGTGTAAGTCATCAACTCTAACAGCATAAACACCCTCTTCAATATTACTTAACGACTGACTGTTTGCCATATTCGACCACAGGTAGGTATAATTACCTGTACCTCCTGAAACCTGTAAAACTATGCTACCATTATTTTTATTCAAATCTGCTTCGGTAATTTTTGCTTCAACTTTTATCGGTTCCGGATTTTTTAATTGCACTTCAGCTTTTGAAATGCAGCCATTATTATCTTTAACAATCACAGAATAAATTCCTGCTTTTAATCCACTCTGATCTTCTGTTGATGCACCATTAGACCATTCATAGCTATATGGAGCCCAACCGCCTTTTACTTCAACATCTATCAAGCCACTGGCTTCGTCATGGCATAAAGGAGAATACTTGGCTATGTTGAGTTCAAGAGTTTTATTTCTGTCAATAGTGATGTTAGATTGCTTTACACATCCATTTTTATCTGTAACTTTTATCTCATAATCACCAGCCGCAACTGCTTCAAGGTTTTGCTGACGTGTTTGATTAGACCATTCGTACTGATAGGGCTGCGTTCCTCCGGTAACTAATATGTTTGCTTTACCATTCCGCGCATAACATTGTTCTGAAGTAACCTGAGAATAAATTGTCATGGCATAAGGTTCAGTTAGCAAAATAGATTGCGAAACCGTATTACCCTTTGAATCTGTTATTAAAACAGAATACTCACCTGCAGGCTTATCTAATATAGCATAACCTGATGAGCCATCATTCCATTGAATTTGATATGGCGCGTTTCCGCCTGTAATATCAAGACTGATTGAGCCATTGCTCCCGCCAAAACAAGTAACGTTTTGACCCTTTAAGGTAGCTTTAAGTGCTTTGCCTTTTGCATAAGCAGGAAATGGATTTCCAATATAACTGAACATAATCAGTATAATGGCAGCCTTTGTTGTTTTTTGAATTGTTCTAATCATTGGTGGTTCAATTAAGATGCTTGCAAGCTATCACACCACCAATGCAACGAGGCACTGTTTTATGTTAACATGTTAATTATTGGGGTGAAAATTCAAAAAAAAACGGCAAACGCTTTTAAAGGCTATTATTCCCTGAAAGGATTTCGGGCAACCCACTCTTCAGGGGTAAATCGTTTCACAACAGGCTTCACCATTCTATTTAAGACTGTATTACTCAAATTAAAGTAGGCATGCAATGGATAGGCTTTGGCACCTGTGGTTGATTTTATTTCCATAGCTGTCCGTCCATAGTAAAGATTTGACGACCGATGATTGATAGCTTCTTCAATAAAACGATATAATATATTCTGATAAAGTGAAAGTGTTTTGTTTAAACTGTAATCTATTCCTATAAAATGTGCTTCATGATGGCCTCCATGATGAAATCCACAGTAAAATGCTATTATTTTACCTTCTTTATTAAAAGCTTTTACGTAAAAATTTTCAGGCATAAAAGTTAAGAGCTCTTCAAAATATGCAATGTTGACTCTTGCCATTTGCACTGTTGCCTTTTGCTGAATATTCTGATACAGTTTTATTAACGTATCACCATATTTCAATATATCTTGTGCATTTAATGAGATTACTTCAACATTGTCTATCTTTCTGATTATACTATTGGCTTTTACACGATATTTCGTTGTGAGCGATGCCAGATAATCGTCAAATGTCTGCCATTGTTCTCTGATGTATAAAATCATTTCAGGGTCCATTGGTAATTCAAAAAAGCCATCTTCCAACAATGGCTGATCAACCTTGGTATGGTTATAAAAATCCTTCACCATCCAGCCGCAAACCGATGCATTATTTATTGTAGCGGTAATTTTTTTTCTCACTTCAGGAAAAAGTTGAATTATTACAGGCAACACATCTTTACTTATAACATTGATGCCATATTCACCACTCACAAAAAAACTCCCACAACAAATTAAAAAATTTACTTTGCCGGTTTGGCATTTAAATAATAGTCTGTTGATTGACTTATTCAGATTCTGCAACAGCCAACCTTTGTCTTTTAAATTCAAAAGTCCACCTAAATCCTTATTGGCAACATCAAGCAATTGAAAACACAATGTTGCCACAGCTTGCTCATTATTATATACAATCACATATCTGAATTGCAGGCCTGCAGGTCTGCTTTGTTCTAAAGCCAATAAATATGATAATGAAGTAAAAATGACATTTTCACCATTTATGATCTGCCAGTCATTTACCGGTATTTCTTTCACACTATTAAAAACCTCTATTCTTAACATATTGCTCTTCAATACACTTTTCGTCATATTAATTACGGTCGGGCACATTTAAAACATAAAAAAAACAAAGCACGTAAAAATTATTTCACGTTATTTGTAACAGTTAAAAATTTAGTTAGTTATGAATATTAAATACAATTCCATCAACAATAAATTATTTGTTGACAACCGGAAAAAATTTACAGCAGAATTAAAACCAAAATCTATTGCCATATTTCAATCTAATGATGAGATGCCACGCAGTGGCGATCAGAATTTTACATTTCGTCAGAATGCAGATTTGTTTTACCTCTCCGGTATTGATCAGGAAGAAAGTATTTTAGTCATATTTCCAGACGCACCACTACCTCAGTACAAGGAGATTCTGTTTGTCAGAAAAACCAATGAGCGCATTGCCATCTGGGAGGGACATAAATATACTAAAGAAGAAGCGCAGGCAACATCAGGCATAAAGCATATTTACTGGACAGAGGAATTTAATGCTGTTGTACCCATGCTGATGCATCATGCGGAGAATGTGTATGTCAACATTAATGAAAATGATCGTCATGCTACTGAAGTACCTTATAGAGATATGCGTTTTGCCCGTGAATGGAAAAACCGTTTTCCTGCTCATAACTTTGAGCGACTTGGTCAGATAATGGCAAAGCTGCGCTCGCGTAAGCACGAAATTGAAATTCAGTTAATCAGTGAAGCCATTAAACATACCGAATCTGCACTCAGAAGGGTTTTAAAATTTATGAAACCCGGTGTGATGGAGTTCGAAGTGGAAGCAGAAATTATTCATGAGTTTGTACGTAATCGTTGTAATGGTCATGCATACAGTCCTATAATTGCTTCCGGTGCTTCTGCCTGTGTTTTGCACTATAATGAAAACAACAAACCTTGTAAAGATGGCGATTTGGTTCTAATGGATTTTGGTGCCGAATACGCCAACTATGCGGCAGACTTAACAAGAACCATTCCTGTGAATGGAAAATTTACACCAAGACAAAAAGAAGTGTATGAAGCTGTTTTAAGAGTGATGAAAGCAGCGACTAAACTCCTTGTGCCTGGCAACTTTATTGAAAAATATCATGCCGAAGTTGGTAAAATGATGGAGGAAGAATTGTTGAATCTTAAACTCATAACCAAGGACGATATTAAAAATCAAAATCCGGAGTGGCCTGCCTATAAGAAGTATTTTATGCATGGCACATCGCACTTTCTCGGACTTGATGTTCATGATGTAGGAAATAAATATCAGGCTATGCAGGCTGGAATGGTGTTTACTTGCGAGCCGGGCATTTATATTCCCGAAGAAAATATCGGAATACGTATTGAAAACAACATTCTCATTACCGATAAAGCACCTGTTGACCTGATGGCTACAATGCCTGTTGAAGTAAGTGACATTGAATCATTGATGCGTAAATAATTATAAAAAATAATAGCAAACATACTCTACAAATATGCAAAAAGACAAAGCTGTTTTTAAACTGATTAAAGAAGAACTTGCACGCCAGCGTCATGGCTTAGAACTGATAGCATCAGAAAATTTTGTCAGCCAACAGGTGATGGATGCCATGGGCTCATGTCTGACAAACAAATATGCAGAAGGACTTCCCGGCAAACGATATTATGGCGGATGCGAGGTGGTTGATGAAATAGAACAGATTGCTATTGACAGAGCAAAAACACTGTTTAATGCAACATGGGCAAACGTACAGCCTCATTCCGGTGCACAAGCCAATGCAGCAGTTATGCTTGCTTGCCTTCAGCCGGGTGATACAATTCTCGGCTTCAACCTTTCGCATGGTGGCCACTTAACGCATGGTTCGCCTGTAAATTTTTCAGGCAAACTTTATCGTCCTACATTTTATGGTGTTGAAGAAAATACTGGCACGATTGATTATAACAAAGTTGAAGAAACAGCTTTAAAAGAGAAACCTAAATTAATTATCTGCGGTGCATCTGCCTACTCTCGCGATTGGGATTATGTAGCACTACGTGCCATTGCCGATAAAATTAATGCATTGCTGCTTGCCGACATTTCACATCCATCAGGACTTATTGCACGAGGATTACTCAATGATCCACTGCCCCACTGTCATTTTATAACCACCACAACCCATAAAACTTTGCGTGGTCCTCGAGGTGGCTTAATCATGATGGGCAAAGATTTTGAAAACCCATGGGGACTAAAAACTCCAAAGGGTGAAACACGTATGATGACTGCCTTAATGGACAGTGCAGTTTTTCCTGGCACACAAGGTGGACCATTAGAACATGTTATAGCAGCTAAAGCTGTTGCATTTGGCGAAGCTTTAAGTGATGAGTATTTTGAATATTGCCTGCAAGTAATTCGAAATGCTAAAACTATGGCTAATGCCTTTGTAAAAAAAGGATATAAAGTGATTTCCGGAGGAACAGACAATCATTTAATGTTGATTGACCTTCGTTCTAAAAACATAACCGGAAAACAAGCTGAAAATGCCTTGGTGCGTGCAGACATTACCGTTAACAAAAACATGGTGCCCTTTGACACACAGTCTCCTTTTGTGACTTCAGGAATGCGCATTGGAACACCTGCAATGACATCACGTGGCATGAAAGAAACAGAAATGAATCGTATTGTTGAATTGATAGATACTGTAATTATGAATCATACAAATGACTTGGTGATTGAAGAAGTAAAAACCACTGTCAACGACATGATGGAACATTTTCCGCTTTATTAATTTATTCGATAGAGAAAAATATTTTTAGGCGATTAGCGTTTGAGAGTGCATAAACCAAATTCCATGAGAATAACAACTCTGATAGCAGTATTGTTGCTTCCTGTTTGTTTAAAAGCTCAGACTGGCGGAAGTGCCACCTTTCGTTTTCTTGATCTGCCGGCATCTGCACGTCATGCTGCACTCGGTGGAAATTTCATATCCATTCGCGATAACGACTTAAACACATCTTTTTACAATCCTGCCATATTGAATGTTGACATGGATAAACAAATCACATTCAACTACAATCCCTATTTCTCCGGAATAAAATATGGCTACACTGCTTATGCTCATCACATCGAAAACATAGGAACACTTGCTGCAGGCATACAATATGTAAGCTATGGAAAATTTGAACGCACAGACGAAACGGCAGCTGACTTAGGAACATTTTCAGGTGGTGATTATGCATTAAACGTATCAATGTCAAGACCCGTTGGAATTGACAGTGTATTGTTTGTTGGTGCTTCACTGAAATTTATTTATAGTCATATTGATACTTACTCGGCTTTTGGAATTGCCGCTGACCTTGGAGTCAACTATTACAGCCCCGATAGGCTTACAAGTGCAACGCTTGTTCTCAGAAATGCAGGTCGCCAACTAAAATCCTACACTGATAAAAACAATGAGCCGCTTCCGATTGAAATTGAAGCCGGCATCACTCAAAAATTAGCCAAAGCCCCTTTTCGTTTTACTTTAACATATCGCCATTGCGAAAAATGGGACCTTTCCTATATTGACAACAACAGTCAGGAAACCGACCCTTTGACAGGCGAAGTTAAAGAGCCTGAAAAGGCATCGTTTGGCAACAAACTTTTAAGGCATCTTATTATCAGCAATGAAATTCTTATCAGTAAAAATTTTCATTTACGAATGGCTTATAATTTCCAGAGAAGAAATGAGATGAAAGTAGAAAGCAGACCCGCAATGGTTGGTATTTCATTCGGACTTGGTTTGAAAATCTCTAAATTTCACCTTAGCTATGGCAGAAGTCTTTATCATCTTGCAGGTGGTACCAACAGCCTTTCAATTTCAACTTATTTAAACGACTTTAAACGTAAGCCTAAAACTACTGACAGTTAATATAAAATAAAATCAATATTCACAGTCATTCTTATTGCATTTCATTATTTTTGAAAAGTTTTCCGGATAAGTTTTATGATAATTGCTATTGATGGTTATTCATCCTGCGGGAAAAGTACTGTTGCAAAAGCCATAGCAAAGCGGCTTAAATTGAATTATATAGATTCAGGTGCCATGTATCGCGCAGTGACACTTTATTTTCTGCAAAACAATATCCCTTTCAGCATAACTGATGATGTTGCAACGGACTACTCCGCTATTCTTGAAAATATACACATTGAATTTATCCGAAATGAAAAATCCGGATTATCTGAAATATATCTAAATGGCAAAAACATTGAAACAGAAATCAGACAGATGGATGTTTCGGATAATGTTAGTTATGTGAGTGCTATAAAATCAGTGCGAAAAAAGTTGGTTTTCATGCAACAACAAATGGCTGCCATGGGGCATTTGGTGATGGATGGTCGTGATATCGGAACTACAGTTTTCCCGAATGCAGACTTGAAAATATTTATGACGGCATCACCCGAAGTGCGTGTTTACAGACGTTATCATGAGCTCATTGAGAAAGGAATAAAAGTCACCCCTGATGAAATCAGGAAAAATATTGAATTGCGCGACTATGAAGACACTCACAGAGAAGAAAGCCCTTTACGCAAACCGGATGATGCAATCATTCTTGACAACACCTATTTGAGTCGTGATGAGCAGGTGCAATTTGTTTTAGATGCAGTGGCTAATTTGAAAAAGGCAACTTAATCTTACCCGCATCCATCACATTCTTTCGGGAGCTATAATACCAAGAAGGTTTAATGATTTTTTTATGGTCAACGCACAGGCATCGGCCAAACATAATCTGAAACAACTTGTTTCTAATTCACTCTCTGATATAATTGAATTTTCGTGATAGAACTGATTAAAGTTTTTTGCCAGCTCATAAACATAATTTGCAACAATTGCCGGAGAAAATTTTTCTGCTGCATTCTCAACAGTCTCTTTAAAGCGGAGAATATTTATCGCAAGTTCACGCTCTTTATCATTCATATTAACAACTGCCTCCAATGCCATGTTTTTATAGCCGCTCAGTTGTTGTATTTGCGATGCACGTTTTATTACAGAGCAAATTCTTGCATGCACATACTGAATGTATGGACCGGTATTCCCATGTATCTCTACACTTTCAGCAGGATTAAACAACATTCTTTTTTCAGGGTCAACCTTTAAAATAAAATATTTTAATGCACCAAAACCTAGCGTTTCATAAAGCTGCTTTAGTTCATCGTTGCTAAATTCTTCAACCTTTCCTAATTTACTTGTTTCTTCAGCGGCAGCTGTAGTTATTTCATCCATCAAATCATCTGCATCAACAACAGTCCCTTCACGTGATTTCATTTTACCACTTGGCAAATCAACCATTGCATAACTCAAATGATAGAGCTTATCAGCCCATTCATTTCCCAATTTTTTCAGTATCAGAAACAATACTTTAAAATGATAATCCTGCTCATTGCCTACAACATAAATTTTAGAGTCAAAATCATACTCATCGTGACGCAATACTGCAGTACCTAAATCCTGCGTAATATAAACTGATGTCCCGTCAGAACGCTGCACTATTTTTTCATCTAAACCATCACTCGTTAAATCAACCCAAACACTGTTGTCATCTTTTTTATAAAATACACCTTTCGACAGTCCTTCTTCAACTATTTTCTTGCCTAACAGATAGGTCTCTGACTCATAATAGGTCTTGTCAAAATCAACACCTAATCTGTTATAGGTAACATCAAAACCTTCATACACCCAACCATTCATCATCTTCCATAAATCCCGCACTTTTTCATTCCCTTGCTCCCAATCTATCAACATCTGTCTGACTTCCTGCATTAATGGTGCATTCCTTTCTGCTTTATCTTTCGCAATACCTGCAGCAATCATTTCTGAAACTTGCTTTTTATATTGCTTATCGAATTCAACATAATACTTTCCTACAAGGTGATCACCTTTCATGCCTGATGATTGTGGTGTTTCACCATTACCAAACTTTTTCCATGCCAGCATTGATTTGCAAATGTGTACACCACGGTCGTTGATGATACTCACTCGTTTTACATTTCGTCCTGTTGCTTTAAGTAACAGTGAAACTGAATAACCTAAAAGTATATTGCGTAAATGCCCAAGGTGTATGGGCTTGTTTGTATTTGGAGATGCATACTCTACTATTACAGGCTTGGAATTATCGGCTTTAGAAAAACCATAATCAGGATCGGCAAATGCAGTTGCAATTTTCTTAAGCCATTGCTCATTACTTATTGTAATATTTAAAAATCCTTTTATGACATTGTAATTGCTGATAAAAGATGCATGCTTGATTAAATATTCACCAATCAATCTTCCTGTTTCTTCAGGTGATTTTTTTGATTGACGAACAAAAGGGAAAACAACTATAGTAAAATCTCCATCAAACTCTTTGCGTGTTTGTGTATAAGTTAAAAGACTTTCATCAGGCTCAAAATTAAAAAGCTCTTTTAATGCCTCGTTTGTAATGGTAGCTAATTCCTGTTCAAAAATCATTTTAAAATAGATTAATTGTAGATGGCATTTTTTGCCGCAAGCAAGGTGTTTTGCAATAATCCTATAATTGTCATCGGTCCTACACCTCCTGGAACCGGTGTAATATAACTACTCTTTGGTGCCGTTTCATCATACTTAATATCGCCTTTTAGCCTGTAACCACTTTTTGCAGTCTTGTCTGCCACACGTGTTATCCCAACATCAAACACAACTGCACCTTCTTTAATCATATCTGCTGTTATCAGTTCCGGTGAACCAATTGCTGCAATTAAAATATCAGCACGCTTTGTGTATGATGCAAGATCAACTGTCTTGCTATGGCAGATTGTAACGGTACAATTCCCGGGCTTACTGTTTCTACTCAATAAAATACTCATAGGCATTCCAACTATATTGCTGCGACCAACAACAACACAATGCTTACCCTGAGTTTCAATTTTATACTTTTCAATTAACTGCATTATGCCCTTGGGTGTTGCTGCAATGTAACATGGTTTGTTCTGTTGTAGTCTGCCTGCATTCATTGGATGAAATCCATCAACATCTTTTGCAGGATGAATAGCTTCATTTATTTTCTGTGGTGAAATATGATTTGGAAATGGTGATTGAACAATAATACCATCAACATTTGAATTAAAATTGAGCTCATTGATGCAGGTTAATACTTCGTTTTCACTCACTGTATTTTCAAAACGATAAAGAGATGCACTAAATCCAACATCATGGCAAGTCTTTAGTTTATTGGCAACATAAGTTTCGCTTGCACCATTATTGCCAATGAGCAATATAGCTAAACAAGGAGGGCGTTTGCCCTTTGCAACAAACTCTTTTACCTCTTGTTTAAGAGTAGCTTTATACTCTTCAGCTGTTTGCTTACCATCTATTATTGTCATACCCAAAAAATATTGTCCTTATTCGATAACTCATCTTCTCATTCCGGGCATATTGCGCATCATGTTTTTCATATTGCCTGTGGTCATCATCTTCATCATCTTGCGCATATCTTCAAACTGTTTAATCAATTTATTTACCTCAGGAATACCAGTACCGCTACCTGCTGCAATTCTTTTCTTTCTATTTCCGTTAATCAAATCAGGATTGGCGCGCTCTGCCGGTGTCATTGACTGAATGATAGCTTCAATACTTTTAAAAGCATTATTGTCTATATCCATGTCTTTAACTGCCTTGCCAACTCCGGGTATCATTGAAACAAGGTCTTTTATGTTCCCCATTTTTTTGATCTGCTGTAACTGCGAAAGGAAATCATTAAAATTAAACTGATTTTTGGCAAACTTTTTCTGTAATTCGGCAGCTTGTTTTTCATCAAATTGTTCCTGTGCTTTTTCTACCAACGTCACAATGTCGCCCATACCTAAAATACGATCGGCCATACGTTCTGGATGAAAAACATCTAAAGCATCCATCTTCTCTCCGGTACCGACAAACTTTATTGGCTTATTTACAACAGAACGAATAGATAGTGCAGCACCACCGCGTGTATCGCCATCTAGTTTTGTTAATACAACTCCATCAAAATTCAATCGGTCATTAAATGCTTTTGCCGTATTCACTGCATCCTGACCGGTCATGCTGTCAACAACAAACAAAATTTCATCAGGTTCGATTGCATTTTTCAAAGCAGCAATCTCATTCATCATCTGCTCGTCTATTGCTAAACGTCCTGCAGTGTCAACAACAACTACATTGTTTCCATTTTGCTTTGCTTGTTTTATGGCATGACGTGCAATTTCTACCGGATTTTTATTTTCTACTTCAGAATAAACTTCTACACCTATCTGTTCTCCCAAAACTTTCAACTGATCAATGGCAGCAGGTCTGTAAACATCGCATGCCACTAACAATGGCGTTTTTCCTTTCTTGGACTTTAAAAAATTAGCCAACTTTCCAGATAAGGTAGTCTTACCGGAGCCTTGTAATCCCGACATCAGAATAACAGAAGGATTTCCTTTTAATTGTATATCCGTCATCTGGCCACCCATTAAAGTAGCCAATTCATCATGAGCAATTTTAACCAACAACTGACCCGGTGAAACAGCCGTCAACACATTTTGACCTAAAGCTTTCTCTTTAATTGTATCCGTAAATTGTTTAGCTACTTTATAATTTACGTCAGCATCTAACAATGCCCTTCTAACTTCTTTTAGCGTTTCGGCAACGTTAATCTCTGTTATCTTTCCCTGCCCTTTGAGGTTCTTAAACGCCTTTTCTAACTTATCACTTAAATTCTCGAACATGATTTATAAAATAGTCTGCGAAAATAATAAAGTTTAGCCGTTTTTTGAATATAAAAAAATGAATCTGAGCAATAAACCATCCGGCAACAATTTCAGCATAATATGCAATTGTTAAAGTTTGTTAATGAGGATAAAACCTTATTAATTAATTTCACTTTGAAGTTCTCTCAATCAAACAATTCTTAATTTCGCAACGCAGTTACCGGGATAACATGAAACATAGTAAATTTATTTTTTTATTGATATTTTTCTTCAGTGAGGTTAATGCTCAGAAAATATGGTCGCTTAAAGATTGTATTGACTATGCACTCAACAACAATATCAGCGTACAGCAGTCAATCATTGCGTCAAAAATTGCAGCTGCCACGTATCAGCAAAGTGTTGGCAGTCTTTTTCCGAGCATAAATGCAAGTTCTTCACTAAATTATAACTATGGCAGGAGCCTTGACCCAACAAGCTATCAATATGTTGACCAAACATTTCAGTCAGGTGGGGCATCGTTAAACGGCAATCTGCCGATATTTCAAGGATTGGAATTACAACATAATTTGCGTAAAAGTTCAATTGATTTTGATGCAAGTAAATTTGATGTGCGTAAAGTACAGAATGATATAGCCCTTTCAGTTGCTGCAGCCTATCTGCAGATACTTTATAGTAATGAGCAATTAAAAGCAACCAACGACAGAATAGAAGCAGTTACAAAAGAACGGAACAGAGCAAAAATTTTAGTTGATAATGATTTATTGGCAGAAGGCTCATTACTCGATGCAGATGCACTTCTTGCAACTGAAGAATTCAATAAAGCTTCTGCAGAAAATCTTTTGATTTCATCAAAACTCACGCTCATTCAACTGATGCAACTTGAGGGTGCCAGTGACATTGCCATTGAAACTCCGGCATTGGAAATTCCTTCTCAGGAATCGCTTTCATTATCTTCAGAATCTGTTTATAGTGAAGCTTTAAAAAATCTGCCGGAGGTAAAAGCTTCTGAACTCAGATTAAAAAGTGCCAAGGAATCTTTAGGTATTGCCCGTGCCGCACGCTACCCAAGGTTGTCTGCATTTGGCTCATTATCTACCAATTATTCTAATCAGGCAACTTCATTGGATGGAAGTCCGGTTTTTACAGGCTATGTACCATCTGGCGCTGTTACGTCTTCTGGAGAGCAAGTACTACAACCTGTTTTCAATTACAAATATAGAGATACGCCTTTTAAAGATCAGCTGAACAATAATTTCGGAAAAGCCATTGGATTCAACTTGTCAATCTCATTGTTCAATGGATGGGCAATTAACAGCAGCATCAAAAGATCGAAATTGAGTTTTGAAAATGCCCGCCTCAATGTATTACAAACTAAAAACACAGTATTAAAAAATGTTCAGCAGGCTCATGCCGATGCAATTGCTGCACTAAACAAGTATGCTGCTGCAAACAAAAGTGTTACCGCACAGGAAAAAGCATTTTTATATACAGAAAAAAAGTACAATGCAGGCTTATTAAATTCGATTGACTACGTAAATGCCAGAAACAATTACACCAAATCACAGTCGGATTTAATTCAATCGAAATTCGACTTGATTCTAAAAATAAAAGTTCTTGATTATTATCTGGGAAAACCACTGTCATTTTAAGTAAATTGTATGAGTAAGAAAAATAATACTGTAAGGAATATCATCATCATTGCCGGAGTCGTTATTGTTGCTCTGGTAATTGCTAAGAAAGCAGGATGGCTAGGTGAAGAGAATGTCACCAATGTAAGCACTGAGAAGGCCTCGCTGCAAACAATCACGGAGTCTGTTTCAGCCAGTGGCAAGGTACAACCGGAGGTTGAGGTAAAGATCAGCTCAGATGTTTCGGGTGAGATAGTTGAGATGCTGGTTAAAGAAGGTGATGTAGTAAAGAAAGGTCAGTTACTTTGTAAAATCAATCCGGAAATCTATATCTCATCATTAGACAGAGCTGTTGCCGGATTGAATACTACAAAAGCAAATTATGAAAGTAGCAAGTCGCGACTTTCACAAGCAGAAAGCCAGTTGGTAAAAGCTGAAATTGCCTATACGAGAAACAAAAAACTATTTGAAGAAAAAGTTATCAGCGCATCCGATTTTGAAGCCATCAAATCGGCTTATGAAGTAGCGAAAGCCGAAGTAGATGCAGCCAAACAAGGTGTGTCTGGAGCACAATACAATATCAACAGCGGAAGTGCAACTGTGCGCGAAGCAAAAGAGAATTTAAACAAGACTGAAATTTTTGCACCTGTTAACGGAACTATTTCTAAAATCAGTAAGAAAAAAGGTGAACGTATAGCCGGAACAAGTTTTACAGATGGCACTGAAATTCTTAGAATTTCTAACTTGCAGGAAATGGAAGTAAAAGCAGATGTTGGCGAAAACGATATTATCAGAATACATCTGAACGATACCACATTAGTTGAAATTGACGCTTATAGTCCTAGAAAATTCAAAGGCATTGTAACAGAGATTGCCAACTCACCAAATGAGTCATTGACTTCAACAGAGCAAGTCACAAACTTTGCAGTTAAAATCAGAATTCTACGCGAATCCTACGCTGATTTAATTCCATCGGATCATCTGGAATATTCCCCATTCAGACCGGGAATGTCAGCAACGGTCGAAATACAAACTAAAAAAGTAATCAATGTTGTTTCAGTACCGATTAAGGCAGTTACAACACGTGATACCACCATCAGAGTATCTGACAAAGCTGTTGTGAGAAAAACAGATGATACCCCGAATGACAAAGTAGTGGTAGTTAACAACCCGGATGAAACACCTGTTAAAGAAATTGTATTTGTCAATGATAATGGAATTGCAAAAATGCATGTTGTTAAAACAGGAATTCAAGACAATAATTTTATTGAAATTCTCGAAGGAATAAAAGTTGGAGATGAAATTATTACCGACCCATATCAGGCAGTATCAAAAAAATTAGCTGATGGCGATAAGATTAAAGTTGTTCCACAAAATCAGCTCTTTAAAGAAGAACAAAAATAATTTAAGTGGCTCTTCTACTTCATTTAGAAACTTCTACAGACACATGTTCGGTTTGTATTTCTGACAATGAAACAATCATTGATTGTGAAGAAACACATAACAGCAAATCGCATGCATCATTACTCGCTGTTTTTATTGATGAATTGCTAAAACGAAACCGGCTGACGTATAAAAATATTGCTGCTGTTACTGTCAGTTGTGGCCCCGGATCTTATACCGGTTTGCGCATTGGCGTAGCTACTGCTAAAGGACTTTGTTTTGCTTTAAATGTGCCATTAATTTCTGTTCCTACTTTACAGTCAATGGCAAACATTGCAAACAAACAACGCAATGGTCAGCTATTATGCCCCATGATTGATGCACGTAGAATGGAAGTCTTTACTGCACTTTTAACGCCTCAACTTGATTTTATCGAAAAGGAAAATGCTGTAATTATTGATGACTATTTTCAGCATGATATTCTATCAAAAAACAATATTTGTTTCTTTGGAAATGGTGCAGTAAAACTACCTCAATCAATAAAAACCAATTCCAACAGCATTATTTTAGAAGATTTTAAAATGTCTGCAACCGGCCTGGCAGCATTAGCTTTTAAAAAATTTACGCAGCAGACTTTTGAAGACCTGGCCTATTTTGAGCCTTTCTACTTGAAAGATTTTGTCGGGAAATAAGTATTTTTACATGTAATTGACCATGCAATTCATTCTGTGTTAATAATTTTTCATCTCTTTTGAACGACTTATTTCCAGAAAAACTTCAATTTCATATCATTGTAGATTAATATCTTTGTCAAATAAATATGCTTTATAATATTTTGTTTATCAATATTATATATACAATTATTTAAAGTCTTCAATTAACCATTATAGTTGTTCAATCACAAAATTTAATGGGTGTACTTAACACAGACAACCAATTTCTTAAAGTATATAGGGGTCATTGAAAAAAAGTGGTAAGAAAATTGCTTTTCCTCTTAACCTTTTAGTAAATTTACCGATTAAACTTACAGAAGCATTTTTTTAAATGTTCTCCGAAACTATTAAATCAATTAAAACATGAAAGATTTCCAAAAAATCATTTCCTTTTTAATAGTCACCTTACTCTTTGTTTTCAGTTCTTTTCGTTCTGAAGCATTGATATTTCAGTCTGTGGCCTCAGGAAATTTTAATACATTGATATGGAATCAACCTGGATTATATCCAACAACAGGAGATACCGTTGTTATTAATACCGGAACCACAGTAACTATTGTTGGATTTAATACAGATGTATTGGGTTCTGTAACAATAAACTCTGGCGGCAATCTGACTATTGCGAATAATGCTGTTGCTCAATTAATCTTTGCAGGTGACTTAGTTGTTAGTGGCACCTTAATCAATAATGGAAGAATAGACATGACAGTTCCTGGAAATTTCTTTTTAGGAAACGGAGCTGTTTATGATCATAACCCAAGAATTAATATTGCTGTTGACGAAAAAGTGTTTGAAAATGGAGTTGAAAATATTAGTCCATCAAGTACCTTGATAATTCGCAAATGGGCTAGTACAGCTTTACCCTTAATAGGACCAACACGCATTACAAGTGATATAGGAAACTTAGTAACTTCCGTTCCAGGTACTGCATGGGAACAAAAAGGACAATTTTCACCCAACAGAATAAAGGGTAGCCTCTTAGTAACAGATGGGATTTTAAGAATGGATGATGGTAGTGGCAGCACAACCACATTAACTTTAAACGATGTAACACTCCGAGGTAATTCAGCAATAATTTTTCAGGAAGGCAATAACAGAAACCTCACCTTAACAATGGGGAACTTTACCGATAGTAGTACATTAGCAACACAACCAACTATTATCATGAACATGTCTTTAGGCACTTTAAACCTGACAGTAAATGGTAATTTTATAACAAGGCATGATTTTATTGCTGTTTTTGATTCAACATTTCCAATCAGAAGTGCCAGTGTCACAGCTAACATCATGGGTGACTTATTTATTCAAGGCTCAGGCAATAAATTTGATTTTTGCAAACAAGTAAATGCACCATTGACTCTAAATGTTGGAGGTAACACAAAAATTGCAGGGAACCCAAGTTATGTGCGCTTTGTTGATTCCGGGAATGGTTTCTTAAATTATACAACAGGTAATTTAAATATCTCTGCCGGACTTAAAAATGTTTTTCTTGGAGGAAATGATCTTTTGGATGCTTCAAACATTCCGCTTTACCCCCTACCAACGGCCTATGCAACTGTGAACGTAATTAACGATTTTAATCTTTCGGGCGTTACTAATACAACCATAATGTTATCTCCAGGCAATGTAGCACGTACAATGTTAATAGTTGGGAATGATTTAAACTCCTCCGCTTCGACAGTTAATTTTGTAGTTACAAACAGTATTGGAATAGTAAATGTCGGCATAGGTTCAAATTTGCATCTCAATGGCGGCTCCATGAATGTGCAAGCCAATGCAAGTTCTAATGCAATAGATTCCATTTCTGTTACCAGAAGTTTTGTGTTTGATTCTTCAAATCCAAGTAATTTCTTCAGAGGTAACTCCGGTGCCGGCAATACCTACATTCAGGTATTAGGTGATTTCAATCTGATGAACTCAGGAACAGCGACTAATCAAGGAGTATGCGGCACCTACCTTAACAATGGAAATCTTGAATTTCATGTTGGAGGTAACTTTAATCAGAATGCAGGTGCATTTTATGGAATTCAGGATGGTACAGGTCGGAATATTTTTACCGTAGATGGAACATTAAATCAATCAGGAGGTTTCTTCAAAGGCACACATGCAACCAATATTTTTACTGCCGGAAAAAGTGTTTTCACCTTAGGAGGTTTTAACTTCACTGGTGGAAATTTCATACAATACAATGCTGCCAATGACAGTGTTATTTGTACAGTTAATGGAGAGTTTATTGTGAATTATGCTGCCGTCTCAGACTTAGTTAGCTTTATACCTTACTTACACCCGGTTTACAGCAATACGGCACCACTCAAACTTCACGTAACAGGGAATATGATATTTGGAGGTGCCAATGGAACATTCTATTCAAGTGTTACACAGGGCAACGAAGTTATAACTCTTGACAGCAATCTTACTTTCAATAATGGAAACAATAGTTTCAACAATTATCCGAGTGCTGTTATTACAACCACTCATAATGTTACACTAACTGTTGGTGATAATGTAACTTGCAATAATGGAATAAACAATTTTTCTGCAGGTCGAGGCGACTTGATAGGAACAATTAATGGCGACTTGATTATTTCCGGAGGCACATTAAGTTTAAAAAGCAATTCAGCCTATACTCCAATAATCATAAACGTTCTAGGAGGATTTAATATGTCAAACGGCAATTTTTTCTATACTAATAATGCAACTGTGCCCCCTATTACAACTACAGTTACCATTAACAGTAATGATGATAATACCGGTGATTTTGTTCACTCAGGTGGCACCATCAATTTTGTTAACAACACGCTAAACCCAACGGTGCAAAGTTTAACAATTAAAAGCCCTAACGTACTTCTAGGTCCATCCGGAACAATTAAACGAAACGGTGCAGGAACAATTGCTGCACGTGGTGCATTGGATTTTGCAAGAACAGGAACAACACTTTTTACCCGAGTTAACGGTCATACTATTGATCACACGGTAATAACAGTAATCAATGGAACAACATTAGAGGTGATTTCAGGTGACGTGCAGATTACATCTTACGTTGAAGAATTTGCCGGACAGACATTAGGGATGATTTATGTTTCATCAGGTGCTACTTTTACTTTAAGAAATAATAGTTCTGTTTACACTACAGGAAATTTCCTAAAAAGTACTGTACAAGGTGCTGCCGGATCAAGAATACGTATTCAACATACCAATGGACTCTATTCTGGCTTTAGCTCAGCGGCTATCAACTCTAGTGGGAATATGGGATTTCTACTTTCTGCAACCAGCACAGTAGAATACTTCGGTGACGACAATCAGATTGTTACCGGAATTGGAATGGGTAATGCTGTTGGAGGTAATCAGAAATATGGTATTCTTGAAATTAACTTTGGTGGCACCCCAAATACAGAATATGTTTACCCAACAAACAATGGTACTGTAAATGTTAGAAATCAACTGAAATTAACCAATGGCGAATTACGTTTAGACGAAGATAATGATCCTACAGTTGGAGGTCGTACCATAATAGTTGAAAATAGCCCGAGCACTTCCATTTCGAGAACTAATGGATACATTAGAGCCGAAACCTATGATGGTGCCAGTATTGTAAAATGGATGTTTGGAGCAGATAATACTGCACACATTATTCCATTTGGAATTAATTCTACTACTTATATTCCATTAACTGTTACGTCAACCGGTGGAAATGCTGGTTTTGTTTCAACATCTACATTTGAAACAAACCCTGCCAATCTTCCTTTTCCTCCCGGAGTTGGGCATGTCAATTCTGCATCTACCGGAGCCGACAATAGTGCTGATTGTGTAGATCGGTTTTGGAAAATTAACCAATCTGGAAGTAGCACAACATTTAATGCTGTATTCTCAGCACCTGTTGCAGAATTTCCTGCGATTGTAGGTCCGTATAAAGCACAACATTATAATTATGTTGGAGGATTTTGGGACAATACATTTCAGGGTACTCAAACCTATAACTCTGCCGGCCCAATAAGAACTGTTGCTGCCACAGGAGTTACGCTCACTAATGACTGGTGGGTATTAGTAAATGAAAACACACCACTGCCTGTTGAACTGCTCTCTTTCAATGCAACTTGTTCCAATAACAACCATCTTATCAAATGGACTACGGCATCAGAACTTAATAATGATTATTTCTCCATTGAAAAAAGCACTGATGGTAATGAGTTTACATTATTCAGAACTGTAAAAGGAAATGGAACAGTGAATACTCCTATAAACTATGAACTTAATACTGATGCCGGTATTGCTTCCTATTACAGA
>Ga0138256_10001266_pt1 | contig 27259 bp, 16 predicted proteins | sample KNB2016incub_MG_FD_105486 | JGI IMG/M metagenome (GOLD analysis project Ga0138256, IMG submission 105486) | Active sludge microbial communities from wastewater in Klosterneuburg, Austria - KNB2014incub_MG | ecosystem: Engineered > WWTP > Activated sludge > Unclassified | place: Austria...
CGTTATGTCCGAGACGGATATTAGATTCAAGAAAGGAGATGCCGCGGCGAAAGCGGTTAATGTTGGTGCGGTGGATGTTGATCTACTGGACGCCGTGGTCAGACTCGTTCGACTCATCGAGCGGCCCAACGACACCAGGTTGCTCGCACCGCTCATAAAGAAAGAAATAGTTTACCGGCTGCTCATCGGTGGACAAGGTGCGAGGCTTGGCCACATGATCGCTGCCGCCGACACTCGCCGGATCTCAAGGGCAATTGGCCGCCTTCGCGAAAATCTGCACCAGCCGCTGCGTATCGAGGACATTGCGAACGATCTCGGGATGAGCATCTCCGGCTTCCACCATCAGTTCAAATCGGTCACAGCAATGAGCCCGCTGCAATACCACAAACAGATTCGACTTCAAGAGGCTCGCCGCTTGATGCTTGGCGAAAACATGGATGCCGCATCCGCCGGATTCCGCGTCGGCTACGAAGACCCCGCCTACTTCAGCCGCGATTATAAGAAACAATTTGGTGAGCCGCCCAAACGCGATATTGGCCGGCTTCGTAGCGAGGCATAGTCAGTAAATAGTCGGAGTAGTAGATCCTTTTTCGGTTAAACGTACTTTTTTGCTTTACATTCGCAACCGTTTGATTGCATAATGTCCCTATATGAAAACAACAAGTTTGATTTTTACGTTGCTCTTGTCAATGCTTCTTTCCGGTTCTGCATTCGCGCAACAGAAACCGACGACGGGTTATGCGCCGGTTAATGGGGTGAAGATGTATTACGAGATACACGGAACGGGCGAGCCGGTGGTTTTGGTGCATGGGGCGTTTATGGCGATCTCGGGGGACTGGGTTGATTGGGTGAATGAGCTCGCGAAGACGCGGAAGGTGATCGCGGTTGAGATGCAGGGGCATGGGCGGACGGCGGATATCAAACGCGATATTACTTATGAAAATCTGTCGGACGATGTGGCGGGGCTGCTCGATTATTTGAAGGTAGAGCGCGCGGATATTGTCGGTTACAGTTTGGGTGCGGGCACGGCGATGATGTGTGCGATCCGCCATCCGGAAAAGGTACGGAAAGTCGTAAGCATCTCGCACCCGATCCGCCGCGACGGTTGGGTCAAGGAAGCGAACGACTTTTGGCCGAATTTCAATTTGGAGATGATGAAAGGCACGCCCGCTGAAACCGAGCGGGAGAAGCTTAATCCGGTACGCGGTAGCTTCCCGGATTTTTTCAATCACATCAAAGCGGCGGCCATGCGGCCATGGGATTTCGGTGCCGAGAAAGTCAAGGCGACGAAAGCGCCGATATTCTTCATCCACGGCGACGCCGACGGAGTTCGCATGGAGCACATTGCAGAAATGTACCGCCTCAAAGGCGGCGGCAACATCCACGGCGACATGCAGCCCCGCTCCGAATCGCGCCTCGCCATCATCCCCGACACAACCCACGTCACGCTGATGAACCGCATGGCAACGATCATCCCAATGATCAACGACTTCCTCGCCGCTACGCCGCAAAAGCAAGGTGATTAGTGACATGATTCATTAAACTTGACAATATCACACTCAAATATTATTCTCTTGAAAGGCTCAAGTAATCGGTATGCGTGGATGCAGAAACGGTTGTGGGCAATAGCTATTTTATAGAATTAGCAATTATTTTTAGCTGGAGAATAAATATATGGGCAAAATTATTGGTATCGATCTAGGAACGACAAATTCGGTTGTCGCCGTTATGGAAGGCGGTGAGCCGGTGGTTATCACAAACAGCGAAGGTGGACGCACAACTCCTTCGGTTGTGGCATTTACAAAGGATGGTAACCGGTTGGTCGGACAGGTAGCAAAACGTCAGGCGGTGACTAACCCGGAAAATACGCTTTATTCGATCAAGCGATTCATGGGCCGCAAGTATGACGAGGTTTCGGAGGAGATTAAACAAGTACCGTTCAAGGTCGAAAAGGCGTCGAACGGCGACGTGCGAGTAACCGCCGAGGGCAAGCAGTACAGTCCGCCCGAAATCGCCGCTATGGTGCTGCAAAAGCTCAAGCAATCGGCCGAGGACTATTTGGGCAGCAAGGTTGAACAGGCTGTAATTACAGTACCTGCTTACTTTAACGACGCACAGCGACAGGCAACCAAAGACGCCGGCAAGGTCGCGGGGCTCGAAGTTCTGCGTATCGTCAACGAACCGACCGCCGCTGCTCTGGCGTATGGCCTGGACAAGAAAAAGGATGAGATAATCGCCGTTTTTGACTTTGGCGGTGGCACCTTTGACATCTCAGTACTCGAAGTCGGGGAAGGCGTGGTCGAAGTGAAATCGACCAATGGTGACACCCATCTGGGCGGCGATGATATTGACGAAGTACTCGTCGGCTGGATTATCGACGAATTTAAGAAAGATCAGGGTATCGATCTGCACAACGACAAGATGGCACTGCAAAGGCTGAAAGAGTCGGCTGAAAAGGCCAAAGTCGAACTTTCGCACGCGATGGAGACCGAGATAAATCTGCCATTCATAACGGCGGATGCATCCGGCCCGAAGCATTTGGTGATGAAACTTACCCGTTCTAAATTTGAACAACTTGTAGAACCCGTCTTAAAGCGTCTCATGCCGCCGGTCGAACAGGCGATCAAGGATGCCGGGCTGGCCGCCAAGGACATCGAAGAAATCGTTCTGGTTGGCGGTTCGACGAGAATTCCCAAGGTCCAGGAAATGGTCAAATCCTTTTTTGGCAAAGAGCCAAACAAGTCGGTCAACCCGGACGAAGTCGTTGCTCTCGGGGCGGCCGTTCAGGCAGGTGTCTTGGGCGGTGAAAAGACGGATATACTGCTTTTGGATGTCACGCCATTGTCGCTCGGAATCGAGACTTTAGGCGGTGTTTCGACACCGATGATTCAGAAAAATACGACTATTCCGACTCGCAAGTCGGAAATTTTTTCGACCGCGTCGGACAATCAAACATCCGTCGAAGTCCACGTTCTGCAGGGCGAACGTCCGATGGCTTCAGACAATAAAACGCTGGGCAAGTTCCATTTAGTAGGCATTCCGCCAGCACCTCGCGGTGTTCCGCAGGTCGAAGTAACGTTTGACATCGACGCAAATGGCATCGTTAATGTGTCTGCTAAAGATGTCGGTACTGGCCGCGAGCAAAAGATCACAATTACGGCTTCCAGTGGACTTTCTAAGGATGAAATCGATCGAATGATGAAGGATGCCGAGTCGCACGCCGGCGAGGACGAGAAAAAGAAGGCGGCGATCGAGGCCCGAAACCGTTTAGATGGTTTAGTTTACAGTGTCGAAAAAACCTTTGCCGAAAACAAGGACAAACTCGACGCGGCAGCCACAGGAGAACTCGAATCCGCCATCGCCGATTCGAAAACTGCCCTTAGCGGCGAGGATGTCGACGCAATGAACGGTGCATTTGACCGACTGCAGACGGCTTCGCATAAACTGGCCGAGGCCCTTTACAGCCAAACGGCCGGGGAAGGTGCTGCAGACTCGCAGGCTTCATCTGCAACGGCCGGCGCAGACGGCGAGGCATCGTCAAGCTCCGATTCGGACGGTGATGTCATCGATGCTGAGTATGTGGACGTCGATGATTCGGCGACGGACGAGAAAAAGTAAAAGCCTTCGGGCTGAAGCTGCAGAGGGACTGAGATAGTACGACGGCAGGTTATTGCCGCGGCGTCTTCGTCCCTCTCGCCTTGGCCCCGGAAATTCACATGGCCAAAAAAGACTATTACCAAATACTCGGTGTAAAAAAGGACGCAAAGGCTGATGAAATCAAGAAGGCCTATCGACGACTTGCGCGAAAGCACCATCCGGATGTCAATCCCGGCGACAAGGCTGCCGAGGACAAGTTTAAGGACGTCCAGGAGGCATATGATGTGTTGTCTGACGACAAAAAGCGTAAGGTTTTTGATCGATTTGGCTACTATGCCGAAAATCTAGATATTAATTCGCCATTCGGGGCGGGTGGGCCGGCATCTGGCGGTACGGGCGGCGGCTTTGATTTTTCAGGATTTGATTTTTCTTCCGGACCGGGACAAGCGAGCGGCGGGTCTGGCTTTCGAGATATTTTTTCAGACCTGTTCGGTGGCGGCCGGTCTGCCGCTCCTCCTGAACCTCCGCGTCCTCTGCCAAAAAAAGGACGCGACATCGAAATTCCGCTGGGCTTGAGTTTTGAGGAATCCTTTACGGGCCTCACAACAAATCTCACTGTCAACCGAAGCGAACAGTGTTCGCGGTGTCAAGGAGCCGGTGACACCGGAGGCCCTGTTGTTCAATGCACGACCTGCAAAGGCACGGGGCAGGTAATGCGAACAGGCGGGCGACTTCAGTTCTCGGCGAGTTGTCCTGATTGTGATGGTACAGGGCGCCGACGGCAGCCTTGCAGTCTCTGTAACGGTAAGGGCGTTACTCCAAAAAGTGAGCAGGTCAAAGTCAAAATCCCGGCCGGTGTCGATACAGGATCCCGCGTCCGAGTTCCTAAGAAGGGCCACGGAGGGCGGCTTGGAGCCGAACCTGGTGATTTGTTCATCTTGACGAACGTTGGACGCCACCCTTTCCTAACGCGCAAAGGCGACAATGTCTATATTACCGTGCCGATAACGGTACCTGAGGCGGCACTTGGCACAAAGATCGAAGTTCCGACGGTTGAGGGCAAGGCCCATCTAAAGATCCCCTCAGGAACGGAATCCGGTCAGAAATTTCGGCTTCGCGAACGCGGGTTTCCTAGCCTAAGAAACCCCAACCTTCGCGGAGATCAGTTTGTCGAGGTAAAAATTGCATTGCCGAGGGTCATTTCAGAGGAGACAAAGGACGCTTTACGGCAATTCGAAAAATTAAACCCTGAAAACCCTCGTCATGTTATGGGACTGGAATAGCCATCTGGATGAAGAATGAAAAAGCGCACTAAAACCTATACGATTAGCGCAGTTGCCGAGCTTTATGATATTCACCCTCAGACGCTGCGGCTGTATGAGCGGGAAGGGTTGCTATTACCCTCGCGCTCAGTAGGCAATACGCGCCTGTATGAGGATTCTGACCTTGAGCGCCTCGAGATCATCTTATCACTTACTCGAGAACTGGGCGTCAATCTCGCCGGAGTCGAAATCATACTCAACATGCGGGCAAAAATGGATCAGATGCAAAAGGAATTTGAAAGGTTTTTTGAATACCTTAAAACTCATGCCAGCGAGTTTTCACGCCAAAGCGACGCGTTTACTTCCAGTGAGGCCCTAATTCCCATCTCGCGTCTACGTTTTACGCGGACCCGGATCGAACAAACATTAGACGAAAACTAAGGATTTGCGGCCTCAGCCGGAATTCTTCCAACCCTTTCTCCTTCCGGTGTGATAATCGCGATATGATTGCTTTCCAACTCAATTTGGGATAGGATTTTGTTTAATCAAAATGACAGTTTTAGGAGTTACTGAATGTTTGGAAGATCTTTTTATCGCTTCTTTGGGATTACTTTTTTGCTTTTAGCGGCGTCGCTATTCGGTTCCGGCCAGGATCTGGATGACGTAACAATTTCGGGCAGAATTCTCGATGCCAATGGCCAGGCTGTTGTCGGTGCGAGCATATCCGCGACATCTACAGCAACCGGCGAGGTTCGGACAGTCGTTACCGATGACGAAGGGCGCTATCGAATTATTAAGCTTAAGCCGGGAATTTACAAAGTTAAGGCCACGGCCACTGGGTTTGGCTCGCAAGAAACACCGGAAATACCGACAGTTTCCGCTCAGAATGTGCAAAAGGATTTTAAGCTGAGCCCGGCCGGCGTGACGGCGGAGCAAACAATCACGGTAACCGATGATGACGCCCCGATAGTCGATACGACTCGAACAATTGTTGGCGGAACGGTAACGGAACGCGAAATCGAAGAACTTCCCAATAATTCTAGAAATGCTCTGGACCTCGTGCTGACATTAGGCGGTACATCGGAAGAGGCTCTTTCGACAAAAGACCTGGCTGAGGACAGAAATTCTAACCCACGGAGTACGCCGCTCGAACAGGGAAATTTTTCGCTTTCGGGCGGGGCCGCTTATTCCAATAATCTGACTATCGACGGCCTTGATAATAATGACGACCGCGGGGCACGCGATCGTTTTCAGCCATCCCTTGATTCAATCGCTGAAGTGCAGGTTATAAAGAATCAGTTTTCGGCGGAGTACGGACGGGCATCGGGTGGTCGAGTTAACATTCGAACGCGAGGCGGCACGAACAAATTCCGTGGCCGGGCGTTCATGTATTTTAAGGATGACAATCTCAATGCTAATAGCTGGTACAACAACAGCCGAGGCTTTGCCCGTCTGCCACTGACCGACTATAACCCTGGCTTTACGCTAGGCGGACCGGTTGTGCTGCCATTCTATAACGGTCATAATCGAACATTTTTCTTTGTCTCATACGAGCATGATCGACTGCTTGACACGACGCTTATTGACACCTATATACCGGTTGTCGCTAATCCGAGATTCACGCTCCCGGCGCCAAATGGAACCGGACAGTTTTGTGACGCCGCAGGCTCGCCGCCGGCTCCATGTGCGGCCGGAGTCGGTGCAATTTCTGGTTATTCGCTGCTGCTGGACACACCAAATCGGTCAAATCTGTTATCAGCCCGGATTGATCATCGACTTTTCGAAGGCAATGAATTTACTTTTGGTTGGCAGTACGGGCGAAAAAAGAACCGGCGAACAAGCGGCGCCTCGGTGACGAGAATCGAGGACTCGCTGCAGGCAAAAAATATCAATACGGACGCATTTAACATTACAGATAACCAGGTTTTTGGTTCAAATGCAGTTAATCAGCTTAGATTCCAATGGTCCGTTTACGAGCCATCCTACATTTCCGAGAATCCGTTTGATCCGGTCGTCCTGGTAGGCTATAGAAATCCTGTTACGACGGGCGTCCAGACGTTGATTGCGGGAAACTCAACGTCCAGCACGCTGCAAAATTTTTCGGATAGCCGCAAAGAAACGCGATATCAATTTCAGGATTCGGTTACATATCTCTGGAACAGCCATTCGTTCAAATTTGGAGCCGATGTCAATCATGTGAACTCAAAGGCAACCTCGCTGGCCGACGCGACGGGAACCTATAATTTCAACAGCGTTTTCAATTACGGAGCAAACGTTTTATCGCGCTACCGCCAGAATTTTGGCACCGCGTCCGACGTAACTAATACATATTGGGGTGCTTTTTTTAACGACGAGGTCAGAGTAAGGCCAAATCTAACGATCAGCGGCGGACTTCGGTTCGAGCGCGAAACGGCCGTCACGGACAATAACAACTGGGGGCCGCGGTTTGGCCTCGCTTGGGATCCTTTTAAGAAAGGTACGGGCGTAGTCCGTCTCGGAGCCGGCATCTTTTACAATCGCGTGCTGCTTCGCACGGTCGGTGATTTTATTCAGAATAGTCTCGGCGGCGTCCAGTCATTCGATTCGAACTCGATTGCGAACTCGGGTGCTCTCAACGGACGAGCTAACGTCTTGGCCTCGATTGCCCAGGATTTTCCAAACGCCTATACATCTTTAGATTCCTTGCGGGCGGCAATCGCGCGGGCGATGTGTGGATCTGCGGCTTGCAATCCCAATACGGGGTTCCTAACCGATACCGGCAGCGGTTCGAATCCGCTGCGGACAATCGATCCCGACCTGAAAATCCCGGAAAGCTATCAGTTTAACGTCGGCTTTGAACGCGAGATCGGAAAGGGCTTTGTGTTTGAAACAAACTATACATGGAATAAGACCGCGCATTTATGGCGCGAGTACAACCCAAATGTAGCGGTTGCTCCTGCCGGATTTACTGACCTGACCGCTTGGCTTTTGACACATCCATATACGTTCACGAATTCAAATGGAACGGTTCGAACTTACAATTTTTACCTGGGCAGCACGACTGACGCTATGGGCGTCGCAACCGCCCCGAATGGTACCACTGCCTGCGGAACGACGGTCACGGTTACCTGCTTTGTTAATCTGAACACGATCAGTAGCTCGACCATTTCACCGAGCACGAATGTCAGCGGCGTTGGCTCAAATTCTATCGGCGGAGCTGTTGGAATCGCGATCGAAGGTGTTAGACAACTTAGGCCGGACCCGAATTTTGATGAAAAGGAAAGGGTGGCGTCGATCGGAAATGCCTTCTATCAAGGCATCACCTTTGAAATTCGCAGTCGCTACAGAAAGCTCGGCATGGGATTCAGCTCGTCGATGCGTGCCGTTTATACGCTTTCCAAAATGCAGGATGACGGACTAAATAACACAACCAATGCGGACGTCAACGGTGATTTTCATAATGAATGGTCGCGTGCGACTCAGGACAGGCGTCACCGTTTTGCGCTTTCGGGAACTTTTGATACGCCATGGTGGTTAGGCAAGGTCAAACTGTCACCCGTTTTTCGTTATGGCAGTTCAGCACCGTTTAATCTTGGCCTGGGTGTGGATCGTAATTTGAACGACACCAGCACTGACCGTGTGCTGTTTAGCGGAAATCTAGACGATATTCGCACACGCCCTCCCGGCTCTGCATTTCCGAGTGCTCTGGCGGCCCAATTCTCGCTTTTGCCAATCGGTGCAAAGGGATATGGCAACATTCCCCGCAATTCCGGGCGTGGCCCGAGCATGTACATTTTTGATCTAAACATTAGCCGTGAATGGCGTTTTACCGAACGATTTCGCCTGCGGCCGACGGTTGAGTTTGGAAACATTCTAAACGCGGCAGTTTTTAGTTTTGGTTCAGAATTTGTAGATTTCTTCGGATCGCCGACGGCCAATCAACAGGCGCTGTTTCTGGTTCCGACGAGAACCTACCGGCCGCGTGATATCCGCTTGGGCATGCGTTTTGATTTTTAGATCGCTCATTATTTATTAACCGGCGGCCTCGATTCGAGGCCGCATTTTCGTTTTAAACGAAAAAATAGTTAATGACTGCGAACCGCCACCTGTGCTAAATTAGGTTGTTGAACATTTTTGTTCACTTCGAAGCATATGGCTCAAGGATTAGAAGCCGGGACGGTTCCGGTCAGCGAAACAACAATTGAATCGGTGTTGCTTGATACTGATTTGTTTGTTAAATATGGATCCGCTGAAAAAGCGTTTAAGCTGCTTCGGGAATCGCTCGAACGAAGTCCGCGATCAATCGGATTGCGCGAGAAAATGCGTGACATTTGTGTCAAGCAAAAAAACCTGAACGAGGCCGCGAAACAATGTCTCGCCCTTGTAAGCCTGTATATTGCCCGTGAGGATTTCGACCTAGCCTATGATCGTTTGCAGGAGGCAAAGCTGCTCGATCCGCGAATTTCTGTCGCTCCGGGCCTGGAGGCCATTAGGCGTGCCAGACGGCCCGATTTTGCCGTAGATCGAGATCGTTCGCCGCAAAACATACGAACAGACGTCACCTTTGCGGGAAATCTTGCGTTTGTTTCAATTTTTGACGCGGTTCAGGTCATCGAGAGTGCAAAAATGACCGGCCTCCTACTGATCAAATCTGATCTCCACCTAGGCAACGTAGCTTTTAACGAGGGCAAAATAGTCGATGCTGAGTGCAACGGTAACAACGGCCATGCGGCGTTTCGCGAGATAATCGAGATAAATGCAGGGACATTCGAGTTTTCAGTTTCGGACCATGAGTTTCCGATAGTTATAGCAGTCACAAGCAATACCAATTTTCTTCTCGATGTCCTCACGGAACTGGATAATGAGCGAGCCGAAAAACAGGGTCTTAGGAGTGTTGGCGGAGAGATTATTTAGGAAAGCCTTTCCTCTGGCCTTTCGGACTCGCAGACCCATCTCAAACGAGTGGTAATGGTCAACGGATAAGAAATTTAGAGTTTGACTTCAAATACCAAATACAACAAAATATAGTGCTCTCTCAAAATCCGGGCACTATAGAATGTTTAAGCTTCACCGTCTCGAAATTTCAGGTTTCAAATCGTTTGCCGACTATACTGAGATTGTTTTCACCGGCAGCGGTATTACCGCTGTGGTCGGTCCAAACGGCTGCGGTAAATCAAACGTATCCGATGCAATGTCTTGGGTACTCGGTGAACAGCGTGCAAAATCCCTTCGCGGCGGTGAGATGAAGGATGTGGTTTTTGCCGGGACCAAAAACCGCAAACCCGGCGGAATGGCCGAGGTTGTTTTGCACCTGATTCGAGATGATTCTGTTTTTGACAGCTACGACCACGAACTCGGAGACATCGATGAGGCTCTGTCAGGAATTGACGAGAGTTCCGTTGATATGGACGAAATCGAAGGCATTAGTGCGGCGGAAGCCGAGCTGGAAGCGATTTCTGAATTCTCAACGGATGACGGACGGGCCGGTGAAGATATAGAGGTCGAAACTGTACTGGCCGCCCAAGTAGGCTCAATTCAGACGGTAGAGACCAAGGTCAAGACAAAACGGCATTGGCGTCCGAGGTCGTTCGCCCTTGACTTTGCACCAGGCGAAGCCGTGTCGGTTACCCGTCGTCTTTATCTTTCCGGTGAGAGTGAGTATCGGCTAAATGGAAAGACATGTCGCCTTAGGGACATCACCGACCTTTTTGCGGGAACGGGTCTATCCGGAGCCCATTATGCGATTATCGAACAGGGTCGAATTGGCCAGATATTGTCCGCAAAACCTGCCGACCGCAGGAACCTGATCGAGGAAGCGGCCGGAATCTCGAAATTTCGAGCCCGGCAGCGAGCGGCTGAGTCGCGGCTCGATTCGGCTAAGGCCAATCTAGGCAGAATTTCGGATATCGTATCTGAGATCGAGACGCAGGTAAATTCTCTTCGTCGTCAGGCTGCCAAGACCAGGCGTTTCAAAATCTTACAGGAAGAATTCAGAACGCTCCTGCGTCAACTTTATGCCGCTGAAGGGAAGTATCTTTCTAACTTGTCTGAGGAGTTGCGCGAAGGGCTAGGCAATGCGGAAGAGATTGAACGGCAATTGCACGCGCAGGTTGAGATCCAGGAGGAAGCAGCACGAGACTCCACTCAAAAAGCTCGAGACGCCGAAGAAAATCTCGCCGAGCTTCGTAAGATTCATGCAAATAACATCCTCGAACGCGACCGGGCTGAGCGCGAACATATCTATAAATCCGATCAAATTGTCGGCCTTAATAATCGCTGCGAGGCACTTCGTATCGAAATCGCCGGCAGTGGCTCACGACTTACAGCCCTTGCGTCAGAACTCGAAAAGCTTAGGGCGGACGAACATCACGAAAGTTCCGAACACGCTAAGGCCGAATCTGACCTTCGAGCTTCGGAAGACGAATATCGCCGTGAAGCATCTGGATTGGCATCCGTCGAAGCAGCTATTGAAACCCTGAGAGCGGATTTGATGCAGCACACGGGTGCCGCCGAGCGCTTTGATGAGATAGCCCGACAGCTCGAAAACAATTTGGAGCGGCTAGAAATACGTGCCGGTGGTCTAGACAACGAAGGTTTGCGGGCCGATGAGACGTTTGCGTCAAACCAGAAACAGGCCGCGGAGCTCACCAACCATCTACATGCTGAAGAAGAAAAACTGTCTGGCTTAAACGCGGAAAAAGAAGCTCTGAATGCCGCAACAACCACGGCTCGCACGGCTGTTCGCGAGGCCGATGCTGAACTGAAAATTCTGCAGGAGGAGCATTCGGCAAAGCGGCATAGGCTTGCCGCCTTGCGTGAGCTTGAGGAAAAAAAAGCTGTTTACACGCCGCAGGTGCAGAAGCTCTTTGCCGAAGAAAAGAATATAGGGGTAAGATTCGCGGGCGTTCTTGCGGATCACCTGAATGTTGTTCGCGAAGCGGAGACGGCGGTCGAAACCCTGTTTGGCAATTTTCTCGAAGCGGTTGTGGTCGACTCTCTGGATGATGCGAAACGCGTTTCCGGCTGGCTGAAAAAAAACGACATCGGTCGAACCGCAATGATAGTACTGCCCACGACCAAGCCCGCAACCACTAGCGAAATTCAGCTGGGCGGTGAAACGATTGCGGCAAATCTTGGTGTTAGCGGCGAAATCGCAGAGGCTTTGCAGAAAGTGTTTCCGCGTGAAATGTCTGCTCGGCTTGTAGCGGACGTTGACTCCGTCAAAGGTGATGGGATAGTTGTAAGTTTCGATGGTGAGGTGCTGCTTGGCGGCCGTATGTTTGTCGGGGGCAAGCAGAAAACGACCGGCAAGAACTCATCGCTGCTGGCCTTCAAGCGCGAGCTGAATCAGCTCGCAAAAGACTGTTCTAGGTTGGAGGGATCAATTGCGACGGCGACCGCGAGATCAGAAACCGCCAGGGCGGAGCTTATCGACAACGAGAGCAAAACGGTTGATCTGCAATCGCTTATTATTAAGGTTGATCGTGGAATTCATGGGCTGCAGATACAGGTTCATACCGCCCGCGAGGAGATCGCCCGGGCCGACCGGCACCGCAAGGTTGTAGCGGATGAGGCCGCTCAGATTCGCTCGGAGATCGACGAAGTTAAAGCAAAGCAGGCCGAGGCACGTTTGAGCAAATCGCATTCTGAGACCGCACGAATCGAATCATCGGCAAAGCTTGAAAACATTGCTGTGGAATTTGCAGAGGCAAGAGCCAAAACGGAGAGTGCGAATACTGTCTTGAACGAGAAACGCATGATAGCTGCGACCTCGGACGAGCGGCGACGCTCCGCGGTTGCAGCTTTGCGAAGGGTCGAGAATGAAGGAAGGGAAATTGAATCGCGGCTCGCGATCCAAACCCTGGAACTTAACGAGGCCGAGGCGCGGATTGCATCATTGCATGACGCAATCCAGGAGATTACCGACCGAATTGCTACCGCGGGTGACGAGATTGCAAATGAGAACGTCGAGTTGAAAACAGCGATTGCTGCTCTGGCAACGTCACGAGAACTTTCCGACACTCTCAGCGAAGGCCTGGCCGAACTGAACCGGCGCTCTGCCGACGCGCGCAATGACCGGGCGGAACTTGAAATACGACAGGCCGAGGCCGTCACGCAACTCCGGAACACGAGCGAAAATTGTCATCAGGAACTAGGCGTTTCTCTGGCGGAACTCGTCGAATCAATCGAATCGCCGGATGATTTTGTGCTTGATACGGCTCGCCAAGAGGCTGACGATTTGCGGCAAAAGTTGGACACATTCGGGGCCATTAATATGCTCGCGCTTGAGGAATTGGGAGCGGCAGAGGAACGCCATTTGTTCCTAACATCACAAAGGACGGACATAATCGACAGCATCGCGGCGACTGAAGAGGCCCTCAGAGAGATAAAGCAGCGATCTCGCGAAAAATTCAAATCGGCATTTGAGACGATTAACGAACATTTTAGGCAATTTTTCCTTGAATTGTTTGGCGGCGGACGGGGCGAGATGACGCTTCTTGAGGCCGATGATATCCTCGAAGCGGGTATCGAGGTTGTCGCCCAACCGCCCGGCAAGCGCCTGCAGAATATCATGCTGCTTTCGGGCGGCGAAAAGGCGATGACCGCTATTGCCCTCGTGCTGGCGATCTTTAAATACCGACCATCACCCTTCTGCCTGCTGGATGAGGTCGATGCGCCGCTAGATGACGCCAACGTCGGACGATTTGCTGCCAAAATCGCTGAAATGTCGGAAAAAACGCAGTTCATAGTGATTACTCACAACAAACGGACGATGGAATCGGCCCGCGCTTTATATGGCGTGACTATGCAGGAAGCGGGCGTTTCCAAGATCGTTTCGGTAAAGTTTGACTGACCAACCGCTCGGAATCGGAGAGCATCTAAAAACATCGGGTAATCGCGATTCGTATTTCACCAGTTTCATGAAATCGTCATTCTGTATTGTAATTATCTTACTGGCCGTGCTCAGTCTGGCGGGATTGAGCTTGGGCCAGGCTAAGAAGAATAGCCGGGTCGCCAAGCCCTCAGTTACAGCTACACCGCAGCCAACCGCCGAGCCGAAAATCGAAGAGCCTGCCAAGCGCAATGGCCGCCCAAGCGCGGATCTGACAAAAGTAAAAAACGTTGCTATTGACGCCAAGGGGCAGACGTATTTCTACGAATTCACGCGTCCCGGCTTTACATACGGGAATGTCGCCATTTCGCACGACGACACCGGCAAAGGAACAATTTCGTTTCTCAAAGACGGTTATGACGAAACGATCACAGACCCGGTCGATCTTTCTGCCGTGACTATTGCGAAAATCGACTCTGCATTAACTGATCTCAAATTTCTCGATTCGACCGATGAATACCAGCATCCGCGCGATTACTCGCATCTTGGCAACATTACTTTCCGGCTAAAAGCGGACGGGCGCGAGCGGACTGTCAAATTTAATTGGACCGAGAATCTGGCCGCGCGGACGCTGATGGATGAATACCGAAAGATCACCAATGAATACACGTGGCGATTTGAAATCCTGATCGCCCGTGAGAATCAAAAGCTGTTAACTCCGGGATTGATGGAGCTAATAGATTCATACATTGCCCGCAAGGAAATCTCCGACCCTAAGCATTTGATTCCATTTCTCACCGAACTCTCAACCGACGAGCGGCTGCCGCTGATGGCGCGAAACCGCGCGACAAAACTTATCAAACAAATAGAGAAGGCAAAGAAGTAGGCGTTGCACGTGCGGATCTCGGTCCGACCAACACCGAAATCGAGAGACAATTCAGCCACCGTTGCCGCGTAACATTGGACGCTGCCGTGACGTCTAGCGGGTGCTACTTAATTGAGATCGAGCCATCGTCGCCGATGTTTGGGGCGTTTGTACCAAAATCAGCCGTTGACAGGCCTCGAACAAGCCGGGCCGAACTATTTGTTGGGTCCAGTACGGGAATGCCGCGACCTTCCAGGCGAACGCTATGGATTTTTCCGCTAAGAAACTTGCCGTCTGTGTCGATCTTTGCATCCAGAACCATCGACATCGCGGTCTCGCCGGCAAGTTGGAACCAGCCATAGGTGGCGAAATTGCCGAGTGAATAGGCAATCAGGCGGTCCTTGTAAATTTCCATTCCCCGCATCACATGCGGGCCGTGCCCGAGAACGATATCGGCACCGGCATCTATGACGGTCCGCGCAAAGGCGGGAAGATTTCCCCGATTCTCGCCCAGAAAAATCTCGGAACGGAAGGGAACATGCTGAACGCCGGTTCCTTCGGCGCCGCCATGGAAAGAGACGATCACGATGTCGGCCCTTTTGTCTGCTTCCTGCACCAACTGACGTGCGCCGTCGAGATCGGTAATGCTCGGCATCGCACGGTTATGCCCGAACGCAACCATGGCAACCTGTTTGCCGCGAACCGTTAAGTAGGCGACTGTGGCCATCGGATCGAGGCTTCCGGCGTACTTTATGCCCTGCTCGTCCAAAACCTTTTGCGTACTCGCTCGGCCTGGTTGCCCAAAATCGCCTGCGTGATTGTTTGCTACGCTCATAAGGTCGAAGCCTGCCGCCTTGAAATACTTCCCGTACCGTGTGGGCGTTCGAAAGGCAAAACACCGCGTTGACGTAGGAGCACATTTTGTCGAAATCCCGCCATCCACGATTGGCCCTTCCAGATTGCCGAACCCTATGTCTGCTGCGGAAATGATAGGAGTCACGTCCTTAAGCAAATCCGCACCGTCGTTTGGCGGCATCCGCGATTCATTGGGAAAGGTCGACGCCATCATGATATCGCCGACCGCCGCGATAGTGATGGGCTCCTTGGTTTGCGGGGTGGCTTCTGCGACGGCGGCATTCACTGGCTCTTCGCTCTTGACAGCCTTTGGCTGACAGGCGAGCAAGAGAATCAATGCAAAAAAAACCGGCGTCGCAGCCATAACGGGTTTTGGATAGGCCATATATCGATCCTCTCGCAAACCTAAATGAGGAATGCTCAATCCAAGGTTACAACAGATGGCCATCCGATTGAAAGTATCTCCTAAACGAGCGACATAGGAATTGGAGATCAGAGCTCGCCGATAAAATCGCGAACACGTTCTTCGTGCCCGTCGAGACTTTCGACACTGTGCTCACCGCCGGGATAGATCCACAATTCATAGTTTGGGACCGGCGTTCCGCCTCCCGTTATGTATTCATCGATTGCGTCCGCCAATCGGTAGGAATGAGACACGTCCACAACATCGTCACTATCACCGTGATGAATCTGCAGCGTGCCGATCGATCTCAAGAAATAGACGGCCGAGCTTTGCAACAGTATCTTTCGGCCCTTTTCGAGATCGCCTTCCAATAGATACGCATCGACCGCGGGTTCGATTACGTTTTTCGCAACTGGATTGTCGACTGGGATGCCGTCGCATCCGTAGCTTATCCCCGCGGATTCGAGCAAGAACATATCCGTGCCGCCATACATATCAACCGTCCGATCGATCAACCGACTGCGTTCTTCGAGCAGTAACGCTACGCTCCCGCCGCGGCTCGAACCGTAGCTGGCGATACGTGCTTTGTCTACGCCGGGGATTTTTTGCAGCACGCCCTTTAGCAGTGTCATCGCGTCATCAACGTCATAGTTGAGTACACTTTTTTGCCCTCCCGATGTAAATATGACATCGTCATACCCGATCGCCGCAAAAAGGCTCTCCGCGTAGACTTTCTCGCCCCGAAAACTCGGCAATACGACGAAGAAATTATCCGCGATGTAGCTGTCGGGCATTCGTCCGTCAAACTCAATTACAAAATCAGGGCTGACACCGCCGGTTCCGCCGTGGGACATTATCAAGACCGGATAGAGCGTGCCGTCGGCTACGAAATCCCGTGGGTATCGGATCAGGCCATAGTGCAGATCGTTCTTGAGCCCGTCATTGTCTCCGTCGATCTTGTGAGAGATGACCTTATATTTGAAACCGCCATAGTTGATGTCCGCATCGACTGCGGTACCGGGAATCTTGGCGACCTTAAAATCGAGTACTTCCTGACTTAGCGAGCGGTTTTTCCATTCAACCCTGATTTCGGCGATCAGGCTATTCAGTTCAGCTTCCGGTATGTGAAAAAGGTCTTCGACGCAGGACACGGCCTTTGCCTGAACTGCCAACAATAGAAGCATTAGTATGATGCCTACGTTCAATTTTCCGTATAATGATCTCATGATTTTCCTCCGTATGTTTTAACTTCAAGGCGAAGCTATCGCCGGCGACGCCTGATTGCTAAATCAAGCATTCACTGTACTTAGACGGACAAACTTTTCGGTTGGTCTAGATTTTAAAGTGGGATCGAGGTAATACGTAGCACTCCCCGCCCCGTGAGCGTGAAGTAGCGGAAAATTGATTTGAGACTAAACTCGGCCCTTGGGTGCCGAGTTTATTCTTGAGATTAGGTCGGATCAAGAATATCTCAAACTCCCGCCGGAGCGATTTTTTCTGAGACTTCCGGCTGGCTGGCGTGTGGCGCATCGTCGGCTGCAGCGGTTAGAGACTGGTCCATGATCTTTCGTTGCTCAAGTTCATGAATCGCATACGAGCCGGTTGCAGGCGATGCGGAAGCAGCGCGTCCGACGAAACGAACCTGCATATTGCCGGGCTTGATCTCGCTCAGACGTGGCTGGACAAACGTCCAGCCGCCCATATTCTTTGGCTCTTCCTGAGTCCAGACGAGCTCCGTCGCATTTGGATACGACGCTAGGATCTCTTTGAGCCTGGAAGCCGGAAAAGGGTAAAATTGTTCGAGCCGCACCACGGCAACATCGAGACTTGCCGTGTCGTCACGCGCGGCTTCGAGGTCGTAAAATACCTTTCCGCTACATACGACAACGCGTTTCACATTCGATTTGTCCTCGATTCTGGCGTCGTCGATGACCGGTTGAAAACCGCCGGTCTCGAGATCGGAAATCGTCGAACTCGCCGCCGGAAGCCGAAGCAGGCTTTTCGGCGTCATAACAATCAGCGGCCGGATAATTTCCTGCTTTACCTGCCGCCGCAGCAGGTGAAAGTACTGAGCGGGTGTGGTTGGATAGCAAACCTGCAAATTGTTTTCCGCGCAGAGCTGTAAATAGCGCTCGAGCCTTGCGGACGAATGCTCGGGCCCCTGGCCTTCGTAACCGTGCGGCAAGAGCATGACCAAGCGGCATTTTTGCTGCCATTTGTCCTCGGACGAGGATATATACTGATCGATGACGATCTGGGCGCCGTTTGAGAAGTCGCCGAACTGGGCTTCCCACGCTACGAGTTGATCCTGCGACATGACGGAGTATCCGTATTCAAAACCGAGCACGGCGTATTCCGAGAGCGAACTGTCAAAAATATACGCCCTGGCATTTGGGTTCGTTTCATTCCTGATCTCGTTGAGCGGGGCCCAACGGTTGCCCGTCATCGTATCGTACATATTGGCGTGCCGCTGTGAGAATGTGCCGCGGCCGGAATCCTGCCCGCTGAAACGCACAGGGTAACCCTCCGAAACGAGCGAACCGATCGCCATAGCTTCGCCAAATGCCCAATCCATAGGCGTTTCGCCGGTTCCCATTTTTGCTCGCTTTGCAAGCTGACCGACCATTTTGGGATTAATGTGAAAATTGTCGGGAACGAGAGATATCTTTTCCGAAACCTGTTTCAGGACGTCGGCGGAAACACCAGTTTCGAGAACCGTCGAGCCGTCCTCGTCCGTCGGTGCGGGTGCAAGCGCGGCTTTGGCCGGCTTTTTCGCGGCAATGTCTTTGGCCCGGGCTAGTATGCCTTCGTATTTCTCGACAACCCTGTCGGTCATTGCGGTCAGGTCATCGTCGGTAATCACGCCTTCGCGTATCAATTGCCGGGCATAAAGATGCCGTGTGCCCGGATGTGCCTTGACGCGAGCATACATGACCGGTTGGGTGTAACTCGGTTCGTCGCCTTCGTTGTGGCCAAGCCGTCGGAAACCGACGAGGTCGAGGACCACGTCCTTATCGTAGGTACGGCGGTAATCGAGTGCGATCTGGATAACGCGAAACGCGGCTTCGGGATCGTCACCGTTGATATGAAATATCGGAGTTTCCGTTATCAGCCCGGCATCCGTCGAATATATCGAACTGCGGCTCAGGCCGGGTGATGTCGTAAAGCCGATCTGATTGTTGATTACCAGATGTATCGTTCCGCCGGTCCGGTAACCGGGCAGGCCCGCAAGCTGCAGGGTTTCCATTACGACACCCTGGCCCGAAAACGCCGCATCACCATGCAGCAGCAGCGGCAGGATTTGTTTGTACGTCTCTTCGCGGGTCTTACCCTCACCGTCACGCAGAAAGTCCTGCCGAGCGCGGGCCATGCCCTCGACAACCGGATTAACGGTTTCAAGATGGCTGGGGTTACATGATAACTGAATGCGCAAATCACGGCCCGCTTTTGTTCTCTTATTACCTATCGCCCCCTGATGATATTTGACATCGCCCTCGTCAGCCGGAAAATCCGGATGTGATGTGCCTTCAAAGACTGTAAAGATGCGCTCTGCCATCGCGCCTGTTTCCGGGTCGCCAACGATATTCGACAACACATTTAACCGGCCCCGATGGGCCATGCCCATGTATATCTCATCGACACCGCGTGCCGATGCGCCCTCGACCAACTGATCGAGCATCGGAATGACTGTTTCACAGCCTTCGAGCGAGAACCGTTTTTGCCCGAGATATTTTTTATGCAGAAATTGTTCGAACTGTTCCGCCTCGATTAATTTTTGTAAGAGTTCTTTCTTTGTTTCAGCAGTCAGTGGTGTGGTATCGACAAATTGTTCGCGGACTTTCTGTCGAATCCACGTCTTTTCTTCGTCGCTTTGTATGTGTCGATACTCGATGCCAACCTTCCCGCAGTATGCCTTTCGGAGAATGTCCAAAATTCGCCGCAACGTTGCCGTATCCTCGCCATGCAATCCGCCGGTGATGAATTCGCGGTCGAGGTCCCAGATAGTTAGGCCAAAATTCTCAAGATCAAGTTCCGAGAAATGGCGAGCGATCATGTTCAGGGGATCGATATCGGCCAGCAGGTGGCCACGCATGCGATAAGCATTGATCAACTGCAGTACATTGGCCTGTTTCTCAGTTTGTTCGCGGACGTTGCCAAAGAGAGTCGGATTATTGTCCTCAGCCCAGCGAAGCGGCGGAAAATTTATTTGAAGGTCATCAAAGATCGCGTCATAAAAACCATGAGAGCCCTTGAGCAATTCATGAAGCCGGGCCAAAAAGAGGCCGCTTTCCGCACCCTGGATAACGCGATGGTCGTAGGTGCTCGTTATGGTAATGATCTTGCTGATGCCGATCTGCGAAAGTGCTGCGGCGGTCATTGCCTGGTATTCGGCCGGATATTCTATTGCACCGGTTGCGATGATCGCGCTCTGGCCCGACATTAAGCGAGGATTTGATGCGACGGTACCGATAGTTCCAGGATTTGTGAGCGAAATTGTCGTGGCTTGAAAATCGGCTATTTCAAGCTTTCCGTCGCGGGCCTTTTTCACCTGCAGGTTGTATGCCGCGAGAAAGCCGGCAAAGTCCATCGCGTTTGTTCCCTTAATATTTGGAACGAGCAGATTTCGCGAACCATCCTTTTTCTCTACGTCGATGGCGATTCCGAGGTTTATATCTTCGTGTTCCAACCGCGACGGGACGCCATCAACGACACCAAAACCATAGTTCAGGTGCGGATATGCCTTTACTGCCTGGACAATCGCCCAGCCGATAATGTGAGTAAATGAGACCTTTCCGCGGCCCTGAGCCGCCAAATGCTCGTTAATGATGCGCCGGTTTTCTTCGAGTATTTTGACGGGAATGTTGCGAAAACTCGTCGCCGTCGGCACGGAAAGGCTGATCTCCATGTTCTCGACGATCTTTTTTGAAGCACCGGTGATTGCCCTAGGTGCGGTATCGGCGGTCAATTGGACAGCAACCGGCTGTTTTGCCGGAGCTGCAGCCGGCTGTGGTGGGGCCGAGGCGGTTGTCTGACCGCTGGCGGCCGGGGTACCGCCATTCAGCAGATCGTGGAAATACGTCTGCCATGATTCGTCGACCAGTTTCGGATCGCTTTTGTAACGCTCTAATAAGCCCTCGACATACGTCGCGTTCGAGCCGAACGCCTCTGTTATGAATTCGGATAAATTTGTAGTATTTTCGCTCACTTTAATCTTTCAAGGCCTCGCTAAACTTAAATTTTAACGCAAAACGGAGCGAAAACGTAACTCGGCGGATTTGTATTAGCAACTAAGCACAGCATTGCCTAGTCCCAAACCCAGTTCGGTGCATATGTTCATTTTGCCTCGGTCATTTTCGCGGACCGTTAGACCAAGCGGCGGGTCATCTTGACAAGGTCAATTTGAAAAGACTGGTCACCTTGAGGGCGGTTTTAAGGAGCGTCTCTCCGGCAGTTTGGAATAGGTTCGTCCGCTGCCTTTCATTAGCTCAACAGAGAGGCTAATCTTCCTTGCGGTACGGAATACCCAGCGATTTGGGGGCACGCGAAAGGCCGATGAACCCTGCGAGAACTATGATGGTAAGGACGTACGGAATCATCTGAATGAATTGAACTGGCACGTCCTCGCCTGATGGCATTTTGATTACCCCCTGCATCTGGATCGCAAGGGCTTCGGTAAAACCGAAAAAAAGACATGCTACCAAGACCGGTATCGGCCTCCATTTTGCCAGGATCAAAGCCGCGAGAGCGATATATCCACGGCCGGCTGTCATACCGCGAGTGAATAAAGAGGATTGGCCGATTGAAAGGTATGCACCGCCAGCAGCCGCCAGCACACCCGAAAGCACGACTGCAAAATATCGCAGTCGAATCACATTAACACCGGCCGCATCGGCTGCCTCCGGATTTTCACCAACCGCCCGAATCCGAAGGCCAAATGGGGTTTTGTACAAAACGTACCAACACACTGGAACAAGCGCAAAGGCAAGTATCGAAGCTATGGAGATGCGATTGTAATATTCCGGCAGCAAGAATTCCTTTGCGATCTGCTGGGTTGAACCCGCTGAATCATAGAGCCTGCTGCTTATTACGGCAGGCAAACCGAGCATTAGAAGGCTCACCGCGAAGCCCGTCACCACCTGGTCCGCCTCAAACTTAATAACGGCGATCGCGAAAACCAGGGCCACGGCTCCGCCGACGGCCACGCCGCACAAAAAACCGATGTAGGGATTTTGCAACTCGTAGGTTGCCACGGCGGCCGTAAATGCACCGGCAAGCATTAGGCCTTCGAGCGCGATATTGATCACACCGGCGCGCTCAGAGAACATGCCTCCCAATGCAGCAAAGATCAACGGCGTCGCCAGCCGAATTGCGGAGAACAATAAAATGAGTAGAAATGTCGGTGTCAGAAGTTCGCCCATTCTATTTCCTAATAAAACGCTGGAATGATGCTACAAAAATAATTATTATCGCCTGTAGGACCTCGACCAGGTCCTTTGACACGTATTTTGTTTCGATATCAACGAAAATCTCGCCGCGTTTCAGAACCGCGAAAAATATCGCTGCCAAAAAGATGCCCAACGGATGGTTACGGCCGAGCAATGCAACCGCAATTCCCAGAAATCCCCAACCGTCAGAGAATCCGTCATAGTAGCGATATCGATAACCGAGTACCTCACCAATAGCAACCATTCCAGCTAATCCACCGGAGATGGTCATGGCAATAATGATCTGCTTCTTTGGCGAAATACCGCCATACTCTGCAGCTGAAGGGTTTTCGCCAACAGCCCTTAGTTCATAGCCCCATTTTGTCTTCCACAGGAAAACATAGACCAGGACACACATTAGTAGAGCCAGCAGGAACGCTACACTAAGAGGGACAAAATCGGGCATACCCGGAATAATCCCGCTGATTCGCGGTATGTGAGCGTCCTTGCCGATCTCGGCGGTTTGCAAAATAGGATCACCGGGAATTTTGTAATAATACTGTGTAAAATAGCTGACCAGCGAGATGCCGATAAAATTCAGCATGATCGTGTTGATCACTTCGTGGGAGCCAAATTTAGCTTTTAGGATACCAGGGATAGCTCCCCATATTCCTCCTGCTACCACCGCAGTGATAATGCAAAGCAGTACCAGCAGCACCGTCGGCAAACTGTACCACGACCAATCTTCCTGTTTGCCAAAAATGGTGACGATCGTGCCGCCAAATTTGATCCCGACCCATGCCGTAGCAAAGGCGGCGACATATAGTTGACCTTCGGCACCGATGTTTAGCAGACCGCACCGAAACGCGACCGCCACTGCAAGGCCGGTAAAAATAAGTGGTGTCGCGATAAACAGAGTATATCCAATGTCATTCAGCGAACCGAATGAGTTGCCCACAAGCTGGTAGTATGTTTGCAAAGGATTGTCGCCCATGAGCAGGACAATAATGCCGCCGACGATGAACGCCGCGAAAACTGCCGCCAATGGCCAAAGAACTTCACGAAGAATTTTCATTTTCTATTTGCTCGCATTCTTACGATACCCAATCATGCGAAGCATTTCGATAGTTCATGCAATGAGGATAGGTGCGTGAATAAATATAACCGACAATGAAAAAAGTTTCATCTGAAAACACCAAAAATGCCATATTAATTTACGGGGCACTGAAAAATCGTCCCGATGTTGCTGAATTTGACAATAGGACACTCAAGTTTTATTATTGACTTAGACTTAAGTGGTGAGGTGTGAGCTATATGAGATTCGACAGGTTTACAATTCGCGGCCAGGAAGCCGTACAGGAAGCAATAACATTAGCCGAAAAAGGCCAGAACCAGCAGGTCGAACCGGAACACGTCCTTGCAGCAATGCTAGAACAAAAGGAGGGCGTGGTGAAACCCGTTCTCGGCAAGATCGGAGCCAACGCCCAGACGATTGCGAGTGAGGTCGAGGCAGCGATAGCAAAGTTCCCAAAGGTCAGCGGCGGACAGCAATATTTTAGTTCGCGGACCAACACGATCTTTCAGGAAGCACAGAAAGAAGCCGAGAAGATGAAGGACGAGTATCTTTCGACCGAGCATCTTTTGATGGTCATCGCGGCTGAGAAAGGAGGTGACGCTGGTCGAATCCTGCGTTCCAACGGGATCACCCGTGAAGACCTGGAAAAGGTAATTACCGACATGCGCGGCGGTTCGCGGATCACTGACCAGAACGCCGAGGAAAACTTTCAGGCTCTAGATAAGTACGCTCAGGATCTTACTGAACGTGCTCGTAAGGGCAAGCTTGACCCGGTGATCGGGCGCGATGACGAGATACGTCGAGCCATCCAGATACTGTCGCGGCGCACCAAAAATAATCCGGTCCTGATCGGTGAACCTGGCGTTGGCAAGACCGCTATCGTGGAAGGCTTGGCCCAGCGGATCGTCTCGGGCGATGTGCCGGAAACACTTAAAAACAAGAGACTTGTGTCGCTCGATCTGGGAGCGATGCTCGCCGGTGCAAAATATCGCGGCGAGTTTGAAGACCGGCTGAAGGCTGTCCTTAACGAGATCGAAAAGGCCGAGGGCCAGATCATTTTATTTATTGACGAACTGCACACGCTCGTCGGAGCCGGAGCGAGCGAAGGGGCCATCGATGCGTCAAACATGCTCAAACCCGCCCTCGCGAGGGGCACGCTCCGTTCTGTCGGAGCTACGACGCTCGCGGAATATCAGAAATATATCGAGAAAGACAAAGCCCTGGAACGTCGTTTTCAGCAAGTTTATGTTGGCGAGCCAAATGTCGAGGACACTATCGCGATCCTGCGTGGACTTAAAGAACGCTACGAGGTGCACCACGGCGTGCGTATCAAGGACGCCGCGATCGTTGCCGCCGCGACTTTGTCCAATCGCTATATAACCGACCGCTTTTTGCCAGACAAAGCGATTGACCTGATCGATGAGGCCGCGTCACGCATTCGTATCGAGATCGATTCGCTGCCGCAGGAGATCGACGTACTGGAGCGCGAGATATTGCAGCTTGAGATCGAGCGTCAGGCGTTGACACGTGAGACGGATGAGAAATCGAAATCGCGATTGGGCGACATCGAAAAACGGATCGCCGATCTGAATGAGAAATCGTCGGCAATGAAGGCCCAGTGGCAATCCGAAAAAGAAGAGATCGAGAAGATGCGCACCGCCAAGGAGCAGCTCGAACAGGCCAAACTCGAACTCGAACAGGCCCGTCAGGCCGGCGACCTGACAAAGGCCGCCGAAATACAGTATGGCCGCATCCCTGAGATTGAAAAGCTGCTCGAATCGGAACAGGCGCGTCTCGGCGAGCTGCAGAAAGACGGCGTTTTTCTCAAAGAAGAAGTTGACGAAGAAGACGTTGCCGAAATCGTCGCAAAGTGGACAGGCGTTCCAGTCTCAAAAATGCTCGAAGGCGAGATGCAAAAGCTCGTCAATATGGAATCGGGCCTGCGTCGCCGCGTCATTGGCCAGGACGAGGCTCTAACTGCCGTAGCCAATGCGGTTAGACGTGCCAGAGCCGGTTTGCAAGATCCAAATCGCCCGGTCGGTTCGTTTATTTTCCTGGGCCCGACGGGCGTTGGTAAGACGGAGACCGCGCGAGCTCTGGCCGAATTTATGTTTGACGACGAGCGAGCGATGGTGCGGCTCGATATGTCGGAGTATATGGAAAAACATGCGGTTGCCCGCATGATCGGGGCACCGCCGGGATACGTCGGCTATGACGAAGGCGGACAGTTGACCGAGGCGGTGAGACGGCGACCGTATTCGGTTATTCTTTTTGACGAGATCGAAAAGGCCCATCCGGACGTTTTTAATATTTTGCTGCAAATCCTGGACGATGGCCGGTTGACTGATTCGAAAGGCCGCGTGGTCGATTTCAAAAATACGGTTTTGATAATGACCTCAAACCTCGGTTCGCGCGAGATCCAGGCGGCCGAAAATCCGCTGGCCGACAGGGATATAAGAAAGGACGTGCTGCAGGTGCTTCGCAACCATTTTAAGCCGGAGTTCCTCAATCGCATTGACGATATTGTCGTATTCGAACAGTTGAGCAAGGACGAGATTGCAAAGATTATCGACGTTCAGCTTGAAAAACTGCGCGCGAACCTGGCGGAACGCGGCATTACGATCGAACTTGACGATTCGGCACGAAACCTGCTCGTTGATGAAGGCTATGACCCTGTTTACGGTGCTCGTCCGCTAAAACGGGCGATCCAGAGCCTGATACAAAATCCGCTGGCCGTGAGCCTGCTGCAAGGCGACATCGCAAGCGGCAATACCGTTCGAATCTCGGCGGCAGATGGCCAGATGAAGTTTACGCCGCACGAATCAAAAGCCGAGGCGAACGCCTGACTGGACCGCGGGGCGTCCCGCTTGCCGGTAGGGGCCGTTTAGGCAGATTTCCGCCTGGGCGACGAACGATTTACAATTAATCAAGATGTTTACAAAAAAGAAAATGAACGAGAACGCACCGGAAACAGAAGAATTTGACAACCTTGACGGCAAGATTCCCGTTATGGACAAGCGGCGTTTTAACTCCGAAGGCGAAGCCGTCGCCGAGTTTGAAAAGCCCGCCGAACCGGTCAAATCTCCAAAAGAAATTGCTCTGGAAGCAAGTTTGAAAGCAGAAACCGAACGCCGCGAAGCTGCCGAATCAAAGCTCGTCGGTGTTCAAGCCAAGTTCGAAGAGGCAAAAGCAAATCTCGAACGCGAAACCGCCGAGATGCGTTCGCGGCTGATGAAAACGCTCGAAGATCGCGGCAAACAGGCCCAATTTAATTTTCTGACGACGCTGTTGCCCGTTCTCGATAACCTCAATCTGGCGGTTTCGGCGAGCGAAACCGACGCCTCGATTGAAAATCTGCGCGGCGGCGTTATCGGTACTGCTCGTTCGTTCGAACAGGCCCTGATGAGTGTCGGTGTCGAGCCTATCGCCTCCGTCGGTGCGGATTTCAACCCCGAACTCCACGAGGCGGTCGATATGACACCGACCACGCCCGAAAATGCCGGAAAAGTTACCGTCGAATACTCGCGCGGCTACAAATTTGGCGACCGCCTGCTCCGCCCGGCCAAAGTCCAGGTCGGCCGCGAGGGTACCAGCTCGGCCGCCGAAGAGTAAGTTTTTTCGGCTAGCCAAAACTGACGCATAATTCCACGGAACTACCCCCATCGCAACACTCGCACGTCAGAGACGGCGCTCAATTATTATGGTTCGTACTATTCTTAGGCATACGATATCATCGGTTTTTGTTATGCGCGGAAAGATTTGCAAATATGAAAGCTACAGTTACCGAATTCATCAAGCATCACTATCGGCATTTTAATGCGGCGGCGTTGATCGACGCGGCGGAAGGTTATAAGAAGCATCTTGACAGCGGCGGGAAGATGATGATCACGCTGGCCGGGGCGATGAGTACGGCGGAGCTTGGTTTATCGCTTGCCGAGATGATCAGGCAGGACAAGGTGCAGATC